>ENA-OROD01003460-OROD01003460.1-human-gut-metagenome-genome-assembly--contig:-NODE-3460-length-10354-cov-2.631323_pt1 | contig 10354 bp, 4 predicted proteins | sample MGYA00242123_ERZ509038 | MGnify/ENA primary metagenome ERZ509038 (study PRJEB26280, sample SAMEA2338719) | human gut metagenome | biome: human gut; feature: human-associated habitat; material: faeces... | reverse complement strand
GCTCACAAGAGTTGGCGACGTGACGGAAGTGATCCCCGAAGCTATCTGCGGAACGTGGAGCGGCACGTGGGAAGGAAAAGGAGGCAACGACGTTATTCTTGAATCCAACGGCACGTTGAAATTTGATGACGTAACCTGCACTGCGACCTACAACGCAGAGAAGTTCACCATCACGGCAAGCGGCACGGCAAAAGACGGAAGCACCTCGTATGAGTTTGAGTTGGTCTACAATCCCGAAACGAAAACCATCAACGCAAAGGTGACTTTTGTCAACGACGAAACGAGATATGCCAACTGTCCGTCACTCTCGAAAGTCACTGAATAAGCAAAATGTAAAAATACGGCATACTGTGCAAGTTATGCAGCGATATGTACATGTTTATGCATGAAATCAATAGATTTATGCGTATGTATTAAAAATTATGCATATCCCTCAAAAAAACCTCAATTTTTTGATAAAAATAAATTGACGGTTCGGGGGATGGGGTGTATTATTTTTACATTAAAAAAGGCTTAAAAGCTTGACATGTATCAAAACAAACGTAAATAAACAAAAAAATAAATATTATGGAGGCACAAAATGACGAAGAAAAGATTTCTCATTGCAATAGCAATTGTGATGGTTCTTATCTTGTCCGTGGCAGTCTTTGTTGCTTGCAACGAAAACCAAACGAAGTCCTACACAGTCAAATTTGTTGACGGTGAAAGCGAAGTCAAGTCGGTCAGCGTTGAAGAAGGAAAGACCATTGCCGACGCAGACATCCCTGCCGACCTCACGAAAGACGGATACGTTTTCGAGGGCTGGTACGTTGGTGACGTTGCGTTTGACAAGAGCGCGGCAATCACAGCCGATGTGACGTACTCGGCAAAGTGGACAAAGCTTCATACGGTCAAATTTGTTGACGGTGACGAAACGATCAAAACCGCAACTGTAAAGGACGGCGAAAAACTCACAGATGCAGACGTTCCTGCTGACCTCACGGCATCGGGCAAGGTGTTTGAAGGCTGGTTTGACGGCACGACGGCATTTGACAAAGACGCAACAATCACAGCAGACAAAACGTTTGCGGCAAAATGGGTTGGTCTCTTCAACGTAACTTTCAAAAACGGTGAAGAAACCATCAAAGTTGCACAAGTGAAGGACGGCGCAGTTATTGCGGCAGCAGACATCCCCGAAGACCCCACCGACGACAACTATGCGTTTATCGGCTGGTTTGTTGGTGAAACCGCATACGACAGCAGCGCAGCAGTGACCTCCGACATCGTTGTCAGCGCAAAATTCGGCAACATCAACAAGGCTTTCATCGGCACCTGGAAGGGTGGCATGCTTGACCGCAGCTCGTATACGTATATACATTACGTTCTCGTTATCGGCGCAGACAGCATCAAGGCAGATCTTGGTGACGGCACGCTTGTTGACGCAAGCAACATTGTGTGGAACGAAGATTATCAAACCTATGATTTCAACCTCGCGGGCGATACGCTTTACTCCTTTGGTGAGTATCATGGCGCATATTCGTTTGCATCCGCTGATTCTTCGGTTTACACGAATTTGTCCAAGCTCGAAACAGGCGTTGTGAGTGCAGACGAAACGGCTCTTGTCGGTACGTTTGAAACAAAGGGCGGCGTGGCGATTGAAATCAACAGCACGTTTGTCACAATCAACGGTGTTGATGCAACCGAATTTGAATACAGCGAGCGCGACGCAAAATACACGTTCTATATCGACGACGCATCCGCAAGCATTGAATACGATTCAACCGAAGGACAATGGTTCTACGTTGTCGGCGGTGAGAAAGATCAACTTGTTATCGCATCCATGGCTCCGGCAGCTATCCCCGAAGCATATTTCGGCGTTTGGTCAAACGCAACGATCGGCGATTACAGCGTGACGACAATCACGATCACCGCAGACGGCGTGTTTGACGGCGGCTACAAGATCGGCAAAGTTGCAAGTGCAGACGCAACGTCCATGACTGTCAAGAGCCCCTATGGCGATTATATCTTCACTCTTGGCGACGGCACTTTGACCATGAACAACGGTTACAGCGATATCGTGCTTGACAAGAACGTCAAAGTTGTGTTTATCGCAGGCGAAGGCTATCAAGCAGCAATCTTCTACGTTGCAAAAGTCGGCGCAGACGGCAAGATCGATATGGACAGCTTTGCTCTTGAAGATCCCACCATGGCAGCAGGTTACACCTTCAAAGGTTGGTTTGGTCAAGATGATTCCACAATCGAATTTGACGAGGACGCAACTTTCACCCAAAATACGATTTTCGTAAGCAAGATTGAAAAGACCGGCTACGTGTTGACCTTCAAGAAGTCCGCTTCGGACAGCGAACCCGTTGTGGTTGTCGTTGACAAAGCAACCGGCAAACTTGCAGCCGATCAAATCCCCGCAGACTTGACTTATGAAGACGGCTCTGTGTTCACCGGTTGGTACACCACCGCAGGTGTCAAAGCAGTGGCAGATCTCACAATCACCCAAGACACAACCTTCATTGCAAAATCTGTCAAAGAATCCGACTATGAAGGATATTGGCTCAGTACAGCGAGTGGAAAAGAAGCAATGCTTGGCATTGATACAGATGCCAAGAAGTTGAGTTTCTTGACATATACAAATATAAGCTATAAGTTTGAAAACGGACATATTATCGCTCAAAAGACCGGTAAGGGATACTATACAATTGATTTGTTTATTACATCTAATGGCGATATTGAATGTGCTTATACTTATTTTGATACAATTTACGAAGAAGAGAGTATCGAAGAATATGTATTAAGCAAAGCAAAAGCAATTTCTGGTGTTTCGGCTGGAACTTATAGACTCAACAAGACGGATTACTTTGTTATCAACGAGCAAGGTATAATCACCACAGCAGAGAATGGCCAAACGACTCAATTTGGATATATCAGTGGCACAAAGACCAATTTTACAATTAAGTATAAAATTGGTAGCAGCAGTATTAAGACAATTGAGGGTGCAATGGTTTTGGTAGGCAACATTCTTTGCGGAAATTATAAAAATGACCCGAAGATGTATGTCTACGGTTCGGAATCTGTAAAAGATTTCAACTGCAGCGATGATGGTGCGCATATCTACGAACACGTTGTTGGTGACAAAAAAGTTTACATTTATACCGTGGGCGGTAAATATTCCAAAGCTACCATAACAGGTGAAGTCGGAAATGGTAACAAAATTACCGTAGCCTATAAATTCTATAACGGCGAATCGCCGGCAGTTGATGGCAGCAAAGAATATATGTTTGTTAGCGACACATCAATGGTTGATGCAGGTGAAGAACTTGGCACATATACTGCAGAGGGCAAAGACAGCATTACTCTTGACGGTTTTGGCTCTGCAACCATTGGCGAAAAAGCATATTCTTATATCATCAACAAGAATAACGTCGTTGTTCTCAAGAGCGACAGCGAAACAATCGGTGTGACGCTTGACAGCGAAGCAAAGACCTATGCAATTGCAACAAGTGACGGATTTGCACGTTCTTATATTGATGCGAACAGCAGCAAAACATCTCTTGTTTTTGATGGATTTGGAGGAGTGCTTTACACATATGCTTCGTCTTATGGTTCACCGACGTTATCATATGGCACTTATACACTTGGCACCGGCACTGTTACCGTCAAAGATGCATACTATTATTACGATAAAGAATACACTGTTGAAGAGAGCGGCAATGTACTTGTAAGTGCAGATGGAAAGGTTGTGCTTGCGGTTGCAGGTTACGTTGTAGAAAACAAGATTGACCAATTCAAAGGCTATTGGGTCAACGGATCCGATACCATTGAAATCACTCTTGACAGCAGCAACAATGCAAGTGTTTCAATCAACGGCGCAGCGGCAATCAAAGCAAACGCGAATTGGAACGGATCTATCTTGACTTACAAGGCAAAGGATTCCGACAACAGCAATGCAACGTATGCAAAGAATGTAGATACTGAATACACTCTTAAAATCGTCGATGGTAAACTTGTTGTAAGTCACTTCTGTGCTACCGGATTTGACGATGATGGTTTCGTTGTATTCTCCGATAAGGCAACCGTCGTCAACTACGAGGCAGGTTCAAAAGCTATGGACGGAGTAGAGGGAACTTACAAGAAAGGTTCTGATGTTATCGTGCTCGACGGACAAGGCAACGGAACGTATACGACCGGTGGTAGAACATACAATTTCACTTACTCTGTAAGCGGTTCCACAATTAATGTGTCCAACTTCTATCGATATGATGACGATAAGAACACCTTTACTGTTACTTCAACCGGTATAACCGTTAAGTGCTCTGGTGACTATGGCAATTATAGTCTTGAAGGTGATTTCACCAAAGAAGCAGCGGCAACGCTTGACGCATTCGCAGGTACTTGGAAGTTTGGCTCTGTGACATTTGTGTTTGACGGCAAAGGCAGTGTTACTGTATCTGGTTCGTACGAAGGAACATACACATACAGCATTGATGCTGCAGGAACAACGGCAACGTTCCGCAATACTGCATATTATGAAGACATAACTTGCAAACTTAATTCGGACGGTTCAATGACTGTTAATGACGAATCAAGTGAATGGCTGAACAATGCAAAATTCACCAAACAAGCATAATCAATGCTAAATTAAGTCCTTTTGACTTTGCAAAAGCCTCGGCAATTACGCCGAGGCTTTTTGTGTGGAAGCGGCAAAGTTGAATTTTCAAGGTGCAATGCCATGCAAAACGCAAAATGTGCGTTTTTGCGTGTGAAAAGAGGGCGGAAACGCAATATATTCGGTTGACTTGCGCCGCTTTTGTGATATAATAGTAAAAATTTTTATATTTTTGCGGAGTGCGTTGCGCAAGCGCAAACAAACGGAGGTTATATGGCAACTTATTTCAATCAACCGTCGAGAACTTTCAACGAGTACTTGCTCATCCCCGGATATACGGACGAAAATTGCATCCCGGCAAACGTGAGCCTGAAAACTCCGCTCGTCAAATTCCGCAAGGGAGAGCAACCCGCGCTTTCACTCAACGTCCCGATGACTTCTGCCATCATGCAATCGGTGAGCAACGACACGCTCGCAATCGCACTGGCAAGAGAAGGCGGGATTTCTTTTATATTCGGCTCTCAATCCATCGAGAGCGAGGCGGAGATGGTGCGCAAAGTCAAAAACTACAAGGCAGGCTTCGTGGTGTCCGACAGCAACCTCACGCCCGACGACACGCTTGCCGACGTGCTTGCGCTTGTTGCAAGCAAGGGACACAACACAATCCCCATTACCGACGACGGCACTTCAAACGGCAAACTGCTGGGCATGGTCACAAGCCGCGACTATCGCGTCAGCCGCATGAGTCCCGATCTCAAAGTCAAAGAGTTTATGACTCCGCTTGAAAAGCTCGTCACCGCACCCCAAAACACAACGCTTATCGAGGCAAACGACATCATCTGGGATCACAAACTCAATTCGATTCCCATTCTCGACGACGAGGGCAGATTGTTGTATATGGTGTTCCGCAAGGACTACGACCAGCACAAGAAAAACCCCGACGAATTGCTGGATTCAAGCAAAAGATACATGGTGGGCGCAGGTATAAACACGCTCGATTATGAAAAACGCGTCCCCGCTCTCATCGAAGCAGGTGCGGACGTGCTGTGCATAGACTCGTCCGAGGGCTATACCGTTTGGCAAAAACGCACTCTCGACTATATCCGCAAAAACTACGGCGACAAGGTCAAAGTGGGAGCAGGCAACGTCGTTGACAAGGACGGTTTCAACTTCCTTGCAGACTGCGGTGCGGATTTCATCAAAGTTGGCATCGGCGGCGGTTCTATCTGCATCACGCGTGAGCAAAAAGGTATAGGCAGAGGTCAGGCAACCGCTCTCATCGAGGTTGCAGAGGCTCGTGACGAGTACTTCAAAAAAACAGGAATTTATATCCCGATTTGTTCGGACGGCGGCATCGTGCAGGACTACCACATGACGCTCGCTCTCGCTATGGGCGCGGACTTCCTTATGCTGGGCAGATACTTCGCGCGCTTCGATGAAAGCCCCACCAACAAACTCGTCATCAACGGCAACTACGTCAAAGAGTACTGGGGAGAGGGCAGCAACCGTGCGAGAAACTGGCAACGCTACGACCTCGGCGGAAAGAGCGGACTAGGTTTCGAAGAGGGCGTGGACAGCTACGTGCCGTATGCGGGCAGCCTCAAAGACAACGTGCGTAAGAGCTTGTACAAGGTCAAATCCACCATGTGCAACTGTGGCGCAACCACCATCGAGGCTTTGCACAAGAACGCCAAAATGACGCTTGTGTCCGCAATAAGCATCAAAGAGGGCGGCGCGCACGACGTGATTCAGAAAAACACGTCTTTTGTGAACAACTGATGTCGGTCGTTAAAGAGAGGCTTGAAAAGAGACGCGATACATGGTATAATATATCCGCAAAACAGTGTTTGGCTTATCAAAATATAACAATAAAGGTGATGTTTGTATGAAAAAACCTATTGTTGCGATTATGTACGACTTCGACAAAACGCTCATTACGCGCGATATGCAGGAGTACACTTTTATTCCCAGTTTGGGTATGCAACCCGACGATTTTTGGGACGGTACGCAAAAACTCGCCGTCGAACAACAAATGGACAGCGTGCTTGCGTATATGTACGCCATGATGGTCAGAGCCGAGGAAAACGGCAAGCCGCTCAAACGCAAAGACCTTGTCGAGTGCGGTAAGCACGTGGAATACTTGCCCGGCGTCGAAAACTGGTTCGAGCGCATAAACCGCTACGGCGAAGAGGCCGGCGTCAAAGTTGAACACTACGTTCTCTCGTCAGGGCTTAAAGAAATCATCGACGGCACAAGCATCGCAAAACACTTCAAAAAGGTGTTTGCAAGCGAGTTTTTGTACGGTGAGGACGGCAACGCCATGTGGGCGAAAATGGCGGTCAACTACACCAATAAAACGCAGTTTGTCTACCGCATAAACAAGGGCGTTTTGGATATCAGCAACAACACCGACGTCAACGCTTCCACCCCCGAAAACGAGAGAAGAGTGTTTTTCAACAACATGATTTACCTCGGCGACGGACTCACCGACGTGCCGTGTATGAAGCTCGTCAAGCTTTCGGGCGGACACTCCATCGCGCTCTATCAGGACGGACAAAAAGAGAAGGTTCAACCCCTCCTCAAACACGAGAGAGTGGACTGGATTTTCAAAGCCGACTACCGAGAGGGCAAACCGCTTGACGAAGTAGTCAAAAATCTCATCTACAAGCTCGGCGTGGACAACAAGCTCATCGGATTGAGCATCGAACAAAAAAACGAAATCGAAGATTAAAAAAATGTCGAGTTATGTCGATTTAACCTTAGATTTTTATGAAAAAAAACGGTGTTTTCGCATATTTTAAAAACGATCCACAAAAACGGCAACGCATCAGCCTTGCCGTTTTTATATATTGACAAAAGCATACAAACGAAGCATAATATGATTGTCGATTGATAAATCGAAATAAATAATTGGGGGAGGTTCGACTTTCTCTCGAACTTTTCGAGATTGTCAGAAAATCACATGGAAGAAATCAAAAGATGTCAAAATTGCGGCAAACCCGTCATCGACAAGTTTGCATTTTGCCCCTTTTGCGGCGAAAAACTTGCAAAACGATGCAAAAATTGCGGTGAACCGCTTGTCGAAGGCGCATTGTTTTGCGCAAAGTGCGGAACGAGAATAGAAGAACCGCTCGTAGAAGTCCAAAATACTGCAAGTTCAAGTAAAGCCGAAGAATTGCCAGTTGTTATTTGCAAAGAAGCTAAAAAGAACGTAAAAAAGAAAAAACATTCTCTCAACGCTGTTTTGACGCTTGCAAAAAGAGCAACCGTTGCTTTTGTGTGCGTACTTTTGTTTGCTCTCTCGTTCGTCGGCGTGCTCAATATCAACGTCGGTAGTGCGGCGAGCGGTATTTTGGGTTCGGTTGACGACGATCTCATCGAAGGCGACGTCAGCATTTACGCCGTCGATTGCATAGGGCTTGCGTTTGCAACCGCAAGACACTACGACGAGGATAAGGACATCGCAAAAATCGAAAAATTGCAGGACGAGCTTAACGACATACAAGAAGACTTGGTGCAATCGGTGGAAGACGACGTGAGAGGCACGAGAATCGTTTTGTCCAAGAAATCCGAAAATCTATTGCGCAGATTTGCGGTCAAGACTCTCGAATATCAGCTTTCGATAGACAACGAAAAGTCAACGGGCGGCTTACGCGCGGAAATCATCCTTGCCGGCATTTTGTTTTTGGCAAACATATTGTTTACGTTTGCTATGTCGATAGCCGCTTTCGTTGCGTTTGCGACTTATCTGAAAGGCTTTTTGGCAGGGCAGGAGGACGACAAATATTCAAAACTCGATTTCTTCGTGCCCCTCCTTTTGGTTTTGCCGATTTGCGCAATTATGCCGATTGCGTCCGTAACGGCGGTTATGAAGGTTGCGGGAGCTATGATTGCTGCTTTGTTCTTTGCAAGTCTCGCAATCGTCGTATGTTTGGCGCAAAGGCTGGTTGCAGACGCAAAAGTCGCAAAGACCGCAAAGATTATCGCACCGAGAATCGCAACTCTCGCCCTTGCGCTGGTTGTCGTGGGATGCTGCTTCGCACCTTGCTTTAAAGCCGTGTTCGAAGTGCAGTTTTCGGGGAAGAGTGCGCCTGCAAGGTGTGAAACCACTCTCGACGCAAGCGTAATGGCGAATTTGATAACGACAAAAGAACAACAAAAAGGCGTATGGTACATCCGTCAATACGAAAGATACGTCGAGGACGCAAAATCGATTTGCGAAATCTTGCCGAATTATACTTCCAAAAACTTTATGGCGTCAGACGGTCTTATGGCAAAAACTTTTGCGGAGGCTTTGATGTTTGACGGCGTACTTGCACAAATCAGCTACGAGGGTGCGGCTGCGCTTTCGCTTGGTTTCTTCTTGCTCATTGCGGTGATGTTGCTCGTGGGCGTATACCTCGGAGGAACTATCGTGGGCGGTAAGAGCGCAAAGTGGGCAAATTTCGGCCTTGCGATTGCAATCGTATTGTTGCTTATGTGTTCGCTTGCGCTGTCAATCGTGACGATGAAGGTTGCAAACAAAACGATGGACGACATTGGAAACGGCGTTTTCGAAGTTCAACTAGGCGGCGGAATCATTGCGGCTATCCTCTTTGCGGCGGCAATGCTCGTTTTCAACGCTATTCCCGACAAGGTGTGGTCGAAAAGGAAAGAAGAAATACAATTGCAAAACGAATAAAAAAACAAAACGCGGCGGAGTTTACACTCCGTTGCAGTGAAATGTCAAAATAATTTGACAGCAAAAAAATCGGGTGATATAATCAAGGCGAAAAGTTTGTAAAGACTGTGAAGGAAAGAGTAACTCTTCATTGCCGCACCGAGAGAGAGAAACGTTTGCTGGGAGTTTCTTTGCGGAGGTTGAGCGAAGACCATTCCGGAGTCGCGCGCCGAAATCGCAGTAAGCGTCGCCGCACACCTTGCGTAAAAGGATAAAAGAGTAAAAATCAAGGTGGAACCGAGCATTTAATGCGCCCTTGGGAAAAGCGTACGAATACGTTTTTTTCGAGGGTTTTTTGTTTGAACGCCTTGAAAAAACAATATAAACACACAAAAAAATATGAAAATTTATCATAAAAGGAGCGTTTTATGAAAGTTATCTATAACAACGGCACGGTCGGAGAAATCACGGACAAGCAAGAAGAATTGCACGTGATTCGTCACACCGCCGCACACATCATGGCGCAGGCAATCAAACGTCTTTTCCCCGAAGCAGACTTTGCCTACGGCCCCGCAAACGAAAAAGGATTCTATTATGACGTTGATTTGGGCGAAACCAAGCTCACCGACGACGACCTTGCCCGCATTGAGGCGGAAATGAAGAAAATCGTCAAAGAGAATTTGCCAATCAAAGCGTTTTCTCTTCCGCGCGAAGAGGCTATCGCTCTGATGAAGGAAAGAGGAGAAAAATATAAAGTCGAACATATCGGCGACCTTGACGAGAACGCAGTCATCACTTTTTATCAGCAAGGCGAATACATCGACATGTGCGTAGGCCCTCACCTCACATACACGAAGGCTCTTAAAGCGTTCAAGATTATGGGGCAGTCGGGCGCATATTGGAAGAACGACAAAAACAACAAGATGCTCACAAGAGTCAAGGGCACCGCTTTTGCAACCCAACAGGAACTTGACGATTATCTCAAACTTCTCGAAGAAGCGGAAAAGCGCGATCATCGCCGCATAGGCAAGGAAATGAAGTTGTTTATGCTTTGCGACGAAGCTCCCGGCTTCCCGTTCTTCTTGCCAAACGGTATG
>ENA-OROD01003452-OROD01003452.1-human-gut-metagenome-genome-assembly--contig:-NODE-3452-length-10380-cov-3.525908_pt1 | contig 10380 bp, 10 predicted proteins | sample MGYA00242123_ERZ509038 | MGnify/ENA primary metagenome ERZ509038 (study PRJEB26280, sample SAMEA2338719) | human gut metagenome | biome: human gut; feature: human-associated habitat; material: faeces... | reverse complement strand
TTTTTTTCAGGTATGAAGTAATGTAATAGTTTCATTACAATTACGTTTTTATTGTCTTGCATTATTTCTGATTCCATTTTTTCCTCCTAAAATATAATATTATTATATACTAAAACATAAAATAAAGAAAGAGGTGTTTATTTTGTTAAAAAAAGTATTTATTTTTACATTATGTTTATTGCCATGGTTCTTATCTTCTATTATTCCAGTAGATTATAGTTATTTTGATACTTTAAAGTTACCATTCTTTTGTCCACCTAAAGCTTTTTATGGTATTGCTTGGTCTTTAATTTATATTTTGCTTGCTACTAGTATTTATGGAATAGTTACTAATTATAAGTTTAGGGATATACCTAAGTCTTATAAGACTAGCTTAGCTATTAATTATGTTTTGAATCAGGCTTATACTTTGATTTTCTTTGGACTTAAGAATAACTTTTTAGCGTTTGCTGATTGTGTTGCTGTTTTTATATCATGTTTATTTTTGTATCATGAGACTAATAGTTTAAGAGAAAAAAGTAGTAAGTTTTTAGACCCTTACGTACTTTTATCTTTGTTTGCTTCTATTTTATCTTTAACTATTTATGTTATGAATACAGTCTTATAGCAATTCAAATCTTATTCCAACAACAGAATATTGCTGTTGTTTTTCTTTGGAATAGAATTTTTCTAGTTCTTTTAAAAGTGAATCTTTAGAATAAGTTTTATCGGCAACCATTGAAATATCAAAGTCATTTAATAAGCTTTCAAAGTCCTTGTAATTTAGAAGACCAGTTACTACTACGTCTGTGTATTCTACATTTTCTGGTTCTTTTGTTATTCTAATTGTATCATTTAAGTGTATTTGTTGTCTTTTTTCATCTAATAGTCTTAGTTCAATTCTTTTTGTACTAGTTTTTATATAGTCATAAAATAATGGTTGAACTTTTAGTGTGTGCATATTACTCCTCACTTTCTAGTTCTTGTAACTTTTCTTTAAACTCTTGAGGTGGTTCTACTTCGAAGTATAGTTCTTTATTTGTTCTTGGATGATGAAATTTTATACTTTTTGAATGAAGCATTTGACCGAACTTAGTAGTTTTTCCTTTATTATATGTTGGATCATTTACGATTGGGTAACCGATATAGGCAAGATGAACTCTTATTTGATGAGTTCTTCCTGTTTCTAGGATACATTCAATCAAAGTATTTTTCTTGAAACGTTTTAGAACTTTAAAATGTGTTACAGCTTCTTTAGCATTAACATCTGTTACTTGCATCTTCTGACGATTATTTTGATCTCTTCCAATTGGAGCATCAATAGTTCCTGAATCTTCTTTAATTACACCATCGGTAATTGCTAGATAATGACGTTCTACTTCTTTTGTTGCTATCATTTTAGCAAGTTTATCGTGGGTTTCTTCGTTTTTCGCAACTAGCATTAAACCTGATGTATCTTTGTCTAATCTATGAACTATTCCAGGACGCATTTTATCTTTTGATTCTATATTAAAATGATATAGTAAAGCGTTAACTAATGTTTTTGTGTAATGACCTGGAGCTGGATGAACTACCATACCTGATTCCTTATTTATTACTAATAAGTCATCATCTTCATAAACTATGTCTATAGATATGTTTTCAGGCTCTATATTTATTTCATAATTTAATTCGTCATTTACTTCTATTTCGTCATTTAACTTTATTTGATAATTAGCACTTACTTTTTTACCATTAACTAGTACTTTATCTTCTTTGATTAGTTTTTGAACTTTGCTTCTTGAGATTGATAGTTTTTCAGCTAAATATAAATCTATTCTTGTTGATATTTCTTCTTCTACTTTAATCATGATGTATACCTCCTCTTTTTGCATTAGATATTTTAACATATTTATTATTATTTTTAAAGGACATGGACTAAAAATTAATATTTGGTAATTTTATAGTGTTTTTTGTTAGTTGTTTTTATTATGTTAGAAGCCGGAAATTTAGGACTTTTAATTATTTGATGATTGTTCTTCTTTGAGACAAGAGACAATTAATAATAGTGCTCCAACAGTTATTCCTACGTCTGCTATATTAAATACTGGAAAGTTGTAAGTAAAAAATGTAAATGATAGATAGTCTATTACTTTCTTATAGATAATTCTATCCAGAAGATTACCGATAATTCCGCCTAATATCAGTCCTAGGGAAATACTAGAAAGTTTGGTAAATGTCTTTTCTTTTTGAATGTAGTAGACCATTATGCCTAGACAGATGATTGCTACTATTACTAGTAAGTAGGTTTTGTTTTGAAGAATAGAAAAAGCAGCTCCGTCATTTTGAAGATAATGTAAGGAGAAAAAATTTGGAATAAGTTCTAGTTCTTCATGAAGTTTAAATGTACTTTTTATTAGTAGTTTTACAAGTTGATCAACTATCAATAAAATTAAGGAAATTAGGTATATTTTAGACTTGTTATTTCTCATTTTTTTCTCCTTCTTTTGTTATTTATCTTTTTTATTTGGGGTGTGCTACTAGTTTTCTGTTTCCTTTAGATTTCTTATTTTCTCTACAACTATTTGTAATTGGTTTAATCTTTTTTCAACAGTTCCCCGTACTTTTAAGAGGTCTCCTTTTTTGATATCACTATATTCTTTATATACTTTTGGGAATAATGTATATTCCATAGTTGATGTTTCATCACTACCTGTTAAGAAAGCCATTCTATCTCCGTTTTTAGTATTAATTGTTTTTATTTTGTCAACTAAGATTAGAGTATCAATACGTTTTGAAAAGTATGCAGCTATTTCATTTAGAGGAATACAGTATGGATTGTCTTTTTTATAAAGATTAGTTGGATGTGACGAAAGGTAGAAGCCAAATACTTCTTTTTCTTTTTCTAGTAAATAGTCACTGCGATATTCATTTTGAAATTCAATATCTGGTTTCATAACTAAATCTTTATCGATATCTTTAGTTAGTTCAGCATAATTAAAGAGATTATCAAGATTATATATTAGAGTTGCTCGATTGTGACCAAACTCTTTAAAGACATTGGCATATATTAAGACTTCAAGTGTCTTTTTACCTACTCCGGCAATATATAGTCTACTGAAGCAATCATAGATATCAGTAAATTCCTTTTCTGATTTTGCCTCTTCTATTTCTTTTGTTACTACCGCTCCAATTGATTTTATATTGGAAATTGGATAGATAATTTTATCATTTTTTACGATATAGCGATTTTTAGATTCATTTATTGTAGGTTTTAAAACTTCTATTTTGTTAGCTTTAGCTTCCATTATATATTCATGAGTTTTTGTTTCACTGCCAATAAAGTTTGTTAGAAGATTAGCAAAGAAAATAGTTTTGTAGTGGCATTTTAGATAAGCCATTTTATAAGCAATAATTGAGTAAGCAACCGAGTGAGAACGATTGAAACCATAGCCAGCAAAGTTTAAGATTAAATCAAATATCTTTTTAGCATTTTCTCTACTATGGCCATTTTCGATACTTTTAGAAATGAACTTTTCTTCTTCATTTTTTAATAGGTCGACTTTCTTTTTACTCATGGCTTTTCTTAGAATGTCGGCTTCTCCATATGTATAGTTTGCATAAATTCTAGCAACTTGCATTATTTGTTCTTGATAAATTAGAATTCCATAAGTATTTTTTGTGACAGACTCTAGTGAGGGGTCTAAATACTCTATTTTTTCTTCACCATGTTTTCTTCTAATATATGAATCAATATTTATAGCTGCTCCTGGTCTAAATAAAGCAATAGCCGCGAAGATGTCTTCAAAAGTATTTGGTTTTAGTCTTCGTAAGAAATTACGCATACCGGTTGACTCGAATTGGAATATTCCAGAAGTGTTTGCCGTTTCAAATATTTTTAAAGTTTCTTTATCATCTAGGGGAATTTTTGAAAAATCAATATCAGTATTTGTTAGTTCTTTTACGTCATTAATAATATTGTTGATAATTGTTAGATTTTTTAATCCTAAAAAGTCCATTTTAAGTAGGCCTAATTCTTCTAGATATTCCATAGGGAAACTAGTTAGGTACATACCGTCACCAGTTGTTAGAGGAATAACCTCATCTAGATCTACTCTACTCATTACAATTCCAGCAGCATGTGATGAGGTATGACGAGGAAAACCTTCTATTTTTAGGGCAATATTAAACATATTTTTTAAAGTTGTATCACTATCTATACGACTTTTGAAAGATGGATTTTTTTCATAAAAGTCTTTTAATTTATCCTTAGTAAAGCCAGGTATAAATTTACTTAGACTATCAACTTTATAAGTTGGAATATTTAGTACTCTTGAGGTGTCTCTTAAAACTTGTTTAGCACTTAGAGTACCAAAAGTTACTATCCCTGAAACTCGTTTTTCACCATACTTTTTAATAACATAGTCAATCACTTGTCCACGTTTATCATCAGGAAAATCAGTATCAATATCTGGCATACTTTTTCGTTCTGGATTTAGGAAACGTTCAAATAATAAATCATATTTTAGAGGATCAATATCCGTGATGCCTAGAGAATAAGCAACAAGTGAACCTGCTGCACTACCTCTTCCTGGACCTACTAGTATTTTGTTTTTCTTAGAATATTTAATAAAATCATAGACAACTAAAAAGTAGTTTGAAAATCCCATTTCATTTATAACTTTTAGTTCATATGCTAGACGTTTTTGGTAATCGATAGGAATTGTACCATTGCATCTTTTTGTTAGTCCAGCTTTGCATAGTTCAAAAAGATATGTTGCTGGGTTATCACATTCATATATTGGTAATAAGTTTTCAGATGGAGGAAATTCAAAATTACATTCGTCAGCTATTTTTAGAGAGTTTATTAATCCCTTATTGTCAGTTAAGTCGAGAATGTTATCTATTTTTAGTTCGTGATTTTCTATATCGTAATCACATTCTTCACTGATAGTTTTTCCATCACGAATACGATATAGATATGGTAGAATTGAGGAATCATTTTTAGTTAGATAGAGACTTTCACGTAAAAAAACAATATTTTTAGTTATTAGTTCGGCCTCTAGCTCCTCTTTTTTATTTTGGTAACCTAGATAAATATCTGAATAAATACTTTGTAACTCATTATAGTTGGTGTTGTATGAAAATGGTATTAGACAAATTACATTACTGTTAAATTTTTCTATATCATCTTTTGTTACTTGACGTTCATTTTGAATTGTTGATAACTTTATGATACTCTGGTAACCTTTATAGTCTTTTGCTAATAGGATAATATTATAATCACTTAAAATTACATTAAGACCAATTATAGGTTTTAGATTTTTTTCTTTACATTTTTTTATGAACTCCATAGTACCATACATAGTTGTATCAGTTAAAGCAATACTGGAAATGTTTGATGATGCGGCATATTCAACTATATCATCAATACGAAGTAAGCTAGATAATAGTGAATAATTACTTTTATTAAATAATGGTATATACATATTAACATCTCCTTTTCTAATTTTATTTTACCATAAATTATTGATATACGAATTAAAATAATTTAACTACATTTATATTTTACGTAGATTTTTAAATTATATCAGGATTAATTGTATTATCTTATTAGTATTTGTAGAATTGGTGATGATAAGTTAATTTTAATAATTTTAAGTAATAATATTGTGTAGAGCTTTGTTTTTTAAGTATTTTGTTTGACTTTCACTATTTTTTATGATAAAGTTATAAAGCAGATGAAGAAAACCAAAGGAGGGAAAGTATGGCAGTTAATATATCAAAAAGAGTTGGAAATGTTAAAAATCAAAGATCTCATGCTTTAAATTCTACTAAGACTAGACAAAATTTAAATTTACAAGTTTATAGACTTGCTGATGGTACAAAAACTAGAATCTCAGCAAAAGAAAAGAGAACTTTACTAAAGAATCAAAAAGCTGCTTAATGTGTGGCTTTTTTTGTGGACTTTTTCACATTATAAAACTGATAGTTGATTCTATCAGTTTTTTGTGTCTTTTTATAATTTTTAATTTATGTTTTTTATATCATGTTAGCTTAACTTATTTTTTATTTTTCACATATATAACCGTAAACACTAGCTTTTTGGTATGCTAAATCTTTTGTGTCACCATAAGCAAATTCTACTCTAGTTATTGGGTTATTATTATGTTCTGTTGTTAATTGTTGTGGATTTAGCGTTTTTAGGTCTATATTTACTTTTGTTTCAAAACCGTTGTCTAATAATTTAGTGCTAGTTTTATAACCAGTAATATTTATAGATTCTAAAGTTTTAAATATAGGATAATATGTATTTACGTTTGGTTGACCAAGTTTTTCTTTTCCTAGGGCAACAACATATTCTGTAGTCTTATTATAAGAATTTAACTTTCCATCATAGAATGATAAAGTCATATCCATTGTTAAGTCAACACCATAGGCATTACCAACATCAGTAAAATGGCAAAGCATTGTATCAGTTAAAGTTTTTGTTAGGTTAGCATCTGTTACTCTTCTACTTATAACCGGTGCTGGTGGTGTTATTTTATCTATTACAATATTCATTATTGGATTGTATGAAAAACCAGATATTATGCAAATTACTCCTAAGATTGCTAAAAAAATTGCTGGTCTTTTACTTGTTGATTTTTCGTATTTTGTAACCTCTTCAAAATCACTAAGATTTAATACTTGAGTTCTTGTTAATTCTTCTCTTGTCATTTCTTGTGCACTGCTTTTTATGTTTTCTTTCTTTCTCATGTATGTCCACCTCTATTCTTAAATTAATTATAGCAAACATTGGAAAAATTACCAAGAAAAAAATAACTATTTCTAGTTATTCTTTACACGTGCATCATATTTTTTACGTTCTTCAGTATTTAATATTCTCTTTCTAATACGAATATTGTGTGGAGTTACTTCTACTAATTCGTCTGAATTAATGTAATCAAGAGCATATTCAAGTGAAATTGGTCTTGGTCTTTTTAATACTACTGTATGATCTGAACCTGCTGCTCTAGTGTTTGTTAACTGTTTTCCTTTAACAATATTTACGGCTAGATCATTATCACGATTACATTCACCTACTACCATACCTTCATATACTTCAGTTCCTGGTTCAATAAACATAACACCACGATCTTCTAGATTACCAATTGAGTAAGCTGTTGCTGAACCATTTTCCATTGAAACTAGAACTCCTAGTTTTCTTTCACCTACTTCAATATTTTCATATGGTAAGTATTCTTTAAAAGTATGATTCATAATTCCATAACCCTTTGTTAGAGTCATAAACTCAGTTGAGAAACCAATTAATCCACGGGATGGAATTGTATAGATTAGTCTAACTTGATTTTCAAAGTTTGACATACTTTCCATTCTACCACCACGAGTACCAAGTTGTTCAATTACTGAACCAACACTTTCTTCTGGAACTTCTATTTGTAATTCTTCATATGGTTCACATTTAACATCTATTTCTTTAATAATTACGCTTGGTTTTGATACTTCAAGTTCGAAGCCTTCACGACGCATATTTTCAATTAAAATTCCTAAATGTAGTTCACCACGTCCTGCAACTAAGAATGAATCGTTTGTTGCTGGTGTAACATGTAAACTTACATCTTTTTGTGTTTCACGCATTAGACGTTCTTCTATTTTTCTGGCTGTTACTATTTTACCATCACGTCCTACAAATGGTGATGAGTTAGTTCCAAATGTCATTTGTAAAGTTGGCTCATCAATATGTAGTTGTGGTAATGGTTCAATGGCATTGTTATTACATACTGTTTCTCCTACTGAGATATCAGCAAGTCCTGCTACTGCTACTATGTCTCCAGCTTCTGCTTCATTTATTTCAATACGATTGTATCCATAGTAGCCAAATAATTTTTGAATTCTAAATTGTTTAGTTGAACCATCTAGACGACAACATGTTACTACTTCACCAGTTTTAATTTTACCATTATGAACTCTACCAATACCAATTCTACCTACAAATTCATTATAGTCTAGTAAGGCTGGTTGAAACTGTAGTGGTTTGTTAGGATCTCCAGATGGTGCTGGTATTTCTTCTAGAATTGTATCTAAAACTTCTGTAAATCCTGGAGTTTGATCAGCTAGATTTTCACTTAATGAACAAGTTCCGTTCAAAGCAGATGCATATAGCACTTTAAAATCTAATTGTGAGTCGTCGGCACCTAGTTCTATAAATAAATCTAAAACCTCATCTAATACTTGTTTGCATCTAGCACTTGGTTTATCAACTTTATTAATAATAACTATAGGTTTTACTTTTGCTGCAAAAGCCTTTTTTAAAACGAATCTAGTTTGTGGCATTGGTCCTTCATAGGCATCAACAACTAATAAAACACCATCAACCATATTCATGATACGTTCTACTTCTCCACCAAAATCAGCATGACCTGGAGTGTCTAGAATATTAATTCTTACGCCCTTATAGTCTAGTGCGGTAGTTTTAGCAAGTATTGTTATTCCTCTTTCTTTTTCTAAGGCATTTGAATCCATAGATACATTACTAACATCTTCGTTATCTCTAAACATTCCAGATGTTTTTAAAATTTCATCTACTAAAGTAGTTTTTCCATGGTCAACATGCGCTATAATTGCTACATTTCTTTTTTCCATATAGGTACACCTCTTTTTTACAACGTTCATAATTATAGCATAAGAGTTTAAAAAAAACTAGATGTTTCTAATAAGTTTAGGTTAAAAATTTACGATTTTTGAGGTATTTTCTTAATTTTTGTTGAAGATAAAGGGAGTTTTTGGTAATTATATGGATGATTTTTGGTGTCTATTAGGCGTTGTTCCGGTTGGAAGAGTCTTTTTAATTTTGATTTTAGGTTTTATTTTCTTATAAAGATAGCTTATAACAAGAAGAATTAATAGTATTCTAATGGGAATTTTTAGTTTTGAAACATATTCATTTAGTATTACCCAGTTGTTACCTAGAGTATAGCCAACGTAGACAAAGACAAATGTCCAAGGAATCGATCCTATTATTGTGTAAATTAAAAATTTTGGAAATGATAGTCTCATAAAACCGATAGGAAGTGATATTAAGGTTCTTATTATAGGAAAGTTTCTACCAATTAAGGCGGCCATAAGGCCATATTTTTGATACCAAGAATCTGTTTTTTCTAAGTCTTCTTCTTTCATAAAAAAGTATTTTCCATATTTTTTGATAAAAGGTTTACCACCAATATAGCCCATTAAATAAATTATTATGGCACAGAAAACACTGCCGATTAGTCCGGTTATAAAGGCACCAAAAAAAGTAAAGATTTTTCTACCGGCTAAAATACCTCCGGTTGCGAGGATAGCTTCACTTGGAATTACTATAATTACGGCTTCTAAAACCATACCTAGAAACATTCCAAAGTAGCCATAGTTACTGATTAGTTGGATTACAAACTCACCTATATTCAAGATTATCACCTATATAATAATATGAATAAAAAAAAGAATTAATCATTAATTAACTCTTCAAGATATTCATATAGGTATTCATATTCTTTCTTAGATAAGTCTGAAAGTAATGGATGATGTTTTTTCATTATGGCCCCATTAAAGGTCCTTAACATTTCAAGATCATTTATATCATCACCAATTACGTATAGTTCGGCAGAGGAAAGATTTTCTAGCTCTATTAGTTTTTTCAAGGCTACCTCTTTATTGGTAGCATTAGAAATAACATTGATGTGTTCTGTACTAATGTAGGAATAAGTATTTGTTTTTTCGTGAAGTTCTTTGACAATTTTCTCAGCTAGAGTTCGATCTTTATAAGTTGCGATAACCTTAGTACAGTCAGATTTATTTTCCGTAATATTATAACCATCTTCTAAAAGACATTCGGTATTGTTGTCAGTAAATATTTTTTGAACCTTTTCTACTTCAGTAGCATTTAATAGTGTTGTATAGATGCAGTAGTCAAGATTATTAAATAGTGTTGCTCCATCTTCACATATTAGATAACTATATGGGATTTGGTACTGGTTTAATAATTCCTTTACACTAGTATAGCTTCTTCCGGTTATGATACAAAAGAGATTTCCTTTACTTAAATATTTTTTTAGAGCTAAAATATTTTTGTTAAGTTCGTTTTCATTTTTGATATATAAAGTATTATCAAAATCACTAGCTAAAATTTTCATTTTTCTCACCTACATTTTATACTCTTATTATAAATAATAATTTTTATAAAAAAAAGTGTTGACATATCAATAACTTTTGGTATAATTAATATTGTCTACTTTATTTAGTCGATTTCAGTCATCGGAAATTAAGACTGAGGTTCGATTAAAAAGTTTATGCGGATGTAGTTTAATGGTAGAACCTCAGCCTTCCAAGCTGACTACGTGGGTTCGATTCCCATCATCCGCTCCAGATTGATAGGAAACT
>ENA-OROD01003451-OROD01003451.1-human-gut-metagenome-genome-assembly--contig:-NODE-3451-length-10382-cov-2.455311_pt1 | contig 10382 bp, 7 predicted proteins | sample MGYA00242123_ERZ509038 | MGnify/ENA primary metagenome ERZ509038 (study PRJEB26280, sample SAMEA2338719) | human gut metagenome | biome: human gut; feature: human-associated habitat; material: faeces... | reverse complement strand
GTTGTTGCTCTTAATGCAGAGATTGGATCTCTTAATAAGAGTATAAAGAAGCTGAGCATTATTAATGATGTTGTTAATGAATATTATTCAGCTAAAGACAAATATAATGATATCGCAGCATTTGCAGCACTTACATCAGACAGCGATGACGCATTACAGGATTTTGTTGATTATCTTGAAAAGAATATGCCAAGTGATATTACTATCCAGTCTTTCAATGTTGCATCAGGAGCAATTACTGTTAATGGAACAGCGGGAAGTAAGTCTTCAGTAGCTAAGTTCATTCAGGAACTTCAGAAGAATTCTTCTGTACTTAATGTTGATGCCCCTACTATAACAGAGACTAAGGATAATGCAGGTACAATTGAAGTTACATTTTCATTATCATGTACATTTGTTGGAGGAACATCTAATACAACTGATATGAAGTCATCTAATACATCAAACAGTACTAAAAATAGCAGTACTAAGAGTTCAACAACAAAGTAGGAGGGGAGTCAGATGGATAAGTTAAAAGGTATGTTAAAAATCTCTGAAAGAGACAAAAAGTTATTGGTTGTTGTATTAGCAGTGCTTATTATGGCTCTTGCTTATTTCTTTGGATTTCAGAATCTTTCAGACCAGGTAGATACTTTATCTACTAAAAAGACTACTCTTGAGACAACTCAGAGAGACTTAAAAGAAAAGAATAACAACAAACAGAAGTATGTTAATGATACAATGAATTATCTTAAGCAGTATGATAATCTTCTTGACAGATATGCGGCAGGGAGCACACAGCCTAATTCAATTGATTTCTTTAACAAGACAGAGTCTGTAACGGGAACATGGGTAAGAAGCCTTTCTTTATCACCAACAACTGTTCTTTACAAGTTCGGTCAGATTGCTTCAAGTAATGTAAATGGAAAAAGCAATTATACTTCTAATCTTACCGGCTATAAGTCAACTATTAATATTGCTTATGAATCAGATTATAGTCAGTGGAAGAATTTTATTAAATATGTCAATACATATGCTGATAAGAGCACAATTGATGCCTTATCTGCATCTTATAATGAGGCAACAGGTGTTGTTACAGGAACAGCATCTATTTCACTTTATTCAATTGAAGGTGGAAAGCGTGATTATAAGGAACCATCATTTGATGTTAAGACAGGAACAGGAAATATATTCTCAACAGTTACACCAACTGAGTAATAAGAGAATTCAGGGAGAGGGATATGAAATTATATAGAAAGAATAGAAAATTGAATAATTCCGGTTTTTCACTGGTTGAAGTACTGGTAGCGATTGTTATTCTTGCAATCATATCTCTACCGGTATTGAGTACATTTTCTAATGCTGCCAGAATTAATAAAGCAAGAAGGACTGAAAATGCTAATACTGCAATTAACAATATTATAGAGGAAGCAAAGAGTATGAGTCTGGACAGGCTTGCTGGTGGCAATGGACAATATACTTATCAGCAACTTGGTGGGATTGACAGCACAACATATTCTGTGGGTAATAAGAAAGATGCTTCTAATATTCTTTATTATGAGGGTGTAAATAAAGAAAAATTTTACATTAAAGCAGAATTTGATCCATCACCTTATACAACACCTGCTGACAGTACGGTTAAGGATAATCCTAATAATAATATTAATTCAGCAGGAATATCAGTATATGCAGATGTTTCAGCGGACAGTTCACTCGTTTATCGTGATGATAACAGTGATAATCAGGCAGTTGCACATTTTAAATATTATACAGGTGAGCAGGCATTTGACAGGTCTAAGATTACTAAGAGTACATCTATTGATGTTAATGTAACAAGAAATACTTCAGATGCATCTAAGGTTTTATTTGACCAGACAGCAGTTATTACAGTTACATATCATTATGATACTGTGCTTAGTTATCCTGATTATGTTAAGACAACTACACTTACAACTAATACTTTTGAAGCGGAAGAACGTGAGGAAGATGTAAGTGGTACAAAGCAGACTGTCTATTACGTTTCAGGAAAGATTAAGAAGAATATAAAGAATCTGTATGTATTCTATACTCCGTTTGATGATTATATCAGTACTAATAAGAAGGGTACAACAACTACAGATGGTACTATGGAAGTATATGTTAATGATAAGATTAATGTAACATACAAATATCCGGCAGAACTTACTAATGTAAGATATAGTGATCTTAATGTATATCTTCTTGAGCAGGAAAAGATAACGCAGGAAAAGAATGCAGATGGTTCAGTAGCATCAGCACAGAAATACAGAATGTTGGTTGATCATAATAAAGTTAAAGTTACATTTAATACGCAGGTTATGGGTAATCTTGCTGATAAAGCAGGAAACAAGGATACTGCAGCGAGAATTTATTCTAATATTAAAGACTGGAAGTCTGGTTCTTCATCAAAAACAGAAGATTCTATGTACAGACTTACAGTGACAGTATATTATAATGATTCAACTATGTCAGATGATTCAAAGATTGCAACTATGACATCTACTAAGATTAATTAGTCAGTGAAAGAATGGAGACAGTTTATGGGGAAAGTATTATTGAATTTGAAAAGAAAAAGAAATAATTCTGGTTCTACTATTGTAATAGTGCTTATTATGACTTCATTTGTATTGATTCTTTCAACACTGATTACTACAACTACAATGGTCAACCTTAAAATGAAGATGATAGCATCACAGTCTAAAAAGACGTTCTACACATCTGAAGAGGCTGTTGATGAGATATACGCTGCGCTTGGAAAAGCTTCAATGGAGTGCTTTAATGCTTCATATGAGGAGCAGCTTACTACATTATCAAGTTATAGTAAGGTTGTTTCTGACCAGCATAATAATTTTGCAACTTTGGTTGAGATTGATAATGAAAAAGCAAATGTTGCTTTAAGAGAAAATTATATGCAGAAGCTTATAGGAAAGCTGTTGCCAGATTTTAAGACAACAGATTTTAGTCCTGTATATAATAATAATTATAGCTTTGATGGACACAAGGAGAAGTTCATTGAAATATTGAATTCATATCTGGAGAATTATTCTACAGGTGTTGATAAGGATGGTAATGCTACGGGAGATCCTATTCTTGTGGTGCAGGATGTCAATACTATCCGTATGAGAAATACGAGTGATAAGAATAATGGAACAGGTCTTAATGTGTATGCAATCACATTTACAGATTGTGTCGTTAAGTATCTGACACAGAATGGGGACTATTCTTATATTACATTTAATGGAGCAGTTGGGCTTCCTGATATATATGTTAATTTCATGGACGAAGACCTTGTTGGTACAACATTCTTTGGTAATTATGCGTTAGTTGGTAATACTGGTATTAATATTACTGACGGAGGAACAGCGATAATTAAAGGAAATGCATATGCTGGAAGAGCATCAGGCCTTAATATTAAGGGTTCAACTCTTGATTTTACAGGCAGTTATCTTATCTGTGGAGGTAGTCTTAACCTTAATATTAAGTCAAAAGGAGAGACCGGAGCATTATCTGCGTCACAGCTTAACCTTGGTGGCTCTTCACAGTTATGGTCTGATGAGATTGTACTTGGAAATAATGCCACATTTAATGGCGCTGGTGCAGTCAATGTTAAGGATGACCTTACTATTGAGGGGGATGATTCAAGTGCAGTTCTTAGTGGTTCTTATGAAGGCTTTGGATATGAACCTAAGGAAAATGCAACTCATTATGACAGTAGTGCGGTAATTATTAATGGAGAAAGAGCGACAATTACATTCAGTTCATCTCTTTCAAAGCTTGTTGTTGCTGGCCGTTCATATATTAAATTTGAGACATCAGTACCGCTTGCAACAGGTGAATCAATTTCAGTTAATACTAATCAGGAAATATATCTTGTTCCTGCACAGCTTTTAAAGAGTGGTTCTAAGAATCCATCTAAGAAGCAGACAGCAGGCAACGGAATCAAGTGTGAGACTAAGATAAGTGAGTCAACATTCTTTGGATTTGATTTATTAAGCAAGAATGGTGATGATTATTATGTGACAAGAGATTATGATATAGCCGGTTCTGGTCTTAATACAATTGATTATGATAAGTCAAGAACATATTATTATTTCAGTTTCAAGGATACAGCATCACTTAATACTTATGCTAAGATTATATATGATTATACAGATACTCAGTTTGAGGAATTCCTTAATAATACTTCTTATGCACAGAAATGCAGTGCTGCAGAGAAAAATGATTATATTAAGGAATCTAAGTCTTTAAGAAATGCTATTAAGAAATCTGTAGGTACATATGCCGGACTTAGTGGTTCATCAGTTGTAAGAAGTGAAAGTCTTACAGATGGAGCCAGCCTTGGTATCTTTGCTGATAATTCAAGTTTTGATTTTAAAACTGAATATTCAGACAGATCGAATAGATATAATGTGTTTAATAAGATACTTGCGCCTCTTGGGGATTCAGTAACATATACAACAACTCAGCAGGCAGAGGAATATCTTAATAGTATTGCTCATAATAATATTGCTATTGATCTTAGCAAGTACACACCTGATGATGTTTATGACAATATTATTAATAAAGATGGTTTTGCAGAAGTTACTGATGGTAAGGCATTCAGCAAACAGGTAGAAGGAAAATGGTTTATAGCTTATGCGTTATCTGAAGTATCTGCATCAAAAGGTATAGAACTTGTTATAGATAGTAATTCGTCTGAATCAAAATCAAATATTCTTAAGATAACTTCGGGCGTTGTTGTCTGCTCTGGTAATGTTCATATTAAGAGTGATTTTGATGGAATTGTTGTTTCTAATGGAATAATTACGATTGATTCAGGAGTGACAGTTTCTAATAACATATTCTCTGATTCACTTTTCAGAACATTTATTGATGACCATGAAGCAGAGCTTACAGATACTAATGGAAAAGGCAAGACAGTCCACTATAAGGATATTTTCAGATTCTGGAATCCGCATGTTGAATCTAAGAAGGATTCATCACTTAGTGTAAGCAATATGACTTATAAGGATATGGTTACATTCAGTCTCTGGAGAAAGTACGAAGATCCTAAGGGAACTAATGTTGAGTCTACAACGGAGGCTCCAACTAATCCGTAATAATATGGAGAGTGGCAATAAGATTATTTAATGGAGATGTGATGATGAGCAGGAGAGGGAACAGACATTTTAAGAAACAATTAAATAATCAGGGATTTTCTTTATTGGAACTTCTTGTAGTAATCGCAATAATTGCAGTTGTTTCACTTCTTGTAACAGTAGGTCTTACGGTTCTTAACAAGGGAAATGCCAAGAAAGCTAATAAGAATCTTTATTCAAGTCTGAGTGAATTAAAGACAAGTACTATGGCTAAGAATGGCAACTGGTACATGGAGATTGGTAAAGATGGTGATTCTTATGTATTTACTACATATAAGGATACAGGAAGTCCATTAGAAACATACAAATGTAGTGCTTCAAGGATTTCTATTGTATATGAAGCTGGTACTTCGTCGTATAATGTTGATGATTATACAATTATGGTTAAGTTCAGTAAAGCAGATGGTTCATGTGACAGTGTGACAGCTACTAAGTCAGGAATGGATCCAATTGAACTTAAGAATACAGCAACTTCAGGAACATTTAAGGTTACATCATCTGGTGTTGATTATCAATCTAAGCTATGGTATAAGACCGGAAAAGTTACGACATCGAACTAGTTTATTAATATGGAGTGGAGTTATGAAGAAGGATAACAAGGGATTCTCATTAGTGGAACTGCTTATAGCGATAGCAATATCAAGTATTGTTCTTATGGCACTTGTAATGCTTATTACGCAGGCGGTCAGAAGTTACACGAAGCAGACAGCTCTGGCACAGATACAGAGTGATGCGGATATAAGTCTTAATCAGATGTCAAAGAATATTCTTGAGGCAACAGAGATAAAGATTGAAAAGCTGAATGGGGATGTAACTATATATACTAATAAGGTTATTGAGAAAAAGAATAGTACTGAGGTAGGTATTGAATGGGGATACTATTATGAAAGTGCAACACAGCAGCTATGGTATATCAATTCAGATAAGTCAGAAATGAGTCTTGTATGTGATAATGTTACATCATTTGATGTAAGAATATCAAAGGATAGTATAGAGCTTGATACAGCAACAATTAAGTCAATTGACAGGAATCCACAGATTGTTATTTCGTTAGGCTTACAGAGGATGAATGAAAAGAGAATTGTCTCAAGAACATTTTCAACAAGAAACCAGCTTAATGATAATATAACACTTGGTAAGTCTATTACATCGGTTGAAGGAGATAAGGACGATGTTGTTAATACACTTAAGGTTGGCAACACGTTATCAGCAGCACAGATAATTGATTATTTTACAGATAATTAAGTAAACGGGAGGTAATCTTTATGAAGTCAAAGTTCAAAGAAAATGGTAAAAACAGAATATTGGCAGTGATTGCTTCTGCAGTTATGTTTTGTCTTGTTGTGCTTCTGATAATTGTTACACGAAAGACTGATGCGGTGGCAGATACTTCGGTTATTATTAATGGTAAGGAATATTCACAGGATAATAAGATGAAGATTCTGGAGATTGTTTCTGAAGATTATTATGATGAGTTAGGACCGATTATAGGTAATTCATCTGGTAGTGTCAAGTGGGATGATATTGTAGCAAAGGCTACTGATAAAAAGGTAGCATCTAATAGTGATGTACAGAAGAATATGGATGTGTATCTTCAGTATGTTAATGGTATTCTTTTAAGCGGAACTAATTATAATTTATGCCTTGAGTATAAAAGTGGCAACTCATACAATTATTACACTACTTCTAATGATGCAATACAGAAGGCTGGCACTTTAGATGTTGATAATATAAAACTTATTTTCTGTAAAAAAGATGGTAATAGCTATATACCTATGACAACAAAAAACGGTTCTAAGTTAAGAGATGCATTTTCTTTCTTTGTATTTGGTGATAAAGGAATGGAAGGATTTGTTGATCTTGTAATCAAGAAACCATCTGAAGTTACAACTAAGGATATAGATGATGCGACTATTGTATATTTTTCATGTAAGATTCACAATGCGGGAATATTATCTGCATATAATTATCTGAATGGAACTAATGTATCTTCTACAGAGAAAAAATGGACATTGGGAGATAATGACTTACCTGCAGAAACAGCACTTTACCTGTATATGGTGAATGCTACTAAAGGAAAAGCTATAATGTATAATTCTGCTGATAAAGGTCTTGGAAGTGATAATAAGTATTCTAATATTGCAAGAATATGTCTTACAATGTCTGGCATTGACAGAGATCAGTTTGTCACAGATTTTGCCCATACGAAAGAGGGCATAAGCGGAGGAGTCACAGGTAAATATTATAGTGGAAATGTAGGATATATTAATATTGATGACGAAAATGGCAACAAGATAATTAATTATTACCTTGAATCTGGAGAAAAAAGAAGCTTTGAAGATGCCGGAGGTTCAGGACCATTTGCTTACTGGAGAAGTTATCAGATGATTTTTGATCCGGAAAATTTTAAAGACAATAAGTCGAATTGGGTTACTACATTCCCTATATATAATGCAACGGAAACAAACAGACAGAAGTATGTTGATAAATATGTGTGGGAATTTAATTCAGATAATGCTATTACATCAGAACTTATGTCAAGTGATGTGTATCCAAGTAATGCCCAGGAAAGTGATATTAAGTATGGTACAACATATGACGAAGCTAAGACATTTACTAAGGACAATAAGACTATAGATGCTGCACTTACCGGAGCAAAGATAATTCAGTATATTATTGGTGCATATAAGAGAACACCTAGTGAATCTGTCAATGTACTTGAAATTGAGCCTATTGGTGTATATGGCTATAATACTGATGGCGGTAAGGATATTATTAAGACATGGTATGGCTTGCCAAAGACCTCAAGTGTAACGGTTAATGTTACAAGTATGTCAATAAATGCATTTGCAGGATTTAATGAAGATATTCTTTCAAAGTATGATCTTGTTATTATTGGTGATAGAGGTTCTGCGCAGACAGTTGGCAAAGTATTTGGTTCTCATATGTATAATACTGACAGAACATTTACAGAATCATCAAAGACATATAATCTGAATGCTAATGACCTGACTGAGAAAGCGTTTAATAAACTTTTTGAATTTGCACAGAAGGGTATGCCGATAGCACTTGATAAGAATGTATATTATGGCAATAAGTCAGTTGTAGACAGTAACACTAACATGTATAAGATGAGAAAATCTAATCTTGCAATGCAGCTTACAAAGACAGGATCATCTAATATTGTATGGGTAGATAATGATGAGATATCAGATACATTAAATTATATCTATAAACCGACAAGCAACATTTCACCTAACATGCAAGAGTATGATGGAACTGAGGCAAGTGTTAATGAAAGAGATTTTGACAAGAGCCTGTTAGTTACATTTTCAGGAAATGTAACTGTTCCGGTAAGGGATGGTTCATATAAAGTTAAGATATACATTGACAGAAACTGTGACAGTATGTTTTCAGAAGATCATACAACAGATGATACTGAGTTATTCTATTGTGAAAGTGATGGTACGGGGATACAGTGGACTAATGGAGGTTTTAGTACAACATTGTCTCTGCCAAGTGGACTTACCGGTTATGTTGGCTGGAAGGTTGAGATAACTGATACAGATACAGGATTAAGAACTTATACTTCTGGTGCATTTGCATTGAAGAATAAGGAGAGAACAATAAATGTTTTACAGATTAAGAGTAATTCACAGGAGTCACATCTTAATCTTGCTCCTGGAAGCAAGTTTGATGAAAAATTCAAGTCAGAAGCTGGGATTACAGGGTTTAATCTGAAGGTTAAAGAAATGACCAAAACAGTTTTTTCAGAAGAATTAAAGAAGAATCCTAAGCTTCTTGATGATTATTCTATGATTGTTATGGGATTTGCTGATAACTATGGTAATGATAATGATTTATCTGCCGATGCAATTGATGCTATAAAAACTTATATTGATGATGGAAAATCTGTACTGATGACACATGACTGTATGTCTTATAGGGAGAATGGTACAGGCAAAAAAGCAGCTGGTTCATATGAGAAACTTAATTATGCTACCCAGCAGTTGAAACCTTTGATTGGAATGAAGGGTGGATATAGTTTAACAGATACTCTTATATATAAATTATCGGGTGTAGGACCATTTACTGGTTCAGGTAATACAACAAATACCAGAATGACAAGCAGCCTTTCAAAGCTGAATACTGGTGAAGTTACATCTTATCCTTATGGAATTGATTCATCAATAAGTGTTGCTCCAACGCATGCACAGTATTTTGCTCTTAATCTTGAAACACAGGTTAATGGTTCAGATCCTATTGTATGGTATACTCTTGATAATGGTGATAAGAATTATTTTTCATTATCAGGTCAGGATGCTGTTAATAATTATTATATATATTCTGCTGGTAATGTTACATATACTAGTGCAGGTCATTCTGATATGGATAAAGAAGGCACTGATGCAGAGATGGAGCTTTTTGTTAATACATTTGTAAGAGCTATTCTTGCTGGTAACAGTGCACCACAGGTTTCATATACGGATGCTGTTTATGATGACACACAGAAGGCATATAGTAGTTATATTAAGTATAATTACACAAAGTTCGCTGACAGGCAGCTTAACTTTAATTTCATGATATCAGATGCCGACCTTATTGATGGCAGAGGTATTATTAATGAGGCTTTCATGTATGTGTATAATGAAGAGGCGCGTACTGAAGAGTCACAGAAGAACGGTAAGTTTGATTCGTCTAAGGACAAGAGACTTGGCTATATCAGTATAGATGGTTCTGGAAATGTTTCACTTACGTCGATGCCTGTATCGTCAGGTTCATCTAAGGTTAAATCTGGTGTGGAATATACGGTTGATAATTTCTGGAGTCTGTCAGGGGCAGATGATGCATCATTGAGACAGAAGCTTTCGGATGGAACTCTTAAGATAGGTATTCAGGCAACTGATGGTCACAATGGGGTTGGTTATGCAATACTTAATCTTCAGGTAAAAGATTTGTTTAATATGGATTAATTTAATATCAGTATGGATTAAACTCCGGTGGATGAACTCTCATATAGAGAGGCTCTGCCGGAGTTTTTTGTTAGGAATCATACAGGAGAGATATTCTATATAAAATATAATGATATATACATTGACATTGATTATATATAATGATAATATATTAATACATTATATACGCAGTGCGTATTATAATAAGGATTATGCGTTTAGAGGAGATATATGGGGAAGAGTGTAGACAGGAAACAGGTAGATGATTATAAGCTGTCACTTGTAAGATTCAGGG
>ENA-OROD01003450-OROD01003450.1-human-gut-metagenome-genome-assembly--contig:-NODE-3450-length-10386-cov-3.085955_pt1 | contig 10386 bp, 9 predicted proteins | sample MGYA00242123_ERZ509038 | MGnify/ENA primary metagenome ERZ509038 (study PRJEB26280, sample SAMEA2338719) | human gut metagenome | biome: human gut; feature: human-associated habitat; material: faeces... | reverse complement strand
CTACCGTCTGCGTAAAGAGTGGTCTGATGAAAAAGTTCATGAGATGCGCCGCATCATCCTTGCGGAGCTGGAGACATTGCATAAAGCGCTGCCCCGGGTCGAAAAAGACCCGCGACTCGGTTATCACGGTGAACCGACCTGCCATATGTTCAATCCGGTTTCGATCCGCGAAAAACAGGATTTACTCAACAGTCGACTAAAACATCTGAACTCAAACCTCTAAAAGGAAGGAAAATCAAAATGAAAACAAAACTTGCACTGCTCCTGCTCGCCGCAGGAAGTCTTCTTTACGCACAGGAAAACAATCTCGTCAGGAACGGAAAGATTGATCAGAAGCCATCCAAAACAACGAACGGATTGCCGGTGGGATGTCTTGCTGTCAATGCCCCCGGCTGGGGACACTGGAATGCAAAAGGAAGTGAAGGCAAAGTCTGGCAGTTCAATGGAAAAAATGCAGGCTTCGATGATGATTTTGCAATTCTCGTCAAGAACATGAAACAGGGCTGTGTACTTCAAAGTATTAAAGTGGAGGCGGGAAAAGAGTACACGGTAAAAGCGCTCTGTAAAAAAACGGGAAGCGCAAAAGTAACTCTGACGGTCGGCTGGCAGAATGAAAAAGGCGGCTGGGCATATCATAAATTCAATCAAAACACAGAGTTTTCCAAGACGCTGAAAGACGGCTGGCATGAAGCGTCAGCAACTGTAAAGGTTCCGGATGGAGCCCGTTGGCTCGCACTGATGGCAAACATTCAAAATCAAAGCGGTGAAGATGTATGCTGGTTCGATAACTTCATGGTATCTCTTTCAAAGTAAATAATCTTCTCCAATAATAGAAAAGGGTAATGCCATTGCCTGCGGCTGTCTCGACGGAGCGCAGAGAAAGCCTGAAATTGAAACGTTTCCCCTGAAAATCATTCTGCGGATTCAAGAGAAAGGAATATGATGAATACAGAAAAGGTCCGTTTCGGGATTATCGGCATCGGCAATATGGGCTCGGTGCATGTCCGTCATATCGAAGAACTCCATAACACCGAACTCGTTGCGGTCTGTGACATAAATCCGGCAGCCTTCGACCGGATCGCCCCGGACACGCGCAAGCACATCCGCTGTTACACCGCCGCGGAGGAGATCTGCAGCGATCCGGAAGTGGAGGCGCTGATCATTGCCGTTCCGCACTATTTCCACCCGGATCTGGCGATTCTGGCAATGGAGCACGGCAAACATGTGATCGTGGAAAAACCCATCGCCGTCCACAAGGCGGAAGCCGAGCGCCTGATACGCGAATCGGAAAAACACCCGGAACTGGTAAGGAGTCTGATGTTCAACCAGCGGACCATGCCCGCGCACAGGCGGCTCAAACAGCTCATCGGCAGCGGCGAACTCGGCAGAATCCGCCGAATCAACTGGACCATTACCGACTGGTTCCGCAGCCAGCCCTATTACGATTCCGGCGACTGGCGCGCGTCCTGGTCCGGCGAAGGCGGAGGAGTGCTTTTGAATCAGTGTCCGCACCAACTGGACCTGATGCAATGGTTTTTCGGGATGCCCGTCCGGGTCCGTGCCGCCGTCTCGCTGGGAAAATACCACGAGATAGAGGTCGAAGACGAAGTGAACGCGTATCTGGAATATGCCGACGGCATGGTCGGGAATTTCATTACGACGACCGGTGAAGCGCCGGGAACAAACCGGCTGGAAATCGCCTGCGAACGAGGACGCGTGATTCTGGAAAAAAATAAAATCACGTTCAACCGCAATGAAGTGGAAACCTCTGTCTACTCCAGAACTGCCTCGGCGGATTTCGGGTCTCCGCCATACTGGGAATGCGATATCCCGTTTGACCCGGAACCGCGCCCGCCTCATCGGATCGTCATTGAAAATGTGGCGGAGGCGATTCGCAACGGAGCCGGGCTGATTGCGCCGATGGCGGAAGGCATCCGCAGTCTGGAGCTGGGCAACGCCATGCTTCTCTCCGGCTTGAAAGACAAGACGGTCGCGCTGCCGATGGATGCGGCAGAATATGCGGAACTTCTGGATTCTCTGGTGAAAAACTCAAAACCGCACATTCCGCGGCAAGCCCGCAAAAGCAGCAGCGCCGGATTTGAAAAATCATTCTGAAAACCGGAGGAGCAGACAATGTTTTTAACAGGTTTCACAGATGAAGCCGGAAGCGATTTTGCGGTGCAGCTCAAAGCAACGCGGGAACTCGGCTGGAAATTCATGGAAAGCCGGGGAATCAACGGCAAAAATCTTGCAACACTGACCGAGGGAGAATTCGAAGCGGTGGCGGAACAACTCCATACAGCCGGGATCGCCATCAACTGCTACGGCAGCGCCGTCGCCAACGGCGGGAAATCCCCTCGCAGTGAAGCGGATATCCGGGCATCCTATGACGAACTGCTCCGTGTCCTGCCCCGGATGCGGGAACTGAAGATCAGGCTCCTCCGCGGCATGAGCTTCCGTCCGGCGGAAAATGAAGCGCCGGACAGCCCGGAACTGGAAGAAATCATCTTCCGCCATGTCCGCCGTTTTGTGGAAATGTGTGCGGAGTACGGAGTCATTTACGGACACGAAAACTGCACGAATTACGGCGGGCTTTCCCATCTGCACACTCTGAGACTGCTGGAAAAGGTCAACCACCCGAATCTGAAACTGATCTTCGATACGGGCAACCCCACATTCACATACAGGCACATCGGGCAGGCGCCCTACCCGCTTCAGTCCTCATGGGAATTTTACCGGAACGTCCGGGAACACATCATTTATGTACACATCAAAGACAGTATCGCGCTGCCTGAGCCTGACGGCGCTGCGGCAAAAATGAAATTCACTTTTGCCGGCGACGGCACCGGAGATGTCCGCGCAATCGTCACGGATCTGCGCCGCACGGGGTATGACGGCGGCTTTTCCATTGAGCCGCATCTCGGCGCGGAAGCGCAGGAAAGCCTGAAACTGCCGGAAGGAGCAGATGTCCGTTATGAAAATTATGTGGAATACGGACGCCGCTTTGAAAAACTCCTGAAGGAATGCGGCTGGCAATCTGAATCCACGGTATGAAGTTCCCTCCGTTCAGTGACTGAAAGACGAGTGGCTGTACCGGATCTGAGGTATCGGAACCGGCAAAGCATTGCTGCTGTTCCGCATAGAATCCGGCTTCAGCCAATCGTCTCTTTTCTGTCATTTTATCAAAAAAATCAGATTTTTTCAGAATCAGGGGGTTGACAATACGGGATTTTTGTTTATAATATTGATTAAGTGCTTAATCGTAATATAATGAGAAGGTCAATGCAGACATTGGAAAACAATAAAGTCAGACTGGTGGACATTGCCCGGGAAGTGAATGTTTCCGCGGCGCTGGTGTCGAAAGTGCTGAACGGCAACAGCGGCAATATCCGGGTCAGCCCGGAAAAGGCGGAGATGATCCGCAAGACCGCCAGAAAGATGAATTACACACCGAACATCAACGCGCGGGCGCTGGCGGGTCAGAGCACGAAAGTAATCGGAATCCTGATTGACTCCAAAGCGCCGACGGTTGCGTTCCGCCTGCTTGCCGAGATTGAGCATGAAGCCACTCTGCACGGCTATCGGACGCTGATCGGGGAAGCGCATGACAGTGTGGAGAATCTCTATGAAACTTATCAGCATCTCCGCCAGCATGGAGTGGACGGCGTCATCTGCATCTCCCATGATTACCCGGGAGAGAATGAAAAGCTGGAAGAGTATTTCAGAGACTGCGGCCCGATCGTTTTTCTGGGACAACCGGAGATCAGAAATCACTCCCACATCATTCTTGAGATAGATTCGGGCATCCGGGACGCCGTCCGATATCTCAGGGAGAGCGGCAGGGAAACGGATCGCAATGCTGGCAGACCGGAATATGGCGTATTATTCCTCTCAGGATAGAATCAAAGGCTTCCTGAGCGTTTTGCCGGACAGCAGGGAAATGCTTCTTTCTTTCACTTATCACAACAATGCTTCAACTATGCGGGAAGAATTACGGCACATAATCAAGAAATTTATTCTGCCGCAGCAGATTGACGCGATTCTCGCAACCAACGACATCACGGCGCTGATACTGACAGGGGAGTTGAATGCAGCCGGTTTAAAAATTCCGGAGGAGATTGCCGTCATCGGCCATGACAATGAATTTTTTTCGGAATGCTGTCCTCTCCCGATTACAACGATCGATGAAAACAACGCGATCACGGCGGCATCCTCCGTCAAAATGCTTCTGGATATCATGGCTGAAAATCCGAAATGCCGTGCTACTCGCAGGATCACGGTCAAACCGGAACTCATTATCCGGAAGACAACATGAAAAAGCAATCAAAATACAAAGATAAAAACAGATCAGGAACAATGGAGGTTTCAATGCAAAATAGAAAATTCACTCTTATAGAGTTATTAATAGTTATCGCAATTATCTCGATTCTTGCAGCAATGCTATTGCCGGCGCTGAACGCCGCAAGATCAAAAGCCAGAGCCATCCAGTGTATGAGTCAATTGCGAACACTGGGAACGACCGTCCGCATTTATGCCAACGACAACAAAGACTATGCGCCGCCTGCGGTATACGGCAGCGACAAGAAGTTAGGCTATTATCTGCTCTGCCCCTATCTCAATTTACCGGCAGGGTCCCCGGGGCTTGCCGCTTACAGGAAAAGCATATTATGCTGTCCGGAATATACCCCTGCGACCGCCGGAACACCGCGTTATGCCTTGTCTTATGCACCTAACTACTACATTCCGGGGGAAGACCAACCAACTTATTTTATAGCAGGAAAAAAGCTGTCTTCCCTCAAAAAAATATCTGAAAGAATGCTTTATGCAGATGTTCTTGGAAAGTATGCTTATATCAGAGGTCATGAGCTATATGGCGGAGGCAGTGGCTATCAACTTGCGCACCGTCACCAGAAACGTTTCAATCTGGTATATGCCGACGGACACTGTGGCAATATATCACAATTCGTAACATGGAATTCACCTAAGGATCTGGTTCTGTTCAACAGCGGGGAATGAGATCCTATAAACTATTTAAGAACGAACACTGAAATAAAAAATGAAAGGAATGAATATGAGACACATCATACCTGCGTTGTTTGGGACACTGTCTCTAATGGCTGCCCCGCCGGAGCCGTTTTCGGTTCTTGACATGGAAGCCGGAGCGAGAAAACCGGTAAAAACAACAGTCCAGACCGCGGATTATTTTGTCAATGTGCCGACCGCAATAAAGAAAAAGACTCCATTTCTGCCGGGAGCATGGAATTACAATGCAATCGTAGACCTGCATGGCAGATTGCAAACGGAAGATCCGTTTCCACTGGAAAAACTTACCATGCTTATCCCCAAGGGAGAATACGGTTTCAAAACTTTCCTGCTTCGCACCTATGCGCCAATCAAAGATATTTCGCTGAAGGCTGATGCGCTGCGCAATAATCAGGGAAATATCATCCGGAAGGAAAACATTCTGATTGTTCGAATTGCAGAATCAATTGATTACCCTGCGGCAAATATTTTAATTCCGGCGGAAATGAAAAATATCCCGGATAAAACCCTTGCCGGATTCGCCATACTGGTGAATATCCCGGAAGATGTGCCTCCGGGAATTTACAGCACACAAGTTACAATCACGGCAGACGGTCTGTCAAGACAGCTGCCTTTGAATGTCCGCGTTCCGGATTTCAAACTGCCGGAAACCGATATTCCAATGGGCTGTTATATTCCATATTATGCATCCGATCAAGGCGGGAAAGAAGGGCGATGGGCGGCAAAGGATTATACGGAGACCCGGCAAAACAGCTACTTCAGGTTCTGTGCGACACGCGGATTAAATTCACCGACAATATTTCACTATTGCCCGGAATTCAAATCCCCGGACAGCCTGGAAATGGATTTCCGCACACAGGATCATCTGGTTGATAAAATTGCCTCGGCAGGTTCCTGCAAAGCCATTTTATTTGACCTGCGGAAACTGGCTGCCCATGCAAAGCGTCTGGCAAACCTGAAAAAATTCAAAGATGCGGGCAAAGATGATATCACAATCTACAAAACTCTTGTAAAGCAGTTCTGCGAACATGCAAAACAAAAAAAATATCCACGCTTCTATGTCATGGCAGAAGAAGAAATCGCCTATCCAAGCAATAAGCAAAAGACATTCCTCCGTTATGGCAAGCATATGCAGGAAGCCGCAGGGGACAATCTTTCATTGATTCTGGACAATCCGCAGTCCAAAGTGCAGGAAGCCAATCAGGATTTCGGCCACCTCAACGGTTATCGTTTCCGGCAATACAATACATGGTTGGAAACAACGATCAGACAAGCGGAAAAAGACAATGCGGAAGTATGGAGTTACAATTATTCCTACAAACGCCCTTCTTTCGGTCTGCTTCTGCATCGTTTGAATTCTCGTGGGCATCACCAATGGGCAGATGTCTGGGGAAAGAACTATACGGTCTGCATTCCTGCCGGCAAAGGTGTCATCTCCTCTCTGCAATATGAAATGGCTCACGAAGGGACCATCGATTACCGTTGTCTGCTGGCATTGAAAAAGAACAATGCGGAGCTTCTGAAAGAATTGGTAAAAGATATTCCCATTGACAATCAAGGCGCCAACCTGTATGCCGATACCTTGTCCGTAACTCAAAACGACCTGTTGCGCTGGAGAGCGATCATGGCTCAGGCGAAAGACGTGGATCATAAGAAAACCGCAGAGGGAACACCGGAGCTGAAGATTACCTCAATACAGGGAACAAACGATCTTCAAACATCGCATATGAGTATCGAAGCCATTCATCTGACAGATGACTATCAGGCGGATGCCGCCTGGAAAGGAAAGCTGTATCAGAAGAAAAACAGTACAGGACCTTTGCGTTTCATGCTGGGGCAGGAACGCAGAATCCGGGCTCTGAGTTCCAGCGAAGAGGAATTCCGCAAACGCAATACGCCAAGTAACGGTAATGTCTGGGTAAGCTATAATAGTCATGGAATTTATCTGTTCGCGACACTGAACCATGCCGGATATGACAAGGGAATTTACAAGGATAATGATACGGAACTTTGGAAAGACGACTGTATGGAATATTTCTTCATGACACCGGACAAAGCATCTCATCAGCTTATTGTCAATTCATCTGATGCAAAGGTTCTTCTGAAAGCAGGCAAGCAGACTGACTCCTCTGAAATAAAGATAGTCTCACGTCCCCATAGAGGCAAAGCGGGAGGCTACGCACAGGAAGTAATGATCCCATGGTCCGTATTCGGACTGAAAGAAAAACCTCAGACAGGAACGGTATGGGCATTCAACGCCGGACGGGAATTCCATTCATGGCGGCAATATACCAGCTGGGCGCGGGTTGAAAGCAGTTTTCATGAGTATTCCCGCTGGGGAGCGTTGAAATTCTCCGGGCAGAAACAGCTCATCCATTTGAAAAACATCAAACTGGAACGTCTCTATCCCGGCGACAACATCATTGCCGGGACAATCCCCGGGAAAGAAGACCTGAAAGTCACCCTGCGCGACCCTGCGGGGAAAACGATCGCGGAAAAAATGCTCCATGCCGGAGACCGTAAATTCAAGTTCGGATTCCGGCTGCTGCCGGCGAAGTCGAACGCTGCCTATACTCTGGCGGTTCTGGATGCACAAGGCAAAACACTGGAGGCGGAAAATATTCCGGTTGCGCCGGGAAAAGAGGCTGTCAGTCTTAATTCAGGGCTTCTGGAATGTGCTTCAGGCGATACGGTATCCACAATTGCAGAACTGAATGTCTCGCTGTTGGAAATACAAAAACACGGTATGGCATTCCAGTTGCTGGACAAGGACGGAAAGTCAAAATACGATTTCAAGGTTGATCCCGCGGGGAAGCAGACGTTCCGCATCTGGCTGAAAACCTCCGGTATTGCTCCGGGAAAATATACGCTTGTTCCCAGGCTGGATGGCGAAGCAGGAAAAATCTTCAGAGATTCCGGCAGAACAGAAGTCAGAATTTATCCGGCAATCATCTGAATTGAACAGGGAAACAGAAAGAACGGAAGAACATAAATTCAGCTTGTTCCTTCCGCTCTTTCTGTTTCCCGTTCCTGTCCGCCCTGTTTTTCAGCTTCCATTCTGTTTTTTGCGAAAAACCTTTGATTTTTCATCCATACCGGTGTATATTATCCGGCTCATTCAACTGAAATCACTTAACAATGGAGTATCTATGTATTCAGCAGCAGATCTGAAAAAAGGACTGAAGATCGAAATCGACGGCATTCCGTATGCAATCACCGAATTTGATTTCTGCAAACCCGGCAAAGGCACCGCGCTCTACCGCTGCAAACTCAAAAACCTTATCAACGGAAGCACCATGGACCGCACATTCCGTCCGGTTGACAAGGTCGATACGCCCGATCTTGAAGAAAAGGAAATGTTCTATTCCTATCACGACGGCAACAACTATATCTTCAGCGACGCCGAAACCTATGAAGAAATTCAGGTCTCCGCGGAACAGCTCGGCGACAAGACCTATTTCCTGATCGACAACATGACCTGCAGCGTGCTCTTCTTCAACGGCAAGCCGATCGACATTACCCTGCCGACCTTCATCACGCGTGTCATCGCCGAAACGGAGCCCGGCGCGCGCGGCGACACGGCTTCGACAAACGTTCAGAAGCCCGCAAAACTCGACAATGGTTATGAGCTGATGGTCCCCCTTTTCATCAATCAGGGCGACACCATCAAAGTCGATACCCGCACAGGTCTCTATGCCGAACGTGTCAGCAAAGGCTGAGCCCGCCGGCATCGAATCCCTGAAGGCGCTGAAGAGTTCCCTTGCGGTCCGTGCAAAGATCGCATCTTCTCTCCGGCGCGCTTTTGAAGCAGCCGCTTTCATCGAAACGGAAACTCCGGTCGGGATTTTTGCTCCTGCCGCAGAGGAGTACATCGAAGCCCCGAAAGCGGCTTCTTTCTTTCTGCGCACCTCGCCCGAACTCCAGATGAAACGGCTTCTCGCCGCCGGCATGGAGCGGATTTACCAGCTCGGACCATGTTTCCGCGCCGGGGAAAACGGTCGCAGACACCGTCCCGAATTCACGATGCTGGAATATTATATGACCGGCGCAGACTATCTGGAACTCCTGGATTTCACCAGAGGATTCCTTGCCTCCATCTGCTCCGACCTTTACGGTTCGCACCATTTCCGGTTTGGAGAAAACACGATCGACATCGACAAGCTGGAGATCATTCCGGTGCGCGAGGCATTCCGCAGATTTGCAAATGAAGACGCCGACCGGTGTGCGGAGGAAGACGCCCGTTTCGAGTTCGTTCTCGTGGACAGAATCGAACCTGCCCTGCCGAAAGACCGTCCCTGCGTCCTGATGGATTATCCGGTTCGCTTCGGCGCGTTTGCCCGTCCGAAAGCATCCGATCCCACGCTCGCGGAACGCTGGGAGATTTACATGGGCGGACTTGAACTCGCCAACGCTTACGGAGAGCTGATCGATCCGCAGATTCAGCGCGCCCGCTTCAGGCAATTTGCCGAAACCCGAAAAAAAATGAATCTGGCGGAATATCCCGAACCAACCGCATTTCTGGAAGCGATTGACGCAGGCATTCCCCCCTGTGCCGGAGCCGCTCTCGGTTTCGATCGTCTCGTGATGCTTCTCGCAGACAAACAGGACATCTCGGAAGTCGCTTTCCCCATCGACTCATGAACGCGAGATTGCGAGATTGCGAAGTTGCGAGATTGCGAAGTTGCGAGATTGCGAGATTGCGAAGTTGCGAGATTGCGAGAGCGCGAGATTGCGAGATTGCAGTTAGTGAAAAGCAGATCAAAGGACAGCAGCCTTTTCCAACACTGAACTACTGAACACTATTCACTGACCACTGACCACTGACCACTAATCAGGATCACACGGTCATCCAGATGAAACGACAGTGTTTTCGCAATCCTCCGCGGTTCACAGTGCAGAGCCTGTGCCGCCAGTTCAACGGTCGCACAGGACTCCGCAAGTTCCCGGATGCGCCCATCCGCGCCGAATTGTTTCAAATATTCCCTGACTTTTTCAATCGCCATTTTGAGTTCCTTTCGAAAAAATTTTCACTGCTGTTCCGCAACCCTCAGAGAGAGAAGCGCATAAGCGGTCACGAGTTCGGGCATGGACTCCATCCAGCGCCCGGATTTTTCATTGATCCAACTGCCGTCTTTCTGCTGGGATACGGACAGCTTTCTTTTCAAATCGGCACGCCAGTCATGTTTTTTCCCGTCGGGAGTCACGACTGCATCCTCTCCGAGCGCGGAATTCGCCTTGGCAAAAGTCTGGAGATAGTAGAACAATCCATTCGCGCCGACTCCGGGATTTTCATCGACGGTATAATGTCTTGCCGCCCATGCCGCTGCGGCTTTTACGCGCGGA
>ENA-OROD01003443-OROD01003443.1-human-gut-metagenome-genome-assembly--contig:-NODE-3443-length-10405-cov-5.972271_pt1 | contig 10405 bp, 8 predicted proteins | sample MGYA00242123_ERZ509038 | MGnify/ENA primary metagenome ERZ509038 (study PRJEB26280, sample SAMEA2338719) | human gut metagenome | biome: human gut; feature: human-associated habitat; material: faeces... | reverse complement strand
TTGTCGCCTCATTCTGAAAGGCTGTTCGAGCGATATGGGATGCAGCAGTTCGGCCCGGACGTCCGATTGAAAAACGAGTACGAATTCGCAGCCTACGTGGATAAGGCGTTTTCTGCGGAGCAGGCGCAATACTATAAAAAGGTTTTGCAGGAGAAGATCTATCCCCTGATCGAAGAGAAGCGCCGGGAGCTGATCCAGGAGTATGTCTCGACGAAGATTCCCTCGAAGGAACTCGCAAAGGTACGTAATCAGCAAAACTATATCAACCGTTACATCAATAAGCGGTTTTCTCCTGCTGTGGCTAAGACCTACAAGGAAGAGGTGCAGCGCAGGGTTGCGGCAGCCTGTAAACGTTCCGTACTCCCGACCCCGGAATATAAGATTTTCGGACATGCTGCGCGTCACAAAGTTGCGGTACAAGCGATGGCGAAAGCCAATCTGGTGAAGGTCATACCCCTGACGCCGCAGCAGGTGTTGCTGAAAGGCGCTTTCAAACTTTTGAATGATATATTATGCAAACCTTTACATAACATTTCGAGCATCAAGCGCTGCAAGCGGCTGATGAGCAGTTGCTCCAGATCGGTTTCCAGAAAATGCTCTCCCTGGGGGATACCGAGAAACTCCAGGATATACGGGTCGCGGATGATCTCTTTGGGTTCGACACGCCCGGGTTCGGTACGGGAAATCTCCTCTTTCACGGCTTTCTTGTCTCGGCTGGCCAGCAGGCGGTCATAGAAAAGCGTGTTGATTTGGCGGTCGAGCTGCCGGACACTCCAGTTTTCCTTGACGCACTCGTGCAGGTAAAAATCACGGGCGGCATCGCCCGACACCTTGAGAAGCGTGCGGCAATGCGACCAGCTCAATTTATCACACAGCGTGTGATATTTCGGGTAGCACTGGTAAAACTGCCTCATGTACCGCAGGTTGGTGGCCGTGAACCCGTTTCCGAACTCCGCCACGAGCCGCCTGGAAAGGGTGTTGATGACAGCCTTGCCATATCCGGCACGGCCGGTTCCCTGCTGCTCGTACTCCACTATATATTTCCCTACCTGCCAGTAAGCCCTCACGAGGGTCGAATTGACATGATGTATCACCTTCGCGCGCGCTTCCTGCAAGATATGGCGCACGTTATGCAGCAGCTCTTCCTCCCCTTTGTCGGCAGGATATATTTTATCTGTTTCTTTCATTGTTCATTATTATATAGGCTTCCAAGTGCAAACATACTGATTTTACGGCAAATATCGAACGGTTGTACCGCCTTGTCGTGCCTTATTCCATGTATCTCCGCGTTTTTCCATGACGCCGGACTCTCGGGACAGGGCCTAACCGGAACCGGCAGGACGATCCTTTTTCAGCTTACGGAAATTACTGAAGTTACGCTCGATGAACCGCAGGACGTCCGATTCCCGGTAGAAGGTCTTGTGATAGATCATCTCGTAAGGCAGCTCTCCCGAGGTGCGGTAACGCTGGAGTGTGCGCTTGCTGATATTGAGCATACGGCACAGGTCGTAATTGTCCAGAAGACGCTCCCCGTCAGGCAGGATGGAAAGCGGTTGCTCCACATCCCCCGCGCACAGCTTCTCAATACGTTCCAGCCGTTCCGAGAGCCGCTGCATCCATCCGTCGAAATATTCCTTATCCAGAAACATGGCCTACTCCTTTGGTTGGTTCTTGCGCCGCACGGAACGCTCCTTCAGCACACGGCGGATTTCCGTGAGGGAATAATACAGCTTCCGGTTGATGGCCGAATAGGTGATCACGTGATCCGAGCGGAGGCGTTGAAGGGTACGCCCGCTGATGCCCAGGTAACGGCAGACCTGCTCGCCGTCCATCCATTCGTCGTTTATATACTCCTTATTCCATGCACGCCCCTTTTCAGGGAGAGAGGCGATTGCAGCCTCTATTTTCTCTATACGCCCGACAAGCTCGTTATAGGCTCGCGAACCGATCACTATGATTTTCATACTCCTTTGTTTTTTAGTCTGTTACAAAGGTCGGGCTTATATGGACAGCTTAAAACGAGGTCGGTACGACTTTTTTTTGATAATTTGCAGTGAACTGATTCTCAACGGTTCATGCGGTGAAGAAGGCAGTGTTTTTTACCGAAATCCGCGGCCCGTACTCGGTATTTTTATGGGCAGAAATGCGATAGCATACTGTGATTCAACGCTTAACGGTGTTCTAATCCGGACGGGGCTACAACGGAACACCCGTATCGGCTCCTTATACGGGTGCAAATACGGGCGTTCGGGAAAGTTCCTTTCGAGAGTTACGGGGGAAAACCGACCTCGGTTCTTTTGTTATATACAACGCTGATTATCAGTGTTTCTATAAGGAATAGAGTGCTTTACCGGTTCATATTCTACTCGGAATTGCCGTTTTTCTTGTTTCGCTTCCACGTCTGCATACGTTTAAGCAGGGCCTCTTTCGCCTTGTCAAGCCACGGTGTCGGGTTGTTTCGGATTTTCATATCGCAGAATGTCCTCGAAAGGTTCATGTCGAGGTGTACGTTGAAAGCGTTGGAAATGTAGCTGGCAAGTTGCGTGAGTGGCACATTGCCGAAACAGCCTTTACTGTCGAGCAGGTAAATAAGTTCCGTCAGATCCGTCTTCGAGTCCTGCCATGTCGGACGCACGTCAGGCAATGGCAGAACCATGTTCCGGAGGTTCGTGCTCTCCAGTGATTCCAATTCGCCCATAAGATAAACCGACAACATATCGTTGGCCAGGATTTTCGCCACCTTGAAATCCGCGTTTGTCGAAAACTGCGGGTCGAGTTCATAGTAGAAGGTTTCCAGGTATTGCTCCGTGTCGGTCTGCCCGCGCAGGAAATAGAGGCTGTCCAGGTGTGTAGCGCCGCTGCGGAAATAGCGGATAAAGTCGAGGCGTTTCTGCGTGTACGCGTTGATGGCCCGAACATGGGCGTCCAGGTACTCCCGTTGTGCCTCGATACTTCCTACCGGACGGTTCATCTCGATATTGTAGAGCTTGCGGTAATAGATCAGACGGCAAAAAAGACGGGGTTTGATTTCTTTGAAGAACTTTATTTCCTCGTCATCGTTTTGAAAACGGTAGCCGATGATATATTGTTTCAAACGGTCGAACGCTTCTCCCAGGACACGTGACGCTTCAAGCGACTTTTTCAACACGTCGGTATCCCGCGATTCGATACGTTCGATACTCCGCAGGACTTCGCTGTTTAATTTTTCTATAAATGCAATCATAATCCGTCTTGTTACTTTCGCGTATAAAGTTAGCGAATCGAAAAACCGGCGGATTACGATTTTTATCTTTCTCTTCGTTTTTTTATCACGGAGCCGATTTTAATGTCAAATCCGGCTTTCCTGACGGATGGAAGTGGGATTGCTCCCCATATTCCGCTTGCAAAAGTCCGTAAAGTGGGATTGGGCGGAGAAACCGCACATGTAGGCTATTTCCTGCAACGTGTAGTGTGTCGTCCGCAACAACTCCCCGATACGTTCGATACGGCGCTGACGTAACCACGAGGAGGCCGAGCAGCCGAAAACCCGCTGGAAACGCCGGCGGAAGGTAATCGTGCTGGAATACCCGCAAACCCCGGCGAGTTCCGTGACGTTATCCGAGGCAAGATAATTCGATTTGACACGGGAGATGAACTCGTAATCGTCCCCCAGGTGCAACAGCTCCTCGAACTCCCCGACATCGGCGGGAGTGAGATGTTCATAAGAGGCGTCGAGCATTTTCAGCATGACAGCAGCGTTACATTCAACGGGCATACCCAATGTCTTACGGGCTTCACGCAGGTAATTCTTGAACCGCAGCCGCAGCGTGTCGTGATGCGGGTAGGAACACTGGGACAGAATGGTGCAGACCGTCCGCAGTTCATCGACACAACAGTAGCCGAAATACCACGTTACAAGACGCTCGACGTAATGGACGGCATGAAACTCCTCCGAAAGCATCAGAAGAAGCAGGAACGGGGTGAAATCCTGGTATTCCCCCGTTATGGGACGGGGTGCTTCGTCAAGCAAGGAGGCAATGTCCCGCATCAGAAGAGAATCTCCCGAGTACGCTTTTATTTGTTCGGAACTGCGGGCATAATCCCGGTAACGCGATATGACCGCCGACAAAGCATTGAACTTCACGGCGTGAACGCCTTCTATAAAGGAAGGGCGAAGACTGTTGTAAATGGATAAGTCGGTTTGCATAAGTCATTTCTATAAAACGGAGCCGCATCCCCTTGTTGCCAAAGCTCCGCAAGTCGTTACTTATGAACCGCTTGGAACACGGTACGAATCCTAATTACAAATATATCGCATCTGATAATCCGGAACAAATATCAGCAGGTAAAAATGAAAATAAACCTCGTTATTTTTGATTATTACCTGCAATAATATTATATTTGCAAACAAATAAGAGTTGTTTGACAGCATGAGAAATATAGTGTATCAAAGCACTTTACCAATTTCTTATCCGTTGCCCATTCTCATGCGAGTTTCTTTTAATCTATTTGTAGTCAATTAAATACCTTCAGACTACATCAAATATACGAATAATTGCTACAAGATGTACCTTTGCACCCGGAATCTGTTTCGAATAGTTAGAATCTGTTACATTTTTCGTTAGGGAAGATGAAAATTACAGGTGTATTCAAGTCTTTTCTTTGGGGCTGCTTGACGAAATTTAGGACGGTATTTCTCGTTATAAAGAGTTTATGACAATTGTAATGTATAGTGACATCTTAAAAAAATAGAAAAAATAATAGTTTTGTAATAATTTGGTAATCAGTTTATTGTTCTTTGTTTTAGAAGTCTTCATACAAAATGATGGAAAAAATTACAGGGGGCATGCAGCAAAATAGACGACATATACATCTATTTTAATGTAACCATTAAAGTTGTATTTAGGGAATGATTATAGGGTTCGATGCAAAGAGGGCGAATGCCAATTTTACCGGATTGGGGAATTATAGCCGATTCATGGTAGATACGATGGCTACATACGGCGATGAACATAAGTACCGTATGTACATTCCCAAGCAGTGTAAAAATGCTTCGTACGACTCGCTTTTAAAACATAAAAATGTCTCTTCCATATTGCCTCGTTCTTCCGTTATGAAACGTTTCAGGGCTTTGTGGAGAACCTTTTTTATTAAACGAGGGCTGTTGCAAGACGGTGTACAACTTTATCATGGACTGAGTAACGAGTTGCCCGTGGGGATTCGTCGCACGGGAATTCGTAGCGTAGTGACGATTCACGATTTGATATTTCTTCGTTATCCTCAATATTATCACCGTTTGGATAGAATCATTTATAACCGAAAATTCAATTATGCCTGTCGTAAGGCCGATCGTATTGTAGCGGTGAGTGAATGTACCAAGCGGGATATAGTTAAGTTTTACGGTATTTCTCCCGAAAAGATCGATGTCGTTTATCAAGGATGCGACCCTGTTTTCGCCCGCCCTGTTTCTAAAAAAGAAAAGGATCGTGTTCGCGCGGCTTACGGGTTGCCCGAACGTTTCATTTTGAGCGTGGGAACGATTGAAGAGAGGAAAAATCTGCTATTGGCGGTAAAGGCTGTCGAAAAGTTGGACGATGTTCATTTGGTAGCCATAGGGAAAAGTACCGATTATGCTAAAAAGGTGCAGGATTATGTAGAGGCTCATGGATTGGAAAATAGAGTGCATATTATCCATAATTTGAAATTCGGCGATTTGCCGATATTGTATCATCTGGCCTCGTTGTTCGTATATCCTTCTCGTTTCGAGGGGTTCGGAATTCCCATTGTCGAAGCTCTTTCGGCCGGGGTTCCGGTTATCGCTTCCACCGGTTCCTGTTTGGAAGAAGCCGGCGGCGAACACTCGATTTACGTCGATCCCGACGATGTGGAAGGTATGGCGAATGCCATGAAAAAAGTACTTGCCGACGAGTATTTGCGTCGGGAGATGATAGAAAAAGGGAAAGAATATGTGGTTCGTTTCGATCCGAAAACGTTGGCTGACGAGATGAATGCCGTATATCTGAAATGTTTTGACGATAAGACCTTTACCGAAGATAGGTTTGTGCAGACTTCGTCGAACAAACGGACAAAAATTTCTCACTATCTTCCTTTTTTCTAACCACGTTCGAGGGGTATTTTTACGTTAAATCGAGCGGGAATTAGCTTTTTTGTTCTTAGCGGCCTATTTGGGCTACCTCTTCTTATGTGATAAATCTTTTTTAAAGGAAGAACAGTTCTCTGTACCCATAGTATAGTGCGAAAAAGGAAGTGCTATGAACCTTCTCCCCTGTGTTTTGCATTGCAAAATATAGGGGAGAGACCGAAGGAACGTTAGTTTCTGAGGAGAGGGGTTAGATAATAACTATGATGTAAAACGCTCCCTGTTGGATTGAACTTGTTCAATTTTTGGAGGAGGTGTCACGCAGTGACGGAGGAGTTGAAAAACACCATCTCGTCAGGCTGTTTATATCAGAAATTTAACCCCCTCGCCCTATGGGCATTCCCCCTATATTCCTTACCGGAACACAAGGGGAGAGGTTGAGATATATTCCTCTTTCGCCTCTACTTCGATTTTGTGTGCAATACCCCGCAATACTACTGAACACGGCAGGGAGAGAGGATTAAAAGGGGGATTTCCTGTTTCAGCATAAGGGTAGATTTTACCCTTCTCCACTACAATATAAGAGAGGGAGCAAATAAATTGTCGGATAATACTTTGTCTAAATGTTCGATATATGTTGTTTCCAAAAGGGCAACATCTTTTTTTTACTCCAACCGTGGCAGCCGAAGGGTAGTTTTCGGTCATTCAGGGCGTAACATTCCGAAGGATTTTTATCGAACGAAAATCGGAGCGCTTCTTTCCAGTCGGGAATTTTCAGTCTCTCTTTTTTTCGATTGACTTCGAGGCTCCAAAAGATATCTTCGTTGTAGAAATCGGTTCCGGGGTGGGAAAGGTAGCAATCTATTTCGGAAACCATTTCCCGAGCGATTTGAGCGAAGAGTTGCGTGCGGCGCAGCGACAGCCCTCCGTTTCCGACCCGGTAGTAGATGCGGCTGTAATCGGGCGAGCCGGAGATGTAACAAAAACCTCTTTTTAGGAAATTGAATATACGGTAGTATAGTTTTCGATATTTAGGCTTGGGTATCCACGGAGCCCCTATGTAGTCGTATCCTTTGGAACACCATTCGGATAGACGATCGGAAAATACCCATGCGTCGGTTTGATAGATGAGTATATATTCCCATTGGGCGAAGGTTTCGTAAAACTCGGGCGACATCATGAGTCGGTTATAACCGGCTATTCCTTTGAAATAAGTGTCTGGGAAGGGTACGATATGGTTTGCCGGATAGTCGCGAACAAGCGATGTTATGTCGAGCGATTCGGGTTTGACAAAACATTTGGGATAGGACGACAATATGTCGAAACATTGGCGCAGGGCGGCATGTTCCGATACGGTTAGTTGTGTCGTGTAAACCGGTATGACGATGATCGCTTGTTTTTCGCTCATGCTTTTTTCGAATTGATGATAGAGATAAATTCCTCGGCGAATGTTGGTATGGAGAAACGGTTTTCGACCGATTTCAGAGCGTTTTGTTTCATCTCCGGCAAATGCCCTGTTTGTCGCAGTAAAATGATTTTTTGGGCTAAATCCCCACTGCTTTCCCGGTTATACAGAAATCCGTTGTATCCTTCTTTTATCAGTTCTTGCCCGAATGGTTTGTCGGGAACGATGACCGGCAGACCGCATTTCAATCCCTCGACGATAACTCGTCCGAAGCATTCGAACCCGGAGCATACCAAAGCCGCATCCGCTTGTATGAGGTAGTCGTGCGGGTGAACGGTGTGTGCGACAATCGATACGTTTTGTCGCAGATTGTATTCGGTGATTCGTTTTTCGAGTTCTTGTGCATAACGGCTGTTATTTCCGCCGATGAGTAAAAGACGGGTGTCGGGATATTTTTTTACGACTTCGCGCAAAGCCTCGATAGCGATGTGTTGCCCTTTATTAGGTTCGAAGTTTCCTAACATACCTATGGTAAAGCTCTGGCCGGGTTCGGTACGTTTGGGCGGATTGACTTCGACCGATTGATAAACGACATCGATTTTTTCGGGAGAGGATAGTTTGTTCGTATAGTATTTCCCAGCAAAGTCAGAAGGTACTAATATTCTTTGCGAAAGGGAGCTTATCTTTTCTAAGCAACTATCTTCGCAGAATAGATAAGTCAGGTTTCGGGCTAATTCCGGAATTTCGTGAATGAACCAATCGTGCGGAATATTTTCTGCATGGGAAGCTATGGCTCCGATGGGGGTAGCCAATGTATTCGTTATGGTTATATCGGGCTTGATTTCCCGGATATAGTCGCGTGTTTTGCAGATTGCCGGGTTCTTTTTCAGATTGAAAAGCAAGCGTTTCCGCCAGTTACGTTTTTTCGGACGCACGAGCCACCACGGCTGGCGAATGAAAGCATATCCCGACAAGTAGGGTCGGGTCATTTCCCACAGTTCGTCTTTTGCCGGGAAGACTACATAGATTTCCCACGATTCGCGAGCTTGCTTCAATCCTTTGACCAAGTCCAGCAAACATCGTTCCGCACCGCCGTTCGCCCGTTTTCCGTGAGAAAAGAAGAGAATCTTCATGTCCGTTTTCATTTTATTTTTCGGGTTAGGAGATAATATCGAGCCGCCAATTTTCCCCAGAATTCACTACGGGCATAGGCCTTTAACAGCTTGCGGTAACGTCGTGCAGGCCGTCGGTGTAACAGGTCGGGAAATTGTTTTTCTATTTCCATAGCCCTTCGGGCGAGTCGGGGTGCTTCTTGGAACCACCGTTTGCTCAATAACAGAACGATCGCACCTAATTCGACATTTGCCAGAGCTTCTTCCACTTGGGGATAAGTGGGTTTGTCTTGGTAGAACCGGCGTTGCAGTTGCGGATATAATTCGATGTCGCGAGCTTTCTTTTCGGAAAAAGATCCGAAAGAAATGGAATCATTACGAATAACATAGTGTAGCAACGGGTGGGATTCCAGAACGACTATTTTGTTTGCGAAATAGGTCAGTTGGGAAGCTAAATAGGCATCTTCGCCATAATTCAAGCCTTTTTCGAAGTGTACTTCTGCATAAAGAGATCGTTTATGCAGATAGGAGCAAACCGACCAATAATTGCGACAGAATGCCATCGATTGAAAAAAGGAGATCGAATCGTAAACTCCCGGAGCGGGGCGGGACGATCTTTTTTTCTTTTCATCTACATAGTCGAACCAAAATGGAAAGACCACCATGTCGGCCTTTTCTTCTATGGCCTTATTGTAGAGCAGTTCTATGGCGTCGGGTTCGAGGAAATCGTCACCGTCGAGGTGTTGTATATATTCGCCTTGTGCGGCTTCTATTCCCGATTTACGGGCGTAGGCAAGTCCCTCGTTGGATTTGTCGATGACGACGATACGAGAGTCTTTGTCGGCATATCGGGCGATGATTTCCGGCGAGTTGTCGGTACTGCCGTCGTTGACGACAATGATTTCTATGTCGGGGAATGTCTGGGCGACGACCGAGTCGAGACATTTTTCGAGTTGTTTACCGACGTTGTAGACGGGTATGACGACAGATACTTTGGGTGGCATTATTTGATTTTCTTTTTGCAAATATAATATTGGGCGTACAATCTTCCTAATAAACCGCTGCGAGCATAAAGCGTAAACAGTTTATGAAAGGCCTTGATTTGGGGAATACGTTTGAGATCGGGATATTGTTTCAGGATAGCATGAGATTCCCGGCTCAGAGTACGGGCATCCTCGAACCACCGTTTACTTAATAGGGTATTGTTTGCCTGTATGCGAATGGCTCCGAGTACTTTTTGTAAAGAACCGTATTCGGGTTTGTCTTTGAAAAAATCGTTTACCAATGAAGGGTAGAGAAGAATATCTCTTGCTTTCTTTTCATTGAAACGACTGTTGGTAATGGAGCTTTCCCGTATGATATAATGAAGAAGAGGTTTACTCTTCAATACGGAGATTCGGGAGGAAAAATAAACCAGTTGCGTGGTGAGAAAAACATCTTCGCCGTAGTTCAGACCCTTGTGGAATGTAACACCGTTTGCGTAGAGACTCCGTTTGTGCAGATAGCTCCATACTCCCCAATGAGCTTTGGAAAAAGCGATTGCCGAAAAAAACTCCGTGTTGGTGAAGTGTTCGCCGGCTATCTCTATGGAACACTCGGATTTCCCGGATTCGATATAGTCGAGGGAGAATGGGAAGACTACCATATCGGCATCTTCTTCTTTGGCTTTACGGTAGAGCAGTTCTATGGCATCGAGTTCTAAATAATCGTCGCCGTCGAGGTGATAGATGTATGTTCCCCTTGCTGCCTCGATGCCCGATTTACGGGCGTAGGCAAGTCCCTCGTTGGATTTGTCGATGACGACGATAC
>ENA-OROD01003433-OROD01003433.1-human-gut-metagenome-genome-assembly--contig:-NODE-3433-length-10436-cov-37.427608_pt1 | contig 10436 bp, 7 predicted proteins | sample MGYA00242123_ERZ509038 | MGnify/ENA primary metagenome ERZ509038 (study PRJEB26280, sample SAMEA2338719) | human gut metagenome | biome: human gut; feature: human-associated habitat; material: faeces... | reverse complement strand
GAAGAGCACTTTTCAAATAAAGGATGCCATGCTATACTATAAAATATGTAAAAAAGCGACAGCTGGAGGAAACGCATGCGATACGGACAGGTGAAAAAGGGCGTTTTTTTAAGTCGGCTCAACCGCTTTATCGCCCATGTGGCGCTGGACGGCGTGGAGATGGTGTGCCATGTGAAGAACACGGGCCGGTGCCGCGAGCTGCTGGTACCCGGCGCGGCGGTGTATCTGGAAAAGGGGACGAATCCTGATCGCAAGACCGCCTATGACCTGATCGCCGTGGAGAAAAATGGCAAGCTCATCAACATGGATGCGCAGGCGCCCAATAAGGCGTTTGCCGAATGGGCGCTGCAATTTGATCCCGCCGCCACTGCCGTTCACAGCGAATACCGATTTGGTCAGTCCCGCTTGGACTTCTGCCTGGAAACGCCGCAGGGGCTGCATCTGGTGGAGGTGAAGGGCGTCACGCTGGAGGAGAACGGCCATACCCGCTTTCCCGACGCGCCGACGGAGCGGGGCGTGAAGCACCTCCATGAGCTGATGCACGCGGTAGCGATGGGCCATCGGGCTACGGCATTTTTCGTGATCCAGATGGCGGATGTAACGGATTTTGCGCCTAATGACACGACCCATCCCGCCTTTGGCGAGGCGCTGCGTCAGGCGAAGGAGGCGGGCGTCAACATCGCCGCCTATTGCTGCCGCGTCACGCCGGACAGTCTGGAGATCGACCGCCCGGTGGAGATCAGGCTATAAAGCAGATAATGAAAAAAGTGCAGGCTTACGCCTGCACTTTTTTCAACAGATAATAGGTGATGCGAGCCGTCAGGCCCCACAGGGGATAGGGCTGCGAGTCATAGACCGGCACCTCCATGCGGCCGTTGCCCCATGGATAATCCGGTGGGATCTGCACGGTGCCGTAGGGGAAGTCCTCGCCGATCATGGGCCGCAGGGCATAGCGGTACAGCGTGGGCGGGTGGGTCGTCAGCCAGTCCAGCGGGAGAAGGAAGGTGTCCGCCACCTCGTCGGGATTGGGCCGCAGCCGCGTCAGCGCAGCGGCGTCCACGCGGGCCAGCACCGGATGCATCAGCGCGTCGGAGCGGAGGTAGAGAAAATCCAGCAGGCCGATGACATCGATATCCTCCGGAGCGATGCCCAGTTCCTCACGGGTCTCCCGCAGGGCACAGTCCGTGGGCGTTTCGCCCGGCTCCATCCGCCCGCCGGGGAAGCAGACCTCGTGGGGCTGGCGGATGCCGCCGGAGCGTACCTCGTACAGCAGGCACAGTCCCTGCTCCGCCTCTACCAGCGGCACCAGCACGGCGTATTCCCGCTTGCTGCACAATAGCCCCGGTTGATGGTGCTGATAGGTGTTGTAAAAATCGCGGATATCCACGGCGCGCTCCTCCTGTATGTGTTGCTTTTTATATAGTATACCACAGAGGGCGGTAGTTTTGAAGCAAAAAATGAGGCCCCATCTTTCGATGGGGCCGTGGTATCTGAGGTTTAGCAGCCGCAGCCGTTGTTGCAGCCGCAGTTGTTGTTGCAGCCGCAGTCATTGCCGCAGCCACAGCCGTTGCCGCAGAACAGGAACAGCAGGATGATGGCGATGATGATCCAGCAGCAGCTGCCGCCGCCAAAGCAAGAGTTCTGATTACACATAGCGTAACCTCCTATGAAATTTCAGACCCCGTAGAGAAGTCTCACTCCATAGTATGTGAGGCGCGGCAAAGTGTGAGAGGACGGCGAAAAATTATTCCTGCGCCGTGCGGGAAATGCGGTAGCTGAGGGTCAGCAGAGTGTCCACAAAGTGGATATCCTCAGAGTATACATCGTCAGGCACGGAGATCTCCACATTGGTGAAGTTCCAGAAGCCGCGGATGCCCAGCGCCACCAGACGGTCAGCCAGCGGCTGTGCCACGTTCTGGGGCACGGTCAGCACCGCCACATTGGGGTGATGCTGCGCTACATAGTCATCCAGCTCGTCCATGGAACGGACGGTGACACCGTTGATCTCGTCGCCAATCAGGGAGGAGGAAACATCGAAGGCGGAGTCCAGATGGAAGCCCACCTTGGCAAAGTCGAAATTCTGCAGCAGCGCGTGACCCAGATGGCCGGCGCCGATGATGATCAGCTTGTGGTCATTGTCAATGCCCAGAATATGGCCGATCTCGGCGCGAAGCTCGGCCACGTTATAGCCGTAGCCCTGCTGGCCGAATTCACCGAAGCAGCTGAGGTCCTGACGGATCTGCGATGCCGTGATGTCCATCTTATCGCCCAGAGAGTGAGAGGAAATGCGGACGACGCCCTTGTTATACAGGTCATCCAGATAGCGGTAATAGCGGGGGAGTCGGTGGATCACAGCGTCGGAGATTTTTTGCTTTTTCATAGAAACCATCCTTTGGGACTGAAAGTTTATAAGTTATTTTAGCGCAAGAAAAGCAAGTTGTCAACTTTTTTAACAATCTTTTTTGAAAAAATTTTACTTTACATTGGAGAGTTTAGTTGTTATAATAGATAAGCCGTTCAGAAATGACGCAATTTATACGATACGCGCCTGTAGCTCAGATGGATAGAGCGTTAGACTCCGACATTTCAGGCGTCTCCAGTTGAGATATGGCGCAAAGCCTTGCCGCCCATGCGTTTGCGGGAACGGCAGAGAAAAAATGTGTGGTCGTTGACTACTATTTGACGACTATTGCAGAAACCCACAACCAAATATGCGCCCGTAGCTCAGTTGGATAGAGCGTTAGACTCCGACTCTAAAGGCCGCTGGTTCGAATCCAGTCGGGCGTACCAAATCCCTAAAAGCTGTATAGCTTTTGGGGATTTTTATTAGCAACAGATGGAGGCGGTACCTGACTTGCGCGTTTAAGTGATTGAATAGCGGTATTATGCGCTTTGCCTGTTCATCAAGAGAAACGAATAATGGTTGCTGATAGATTAAAATAATGGTATACTTTAACAATCATGTAGTATAGCTAAGCGCTTACGAATCATTCAATGAAGAATTGTGGTGATCAGCTATGTTTGATTTTGGAAACGCAAATGACGGGCAGCGAAAAGCAATAGCGGCTGCAGACGGTCCTGTCCTCATAACGGCAGGTCCCGGAACCGGCAAAACATATACGCTCGTGCAGCGTGCAATCTACCTCATAGAGGAATGCAATGTAAGGCCGGAGAGCATCTTCATTGCCACATTTACGGAAAAGGCTGCGAAGGAACTGGTAACACGTATTACAAACGAGCTTGCAAATCGAAACATCACGGCAAACATCAACGAAATGTATATCGGTACGTTCCACTCGCTCTGCCTTCGTATGCTGAAAGAGCATTTGGAATATACACGGCTTCGCCGAAACTACCGCTTGATGGATTCGTTTGACCAGCAGTATATGGTATTTCAGAATATCCATCGTTTCAGAAGTATTCCGGAGATTGAAATCGTCCTTCCGAACGGTGGCGCATGGAAGCAAGCCGAAACGATCTGTAACTTTGTAAACAACCTTTCCGAAGAATTGGTTTCGCCGGAGGAGCTGATGTCTGACCATGACCCATCGATTGCATCACTCGGTCGGATGCTTCAGGAATATCGCACAATTCTTACGGAAGCGAATCTGATGGATTTCTCCTCCATCCAGATAGAGGCATATCGGCTTCTCTGCGATAACGAGGGCATTCTGAATGAGCTTCGCTCTGCGATCACGCATATCATGGTCGATGAATACCAGGACACGAACTATATTCAGGAGCAACTCGTGTTTCTCCTCGCCGGGGAAAGAAAGAATATCTGCGTGGTCGGAGACGATGACCAGGGCCTGTACCGTTTCCGCGGTGCAACCATCCGAAACATCCTGGAATTTCCGCAGAAGTTTGCCAATGGCGAATGCCGTATTATCCCGCTGGTCATCAACTATCGTTCCAACAGCGACATCGTTGATTTTTATAACCGATGGATGGATACCACGGATGGTGCAAAGTTCAAGTTTCGCTGGGAAAATTTCAGATATGAAAAACGCATTGAACCTCATGAAAAATCCGCACTTCACAGCCCTGCGGTCGTGAAATTAGCCGGTGTGAATGACGAGGATGAATGGCATGAGAAGATCCTGCAGTTTATCAACAACCTGAAAACATCCGGCAAGCTGATGGACTATAATCAGATAGCGTTTCTCTTCAACTCAGTCAAACATCCGAGGGTGACTGCTCTTGCCCGTTTTCTTGAGGAGAACCATATCAATGTTTACTCACCGCGTTCGGATATGTTTTTCCAGCGTGACGAAATACGACTGGCACTCGGCTGCCTTATGCTGATGTTCCCGTTTTATGTGCAGGGGTTGGAAAACGGGGAGTATACCTTTTTACAGCCTGAGCACCTGACTTATTATCGGAACTGTATCATGCTGGCGAATGAGTATCTGATGCAGCCGGAGCACACCGACCTGCTGAAATGGATACGCCGCCGAGGAAAAGACCATGTAAGCCTGACCGACGCAACGGACTACGCCTACTGTGGGCTCATGTATCAGATGTTTGAGTTTCAGCCTTTTGCCGGTATTCTGGATACAGATATGGATGTCGGCGTTGTCGATATCCGACCAGCTCGAAATCTGGCAAAGCTGACGCAGATCATCGGAAAATTTGAATACCTCCACCGGGTGGATGTCTTATCGGCCGACAAGTATCGCGGGAAACGCGGCATTGATGCCAATACGGAACTGCTCTTTAATCTGTATCTCCGCCTGCTCTATGACGGCGGTATCACGGAGTATGAGGATGATTCCGAGTATGCGCCGAGCGGCTGCGTCTCATTCCTTACGATTCACCAGTCCAAAGGGATGGAGTTCCCGATTGTTTTTGTGGATTCCCTGGCAAACGTGCCGAGAAAAACCACAAACGACCTTATGATGACGATAGAGGATCGTTACTTCAAGCGCCCGGCATTTGAACCGTATGAGGTCACAAAATTCTTTGATTTCTGGCGTCTGTACTACACGGCTTTCTCCCGTGCGCAGGATCTGTTGATACTGACCTGCAATGAGGACAAGCGGACACCCAGCGCTTACTTTAAAGAGGTTTATGATGAGCTCCAGTCTGTGGACAGTGAGGCGTCTGACATCCGGGAGTTCAACTTCAAGTCCGTGAAGGCTGTGAACGTCAAGAACACCTACTCGTTCACATCGCACATCACAGTGTATGAGACCTGTGCCCTGCAGTACAAGTTCTACCGCGAACTGGAGTTCATGCCCGTCCGTGCCAACGCTATGCTCTTCGGTACGCTTGTCCATGAGACGATAGAGGATGTTCACCGTGCTGCACTCAGGCACGAGGAGCAGACGATCACCGAGGAAAACGTGAACCGTTGGTTTGCCTCCAACTATGTGTCATTGACGAAAACCGAGCACACCTACCTCGCCGGTCCTCAGCGCGAGGCGGCATTGAAGCAAGTGCTCCGCTATGTAGAGCGGCAGCACGGCGACTGGTCTGCCATCCAGCAAGCAGAGGTGGATGTTTCTCTGGTGAAGCCGGATTATATCATTGAAGGCAAGGTCGACCTGATCCGGGGTGAGGGCGACACGGTCGAGATTGTGGATTTCAAAGCCGAACGGAAACCGGATATGGAGAAAATGCGGGATCGGCTTGAGCGGTACCGTCGGCAGCTTCATATCTATGCCCATCTCGTGGAGGAGCGTACCGGGCGGAAGGTCAGTAAGATGCACCTCTACTATACCGGAGAGGACGGCGGCGTACCGACGATCACATATCCGTATACAAAGTCTGCCGTGGAAGGAACGCTGGCGTCATTCGATGATACGGTACATAAGATCATGAAGAAGGATTTCCGGCACTGTGCCGATGACCCGAAGGTCTGCGCTGGCTGTGACTTCCGTTTCTATTGCAGAAACAAATAACCGATGGAGGGTTTGATAACAATGGATGAGCAGCTTACTTTTGAATTTGAACAGAGACCGACGATAAAGGGGTTCCCAGAGCTCCGCTGGACGGGCAAGCGCCCTTATCGCTCCACGCAGTACTACCCCGCACAGCTGCGGGAGTCCTACGGCGAGGAGCAGAACGGCTGGATCAACAAGATTTTCTGGGGTGACAATCTTCAGGTTATGAGCCATCTGCTGAAAACATACCGGGGTCAGGTTAACCTCATCTACATAGACCCTCCATTTGATAGCAGGGTTGAATACAAGAAAAAGGTCGAGATAAAAGGAATCGGAAAAACTGAAACAGACAATTCCTCATTTGAAGAAAAACAGTATGGCGATATTTGGACTAATGATGAGTACCTTCAATTCATGTATGAACGTCTAATTCTATTGAGGGAACTACTTTCAGATGATGGATGCATCTATTTGCATTGCGATTGGCATAAAGGGCATTACCTCAAATTGCTTATGGATGAGTTGTTCGGGGCTGACCGCTTCATAAATGAAATCACATGGTATTACTACAACAAAATGGCCCCGAAGTCGGCTTGTTTCCCGAGAACAACAGATAAAATACTACTGTACGCGAAGGGCGCTGGGTATACATTTAATACTCAGTACGAAAAAAGAGATGAACCAGTAAAACAGCTCGTGCGGAAATTTGTGGATGGCAAAGCAATTAATGCACGAGACGAAAACGGCAATGTGATGTATAAGATGTCCTACGAAAAACGTATTGATGATGTTTGGCGAATATCTATGTTGCAACCTGCGGATAAGGTAGAACCTGTGGGTTACCCGACACAAAAGCCAGAAAGGCTAATCGAGCGCATGATTCTTGCTTCGTCGAAACCAGGTGACCTTGTTTTTGACTGTTTCATGGGCAGCGGAACCACGCAGGCAGTTGCCATGAAACTGGGCAGGCGCTTTATCGGTGCAGACATCAACCTCGGTGCAGTCCAGACAACTACTAAACGTCTGCTCTCAGTGGGAAAAGAGCTGGAAGACAACCAGACCAGCATGGGATCGGCTGCTGACACGAAATACACCGGTTTCGAGGTCTACAACGTCAACAACTACGACTTCTTCCACAACCCCGTGGAGGCCCGTGATCTGCTGATCGCAGCACTGGAGATCCAGCCGTTCCCGCAGAGCGATATCTGGGACGGTGAACTGGACGGCAGGATGGTGAAGATCATGCCCGTCAACCGCATTGCCACCAAGGCAGACTTGAAGGAGCTTCTTGCGAACCTTCCGTATAAAACCTATGAAAAGCGCAAGGAGGAGAATCCGAATCAGCCAGTGGAACGCATCACTATTGTCTGCATGGGACACGAGCCTGACCTGAAAGGCGCAATGGAACAGGAACTGACCGATTATAAGGTGGACATCCAAATCATGGACATTCTCCGCGATAAAGCCGACCTTCAGCTGAAGCGTGATTCCGAGGCAGAGATCGTCCGCGAAGGAGGCAAGCTGGTCATCCGTGCGTTCTATCCGATGAACCTGATGCAGAAGCTCTCCCTACAGAAAGAGTACGTGGAGGACTGGCGGCAGCTGGTTGATTCCGTTATGATCGACTGGAACTACGACGGCGTGGTCATGCAGCCTGCCGTGACCGATGTTCCCGGCAAGAGTGAACTGGTAAAGGGTATCTACGATATTCCGGAAGGTTCCGGCACCATCAAAGTCAAGATCACCGACCTGCTCTCCGAGTCGCTGGAAGTGGAGGTGCGTTAAATGCCTGCAGGATTTGATCCGAATTTTTCCTTCAACGAGCAGCTGTGGTATTACTACTCTACGAACCGAGGAAAGATTCGCTCCCGTTATAATGACCTCACGAGAAAATTCCTCGTCTACAACGATGGCGAGGAGAATCCCCATGCCTTCCTGCGGAAGCCGCAGTTCGAGGCGTTGGAGATGTATATTTTTGTGAAGGAATTCATGAATAACAAGCAGGTCTATGAGATGTTCGATGACTGGCGTCACAGGCGGGATCGCTTCTCCGATGCGTCCTACTATTCCGTGGATAAGGGTGGTCAGATTCGGCTCGGTGTTGATCTGACCGAAAAGCAGACCGACACGCTCTTCAAGCAGATGAAGAAGTACCGGGAGAGTTATCCGAACTATATCTACGCACTTACGATGGGACTTGGCAAAACCATCCTCATGGCCACCTGCATCTTCTATGAATTCCTGCTTGCGAAAAAGTATCCGAGGGACAAGCGTTTCTGCCACAATGCGCTGGTCTTCGCACCGGATAAGACCGTCCTCCAGTCGCTCCGTGAGATCATGACCTTTGACAAAACGAAGGTCGTGCCGCCGGAGTATGCCCGTGTGCTTGATTCCAACATCAAATTTCACTTTCTTGACGAGGCCGGAACGATTCTGCACACTATCGACGATTCGGGTTTCAATATTATCATCTCCAATACGCAGAAGATCATCGTGAAGAAAAAGCGCAAGGAATCCACGCCTACGGAGACACTCTTTGCCGGAACCGGATCGCTGCTTTCTGCCGTATACGGTGCAGACAACGATGATGACGATGCGTGGGATGACACCACGCTGATGGACAACCAGCGTTTCAAGAAGCTCTGCCGCCTGCCGCAGCTCGGCGTCTATGTCGATGAGGCGCATCACCTTTTCGGTGCAGATTTGGAAAAGCAGATTAGGTCGAGCGGAGCCAATAAGACCAGCCTGCGCGACACCATCAATCTGCTTGCGGAAAACACATCTATTGTGGCCTGCTATAACTACACCGGTACACCGTATGTCAAGAACCAGCTTCTACCGGAAGTCGTCTACGCATACGGTCTGCGTGAATCTATCTGGAACGGCTTCCTGAAAGACGCTGATCCCATCGGTTTTGAAAATGTCAAGAATGAGGAGTTTCTGACCGCAGTAGTGAGAACCTTCTGGGAACGGTATGGCGGAAAGACCTACGAAGGACTGAATCCGAAACTCGCTATCTATGCTTCCGGCGTAGAAGAGGCGGCAACGGAAGTCAAGCCGGTTCTGGAGAAAATCCTGGCTGACCTCGGCATTCCTGCCTCAAGGATTCTGCTGAATGTCGGTGATGCGAAGTACACGAAAAACGATGACATCAGAGATTTCAACAATCTCGATGTTCCCAGCTCGGAAGGAAATGAAAAGCAGTTCATTATTCTTGTTGAAAAAGGCAAGGAAGGTTGGAACTGCCGTTCTCTCTTTGGCGTGGCTCTTTTCCGTAGTCCAAAGTCGAAAATATTTGTTCTCCAGGCTACGATGCGCTGTCTCCGTGCAATCACAGACGAGCGCTTGACTGCCGCTGTATTTCTCTCCAAGGAAAACTACGACACTCTGGATGATGAGCTCCACAAGAACTTTAATATGGAGATCAAAGACATCAAGAATCCATCCAAGGATGACCGACACAAATACCAGGTACGGGTGCTTCCTCCTCCGAGAACAATCACGCTCAAGCGGGTATGGCACGAGTATACGCTCCACGAAAAGGAATACTCCGAGCCGGTAGATTTCAAGCTGGCAGATGCGGACTTCTCCAAGTATGCCAGCATCATGTACGAGAGAGACAGCCTCGCCCTTGACACCTCTGTTAAAGAGAAGAATATCGACCATTTCAAGGAGAATATGCGTTATAGCGAATTTTCTCTCGCCGGAGAAGTGGCCCGTTATCTTAATATTTCCTGCATCCTCGCCGCCAGAATTCTTCGAGAATCCGTTGACGGGATCGATACGGTTCTCGAGGCGGTCAACCGCTATAACGCTGTTTTGGATGACTATATTATCCCTGCCGTATTTCATGCGCTGTTTGATGTCACTTCGGAATTGAAAACTGAGGACAAAGAACTGGTGCTGCTGCACGAGCCGAAGGATGCCGGATACTATGAGTTCTCCGCAAAGGATGACCTCGTGCTTACAAATCGTTATCCCGGTTTTAAACCTGAAGAAATCGCAAAGAGCTTCCACGCCGACACCTATTGTTTTGACTCAAAGCCGGAGAAGGAATGCTTCATGCAGTATATTACAAGCGGCAAAGTTGCGGAGGTGTACTTCACAGGTATGTTCACCTCCAATCAGGGCGATCTCTCTGTCCATTACTATGACCCGGAATCCGGCAGAATCCGCCAGTATTATCCTGACTTCCTTGCGAAGATGACAGACGGCTCCTATCAGCTTATCGAGGTCAAAGGTGACAACAAGATTGATGATACTGTGGTTAAGGCAAAGCAGACAGCTGCTGAAGAGATGGCTGTGGCAAGTGGTATAAAGTATCTCATGTATGCTGGAAGTCAAATCATGAGTTCTCACATTTTGGACGATTCGGAATCCGTTTATCCCCGTACTATAAGTTGCCAGCAATCATGAAGTGCCACGCAAAGATGTCAAATTATTATATCTCAAGCCCTTTTTGTAGTTTTGCACTTGCGGTTTGCTTATTCTTATCGAAGGCGTGGGTGTAGATGTCCAGCGTGGTGGAGGGCTGGCTGTGGCCGAGGATGC
>ENA-OROD01003431-OROD01003431.1-human-gut-metagenome-genome-assembly--contig:-NODE-3431-length-10439-cov-7.249711_pt1 | contig 10439 bp, 4 predicted proteins | sample MGYA00242123_ERZ509038 | MGnify/ENA primary metagenome ERZ509038 (study PRJEB26280, sample SAMEA2338719) | human gut metagenome | biome: human gut; feature: human-associated habitat; material: faeces... | reverse complement strand
ACACCCCACTTGTTAGATAGTATATCATACTGTCTAACAAATGGGGTGCAGTTCATAAACTGCAGAGGGGATTCGTTTAGTTTAGTGCTTTGCTATTTTGAGCTTATTCCTGCTCCTCGCGCTTTCTGCGGTAGAGGTACACAGTGCCCGCTGCGCCTGCGCCGCTCATGCTCATGAGGGCAAGCAGGAGGAGAAGGTCGCTGCTGTCGCCGGTCTTGGGCTTTTCAGCCTGATCCTTGACGTACAGGAAGCCGCGCTCAACGGTGATCTCGTAGTTGTCGGCCTTGGTGTTGTCGTTGAGTTTGTAGGTGAAGTCGTTGTAGCTCCAGCCGATGTCCTTGCGCTTGCCAGTCACATCGTAGGTCGCGCCTTCGCCTTCAACAAAGCCGTCTCCGCCGACCTCGACCTTGTTGCAGGTGAGGTACTTGCCGTCGTAGATCTTGCAGGCGGTGCCGGAGGTGAGAGTTACCTTGCGCTTGGTAACGGTCAGGGTGCCGTCAACGGAGTCGTCAAAGATGTAGTTTGCGGTGACGTCCTCATCGCCGCGCATGACGCGGTAGGACTTGATGACGTTCACGCTGCTGCCGGCGTCGGTCTGGCTGCCTTCGACGACTGCCTCAAGCACGTCGCCCTCGGCGAGAACGAAGTCGGTGTAGGTGAAGCCATCGTCGGTGAGCGGAGTGCCGTCATAGGTCTTCTCCGCGCTGTTCGCGGTGATGACGATGTGCTGCTCGGGGCTGGTGACGGTGAGCTTGCCTTCCTCGGTCTCGATGATGTAGTTCTCGGCAAGAGTGCCCTCGTTCAGCTCGTAGGTGAAGCTGTTGCCGCTGCTGCCGACGTCGAGCTGGCTGCCGGTGACGTCATAGGTGACGCCTTCGCCCTCGATGAAGCCGTCGCCGGTGACGGTAACGGTGGAGTTGGTTAGCGGAGTGCCGTCGTAGACCTTCTCGCCATCAGCGGAGGTCATGAGAACCTTGCGCTGTGCGATGTTGAGCTTGCCGTCAACGATGATGAAGGTGACATTGGTGAAGTTCGCGCTGGTGTTCTTGAAGTCTTCGGGAGCAAGCTCCATGTCGTAGCTGCCCGCGTTGGTGCTCTTGACGGTCGCGTCGCCGCTGAAGCTGTAATCGTTCGCGGTGTAGAGCGGATTGCTGCTTACGGCGTCATAGCCGGTGACGACCTTTTCGCCGCCGTCGTACAGGTAGTCGCCGCCGCGCTCGGTGACGGTAACGATTACTTCGTCGGTCACGGGAGTGACGGTGAGGCTGCCCTTCTCGTAGGTGATGGTGTAGTTTGCGGTGACGTTTTCTTCACCTGCCATAATGACTGCGGCGGAGGCGACGTTATCGCTGCTGCCAACGTTGGTCTGGCTGCCGGTGACGGTGGCGGTGAGCTTATCGCCCTCGGCAAGCTCGGTGTTGGTGAAGCTGTTCTTGGTGAGAGGCTGACCGTCATAGACCTTCTCCGCGCTGTCGGCGGTGATGGTCAGGGGCTTTGCGGTGATGGTCAGGGTGCCGTTGGCCTGGGATACGTTCGCGTACTGCGCGGCGTTGTCTATCGTCAGGGTGACGATGGCGTTGTTGCCGTCTGCGCTGTCGGCGACGTTCTTGACCTGCTTGGTGATGATCGCGGTGACGGTATCACCGGTGGAGAGCTTGGCAGATTCGCCGGCTGCAACGGTGTAGCTCTCTTCGCCGAAGGTCACGGTGTAGCCGCCGTCGGCGTGGAACTTGCCGTCATACTCCCAGGTGCCGCTGTTCGCAACGACCTTGAGCTCCTTAGAGCTGCGGGTGATGCCCAGCTTGCCGATCTCGGAGGTGACGATGTAGTTGGAATCCTTGTAGCCTGCTTCCTTGGTGTACTTGATGTCGTTGTCAACCTCACCGTAGTAGGTGATACTGCCGGTGGCCTTGATGCCGCTGACCTCGCCTTCAACGAAGCCGTCGCCGGAGACGGTGACATCGGGACGGGTGAGCGGGGTGCCGTCGTATTCCTTGGTCGCGCTCTCGCTGGTGAGAGTGACGGTGCGCGGATCGATGGTCAGGGAGCCGTCGGTAACGACGAAGGTGACCTTGCTGAAGTTATCGTTCTTGTTCTCAAAGTTGCCTGCGGTAAGACCCATCGGGTAAGAGGCCGCCCTGGCGTCGGTAGCGGAGACCGTCGCATTGCCGGTGAATGCAAAGTCGCTTTCCTTGTAGAGGCCGCTGCTGATGCTGGTCACTTTGTAGCCGGTGACGGTCTTTTCGGTGCCGTCATACTTCTCGGTGCCGGTGTTGCCGGAGATGTAGACAACAACTTCGGTCGCGTCAGCGGTGATGGTGAGAGTACCGGTCTCTCTGACGATAATGTAGTTGCTGGCCTTGAAGTTCTCGCCCTCGGTGAAGGTGATGGTATTGGGGACGCTGCCCTTGTCGGTTATGGTGCCGATGGCCTTGATGTCGCTGACCTCGCCGTCAACGAAGCCTTCGTCGGAGACGGTGACATCGGGGCTGGTGAGCGGGGTACCGTCATAGGGCTTATCGGCGCTCTTACTGGTCAGAGTGACCTTGCGTTCGGTGACGGTCAGAGTGCCGTTCTCGATCTCACCGAAGGTGTAGAAGTCGGTGACGTCCACATCGCCGCGCATGACGCGGTAGGACTTGACAACGTTTGCGCTGCTGCCGGCGTCGGTCTGGCTGCCTTCGACGACTGCGGTAAGCACGTCGCCCTCGGCGAGGATGTTCTGCGTGAAGTCGTAGCGGGTCTCGGTGAGCGCCTGACCGTCGTAGGTCTTGTTCGCACTCTTTGCGGTGATGTTGATCACGCTGGTGTTCTTGGTGACGACCAGTTCGCCGTATTCCTGAGTGATGGTGTAGTTGTCAGCCTTGGTGCCTTCGGCCAGCGTGTATGTGAACCAGTTCTTGCTGCTGCCCTTATCGGTCTGGCTGCCGGTGACGTTGTAGGTCGCACCCTCGCCTGCGACGAAGCCGCTGCCGCCGACGGTGACGGTGGGATTGGTGAGCGGAGTGCCGTCATATTCCTTTTCACCACCGCCGGAGGTGAGCGTTACGGGACGCGGGGTGACGGTGAGCGTGCCCTTCTGGCTTGCACCGAAGGTGTAGTTGTTGGTGACGTCAACGCCGTTGCGGGTGACCTTGTAGGACTTGACGACGTTGTCGCTGCTGCCCTTATCGGTCTGGCTGCCGACGACTTCAACTTCAAGCTTGTCGCCATCGGCGAGCTTGCCGGTGTAGGTGTAGTTGCTGTCGGTGACTGCCTGGCCGCTGTAGACCTCGGTCTTGCTGTTCGCGGTGATGACGATCTGGGTGGAAACTGCGGTGACGGTCAGGTCGCCGTATTCCTTGGTGATCTCGTAGTTCTTTGCCTTGGTGTTGGCGTTCAGCTCGTAGTCGAAGGTGTTCTTGCTGCTGCCATTGTTGGTCTGGCTGCCGGTGAAGGTGTAGGATGCGCCCTCGCCGTCAACGAAGCCGTCGCCGGTGACTTTGATTTCGCTGCTGGTGAGCGGGGTGCCGTCATATTCCTTGCTGTCGGAGCCGGAAGTGATGGCCAGGGTGCGCGGGGAGATCACGAGCGTACCGTCGTTGATCACGAAGCGGACGTTCTTGAAGTTCACGTTGATGTTCTTGAAGTCTTCGGGAGCGAGGTTCATGTCGTAGGTACCGGCGTCAGTGCCCTTGATGGTGGCGTCGCCGCTGAAGCTGTAATCGTTCGCGGTGTAGAGCGGATTGCTGCTTACGGCGTCATAGCCGGTGACGGTCTTCTCGGTGCCGTCATACTTTGCGCTGCCGCTGTTCTCGGTGATGGTGACGACCACTTCAGCGGTAACGGGGGTTATCTCCAGCTTGCCGGGGGTAAGGGTGATGTCGTAGTTGTTGGCATCAAACTTATCGGTAGTGGTGTACACGATGGTGTTGTCAACACTGCCGACCTCGGTGATGGTTCCGGTGGTCTTGACCTCGGAGACTTCGCCGTCAACGAAGCTGCCGGTGGTGAACTTGTAGTTGGGATTGGTGAGCGGCTGGCCGTTGTAGACCCTGCGGCCGCCCTCGGACTCGATGACGACTACGCGCGGGGTGACGGTCAGGGTGCCGTCAACGGAGTTGGCGAATTTGTAGTTGCCGGTGACATCATCGCTGCCGCGCACGACCTTGTAGGACTTGACAACGTTTGCGCTGCTGCCCTTGTCGGTCTGGCTGCCCTCAACGACTGCCTGAAGCACGTCGCCATCAACGAGGACGCCCTCGGTGAAGGTGCAGCCATTGTCGGTGAGCGGGGTGCCGTCATATTCCTTGCTGTCGCTGGCCGCCGTGATGGTGATGACTGCGGATATCGGGCTTATCACGAGGCTGCCGTCGATTGCCTCGGTGACGATGTACTTCTTTGCCGCGTCAGTTGTACCGACGGTTCTGTCCGCAAATGCTGCGGGATAGGTGCCTGCATCGATGCCGGTCGCGCCGACGGTGATGGCGGAGAAGTCAGCATCTTCCGGAGCGCCGGTGAAGCCCTCGACGGACTGCTCAAAGCCGTTGTACTCAAGGGTATCGCTGTTCGCGGTCAGGGTGACATTCTTATAATAATAGAAGGTAATTACGTTATTGTCACTTTTGGGATCGACCGTGATGCTCTTGGTAACATTGTACTCAGGGACGATAGTGCAGTTGGCAATCGTTTTGGGGTCCGCGGTGAAAGTCTTGCTGACGGTCTGGCTGTCGAAAACATCATCTTCGGCGACCTTCTCATTAGTGCCGTTCCAGAGATATCTGACAGTGCAGCTTGCCTGATTGAGCTTGAAGTAAAGCTTCAGGACGAGGCTGCCGTTTGCGGTGACGGTGCCGGTCTCGACGTTTGCCGCAGCGATGTCATAGACGTACTTGCCGTTTTCCTTATTGGCCTTGTCCGCGGCGGTGACGGATACGGTGGAGTCTGTCTTGCCCTGACGGGTAACGATATTTTCATCCTTTGCCTTGTCGGGGTATGTACCGTCAGTGTTCTGATAGTAGAACTCGACCTTGTAGTCCACGTCGATGGCTTCCCAGACGGCGTAGAGGTCGTTGGAGCCATTGTTGTCCAGACGGGCTTCGGAGCCTGCGGCGTACTCAACGCCGTTTGCATCCTTCCAGCCCTTGACCTGGTAGCCGAGACGGGAGGGAAGACCCGTTGAGGTGTAATCCATGACGGAGACCTTGTCGTTGTTGGGAACGGCGTCGATGGTCTTGGTCTGGTCAGTGTCAAAGTTCGAGTGGTAGGTGAGCGTGACCTTGACGCTGGGGTCGACGTAGTTCGCGGTGAGGGTCTTGTTGCCGGTCATGGTGACGTAGCTGCCGGGATAGTAGACCTTGCCGGTCTCGTCAGTCCAGCAGGCGAACACCTTGTCGCCGCTCTTGAGCTCGCTGCCGTCCTTGACCTGTGCAAGCGCCTCATATTCGTAGCGGTTTTCGTCGGTTATCGCGGCGTCGGTTCCGGTGACGTAGGTCAGATTGTAGACCTCGCCCTCAAGGACTGCCTTGACGATGGTGTCGCTGCCGATGGCGCTGTTGACGTCAACGGCGGTGCCGTCCTCGTATACCCACTTGAGAACGGTTCTGCCTGCCGCGGCGATCTTGGCCTCGGCATCCTTGAACACGTCCACGCCGGAGATGACCGTACCGATGGCGACCTCGTAATTGGACGCGGTATATCCGCCGAGTGTGGGAACCTGCACCGTCAGCGTGACGGGCTTCTCGACCCAGTATGCGAAGAGGGTGAGGTTGTCCGCGGGCATCGTCTTGCCGGTGAAGTCGAAGCGCTGCGTAGTGCTGGTTATCTGAGAAGGCTCGACCTCGTACCAGCCCATGAACACTGCGTTCTCGCTGAAGCCTTCAGGACGTGCAGGAACATAGTTGTTGTAGCTGTCCAGCTTAGCTTCATATTCTACGGTGTTGTCAGAAACGGCACCGTAGTTGTTGAAGGTGAGCGTGTAGGACTTGCGCATGTAGTAAAGGTAAAGCGTGTTATTGCTGAAGTCTTTCTGGTTACGTTTAAAACCGGCAACGCTGGCGCTGTACCGATTAAAGCCGTCTATGTTATGATACTCTTCATCGTAAGTAGCATAATTGAAGTATGTTTGTACTTCCTTGTACAGACTGAAGTTGGCAGTGCTGGTAGGCCAACGGTTGCTGTTTACAGTCGTTCCAACATTCTGCACATAGTAATATATGGTCTTGAGTTTGTTGCTGCTCTTATCATAGAGATTAAAGGTTGCATCGAAGCCGGGCATACGGTCGAGCGTCTGGAGTGCGTAGTTATATTTACTGCTATCGGTGCACTCCCATGCACGTCCGTTATAAGTCGTGTTGAACGGATGCTTGCCAAACTCGGCAAAAATCGAAGCGTTATATTTTGCGGTTATTGTAGCTACGGTGTGGTAGCTGCCGCTAAAAAATCCCCCTGTGTACTCGCGGAAAGTCAATTTGTAGCTGTTACGGGAGAAATAGACATTCAGAACGCTGGAGCCGTCGGCGCGGATGGTTGCCGAGTCGGACGAGCTGAACTTGAAGTGCTGTCTGTCAGACACACTGTTTGGCAGTGCGCCGGTGGTTGCATTGAGCGTTACCGTGCTGCCGACCTTGCCGGTCAGAGTAGCGGTGGCCAGAGCGGAGTAATTGGTATCGTCCGCGTTCTCGCCCCAGTAGACGACCATGTACTTGACATCGTCGCCTTCCCAGACGGCGTAGAGGGTGGTGTCAGCAGTGGGCGCAATGGAGGTAACAACATTGGCACCGTCCGCAGTGGCGCTCCAGCCCTTGAAGCTGTAGCCGGTGCGGGTGGGAGCGGTGACGCCCCTGAGGTCAAGGGTATCGCCCTTGGTGACGGAGCGGGAGGCTACCATGCTGCCGCCGGTGGTGTTGAAGGTGACCCAGTAGCAGTCCTCGGTGACGGGGTAGACATAGGTGTCGGCAGTGACGACGGTGTCGGCGGTGAATACCGCATCGTTTGCCGTCCAGCCGGTGACTACCTTGCCATTCGGCTCATAGTCCGTAGGCAGAGCGACCTTGAAGCCGTTGGCCTCGTTGGCGATCGCGGTGGAGTGCACCTGCCCGTCAACGGTCATAAAGTACACGTAGAACACGGCCTCGATCTTGGCCATGACCTTGACTTCGCTGCGGCCGCTGTAATTGGTGTACGCGGTGCTGAAGTCGAACTCCTGTGCCTCAAGCTGGCCGTTGGCATCAACGGCATACCAGCCGAGGAACTTGCGGCCGCTCTCGATGGCGGGCGTCGCCGGAGCGGTGAGCTGGCCGTCGTCGTTGACGACCTGTGTGTCGAGAAGCGTCTCCCCGTTATAGAACTTGAAAGTTATATGCGTATCGGGCGTCTCGACAGGATTGACGGACGTGACGGATGCTCCGCCGGCGGCCAATCCGGACTGGGCTTCCGTGCCTTCTGCGAAGGCGCTGACAGGCAGCAGCGTCATCACCATGCACAGGCACAGAAACAGTGCAAAGAGTCTTTTTTTCATTTCTGCGAATAAACCTCCCCAAATAAAATACCATATGAATAAGTATGCTTTGCCGCCGCAGGCAGCCGATGGGGGACTGAGACGCACCCCGCCGGGGCATGGACAACCATGCGCCGCTTCAACGCCCGGAGTCTGAGACGCCCCCGGACGGCCGCACGGCACACGCTTCGCATAACTATATTACACGCTTATAATAGACGAAATTGGTCAAATTTTGAAGTGCCGTTTTGGAAGTTTTTTGGCGGTTGAAAAAATTACAAAGCGTAATCTTTCAGCTCCGCTTTGCTGCCGATATGGAGCTTGGCGTATATGACCGAGGCCATATTTTTCACGCTGCCGACGCTCATGCCGAGCCGCGCCGCCGCCTCCGCGTAGGTGAGATCGGCGGCCAGCAGGCGGGCGAGATGATGCTCGCGGTTCGAGAGAATGGCGGTGGCGTTGGATATGGTGAGGCGGCTGCGGAAGACCATCCAGTTTTTCCAGCAGCGCGTCCACTGATGTAAAATGCGTTTGTTCTGCTCCGGAAATTCCTGCTGCGATACGGATTCTATAAGTCCGCTGTGCAGCGTCAGGAATTCCGCGAAGGGGATGATATAGCCGCGCGGCAGGGCGAGTGCCATCGTTTCGCGCAGGTGCTCCTCACAGCCGTGCATGTCGCCGGTCGCACAGAGCGCGGCGCTGCATATGAGGCGGAGGTATACGTGTATCAGGCTGAAGCCCTCGTCCGGCGGGAAGAAGCTCAGCGCGGTCTCCGCCGCGGCCTTGGCCTCGGTCTCGCGCTTCGCGGCGAGAAGATATTTGCAGCGCGTGTATATCGCAAATGGGATAAGCTCCGCGGGCAGCCCCGCAAACCGACCGTCCTTGATCCACTCCGGCACGAAGTGCGGCATGTACAGTCCCAGCGCCGTGCATGAGTGCAGCAGCCGCGCCGCGCGGGAGCAGACACTGCCGGAATCCTGATCTATCAGGCCGTGCAGCGCCGCTAGCGTGTCGTTGAAGGTCTGCGTCTCGCCGAGGCAGATGCTCAGCGGCAGCATCAGGGACAGGCGGCTGAGAAGCGTCTCCGGATCAGCGCCGCCGCTTCGAAGCATTTCACGGCAGGCGTCAAGCTCGCCGGTGTAATACAGCTGCTCAGCGTTGAATTGGCGTATGGCCGCGGGACTGGTTATACCAATCGGTATACCACTGAGACTGCCGGGGGACATGCGCGTGCAGTACGCTATAAGGCTCGGATAGTCGCCGTACGAGACCGTGCGTGAATCTTTTTGCGCGGTTCGGCGGGGATCCTCCGGCTTTTTCGCCGATGCGGGTATCATCCACGAGCGTTCGAATTTGAACGCGCCTTGGATGCGCCCCGCCTTGCACAGCTCCTGCACGCCGCGGACTTGTATACCCCAGCGCTCCGCAGCCTCCTTGGCCGATATGTATTCCATAGCGTCACCCGCTTTCGTCAATGTAAATATATTCTACTCGTTTAAACGAAAAGAATCAAGCTATAAACGTCAAGAATATGCAAAGGAAGCATCCGGAAAATGAATGAATACTTGCAGAATTTAGGGAAATACCTAGCCTGAAACATCATTTCACCTAATGTAGAAGAGCAGATCACCTTGATTACGGAAGTAGATAGCCCCATATAAAAGGAAACCTATTCACGGCAGTATGCATTTTTAAACCCAGATCGGACTGACAGGTAGAAAATTTTGTAGATTTGAAGTTCTGTTTAACTTGACAAAATGAAAATGATGTGATATTATCTCACCAAGATATTCATGGTGAAGCAATATCTGGTCAAGACATGCAGGAGGAAACTATGCTCAAAGCATACATACGAGGGCAAAAGCCCCAAACGGACGCCCGCGGCAATGCCGCCGACGGCGTTATTTATTTCAAATTCGGGTTCTGTTTTACAGGACTTGACGAAAACATGAAACGGAGTGACAGAACATGACGACAAAAACGGGAGAAGGACTGGCACAATACGCGCTGGCGCAGCTCGGACGCCCCTATTGGTGGGGCACCTTCGGGCAGACGGCATCGGCGGCGCTGCTCGCGCAGAAGCGGGCACAGTATCCGGAGCATTACACGGCGGACGACTTCGAATCGCAGTTCGGCAAGCGCGTTCACGACTGCGTGGGGCTCATAAAGGGCTACCTCTGGAGTGACACGGCGCAGAGCGCACCCGTGTACTGCGCCGCGCAGGACGTCGCGGTGAGCGGGCTGTACCGGAGCTGCGTCCGGCGCGGCGATATCGCGAAGATGCCGCAGCTCACGGGAGCCTGTGTGTTCATGGAGGGGCTCGGACACGTCGGCGTGTACGTCGGAGACGGATACGTCGTGGAGGCATCAGGGCACGCGAAGGGTGTTGTCAGGACCCGCCTGAAGGATCGCGGCTGGGCGCTGTGGGGGCTGCCGGGCTGGATAAGCTACGGCGATGCTCCCGCGGATTGGGCGCAGGGCGCGGCGGTCGCCGCCGGTACGGAGAAGAACAGCACCGCGGTGCTGCTGCCGCTGCTGCGTGCGACGATTTGACCGAGGATATTGAAAAGGCGTATAACGAACGGGTAAAGGCGGGAATGAGCGAGCTTGACGCATACCGCGATGTTTTAAAAAATGTCGACGAAATAAAGAAAATGCTCGACTCACTGCCGATTACCGAGGACGAACAGCGCGGAAGACAGAACCGCGACAGCTACAAGGACAACGCGAAGGTTATAGACAAAATAAGCTCCGCACTGTGGCTTCTTGTCGTGTTTGTGTATCTTGCGTTTTCGCTCCGTTTCGGCGGCTGGTGGTATACATGGCTCATCTTCCTATGGGGTTCCATTGGTCAGACGCTTATGAATATGGTAAAAAAATACAACCGAGGAACACCCCTGAAAAAGGTGCTGCGCGGCGGTATATCAAACATGATGTGGCTTGCGATTGTTATAGCGTCCTT
>ENA-OROD01003424-OROD01003424.1-human-gut-metagenome-genome-assembly--contig:-NODE-3424-length-10468-cov-2.990301_pt1 | contig 10468 bp, 10 predicted proteins | sample MGYA00242123_ERZ509038 | MGnify/ENA primary metagenome ERZ509038 (study PRJEB26280, sample SAMEA2338719) | human gut metagenome | biome: human gut; feature: human-associated habitat; material: faeces... | reverse complement strand
CTTTCTCCCCTGTGTTTTGCAATGCAAAATATAGGGGAGAGACCGAAGGAACGGTAGTTTCTGAGGAGAGGGGTTAGAAAGATTGTTCGATTGTTGTATTGTTTAACCCCTCCGTCACTATGTGCCACTTCCCCTATATGGCTAACGCCACACCAGAGGAGGAGATATATAATCCATCTCATTCGCTAAAATTCAGGGCTATCCCCACGGATTTTCTACTGAATCGTGATGTGAGTCGAGTCGGTAATACAAGCGAATGATAAGCAGGAGGGAATAGTAGTTTAGTCTTATTGTCGGGATTGCGGGGAAAACGTAAAGATTCGCGAGATGTTTTCCTTTATCGATTTGCGTAATCGGTGAGTCGAGAGATTACGTATGCGTGCCGCTTTCCTATATAGTTTATCGATAGGCATGTTGCCCTCGTCTGTTTCTAAAAACAGGCGGTCGAGTGGTACGGATTTCAAAGATTCGTGGTTGTAATATTCTCCGAAGGAGAGATATAGCCCTTCTCGAATCAGCTGCCCTGCGGTTTCGGGTTTCCCTCTGAATCCGTGTATAATCCACGGTTGTTTAGGTTTTTCTGCTTTATGGATGCGGATTATGTCGTCGTATGCTTTGACGGCGTGTATGACGAGTGGCTTGTGCCACTTTTCAGAGAGATATATGTGATGTTTGAAGTATTCCAATTGTTCTTCATAGCCGACTCCGCTTTTGAGTCTGTCGAGTCCCGTCTCGCCGATCGCCACGACTTGCTCGTTTCGTACGATCGTTTCCAGCAGAGGGAATGTTTCTTTGGAGCGGGAGGTCAGGCTCCACGGGTGCATCCCGACGGAGTAGAACTTTCCCGGTTCGGGGTGGAACTCTTCGGGGGTCGTGCTAATGATGGCTCCGTAGTGGTCGTGGTGCGTGTGAATATCGGTCGGCGTTTTAATCGGGACGGGATCGTAACCGCTACCACCCCACGGGTGACAGCTCAGGATACGTTTGACGGTCAGCCACAAACCTTTTAACGGGCCATGTATCTGTATGGCATCGATAGCATATTGCGAACAGGTGGGTACATATCGGCACGATGGAGGTAGCATGGGGGAAATACATGCCTTATAAAAACGGATAGGAAGCAGGAGTATGGCCGATAGCAGTTTTTTCATGATGTCAGGACGGAGTTTGTTGCGATTCTATTTTCCGGGCCAGACGTTCCAGAATTTCAACGACTTTCTTCTCTATAAAATGAAAATCGTTCAAGTTTTTATCGAGGTAAAGAAAGGCTAAATGTGCGGTTCGGCTTTGCCGCGATAGCGGTTCTGTCAGAATCTGCTTGTTAAGCCGATAGGCTTCTCTTATCCGGCGACGCAAATATACCCGTTTGACGGCGCGTTTAAAATTCCGTTTGGGGATATTGATAAAGAAACGTGGCGGAGCGCTTTCGCTGTCGTCTATGCGATAAACGACACGAATCGGATAGACGATAAAAGAACTCCCTTCGGCAAACAGTCGGTCGATTGCTGTTCGGCTGCACAACTTTTCGTTTTTGGGGAGTTTGTGGTCGTTCATCGGTTTTGAAAATAAAACCTCATAAGCGCCTCCTTCCGGTAAAAGACGATTATGAGGTTCGGGTTTTGGGTAAAAAAGGGTTTATTTCTTTTTACTTTGTTCTTTTAAGAAGAGGTCTAAGGCTGCGGTCATCGACGGAGCTCCGGGTGACGGAGCCTCGATGTCGAGTCTCAGGCCGGCATCCCGTACGGCTTGTGCCGTAGTGGGGCCGAATGTCCCGATTTTTATGTCGTCTTGTTTGAAATCGGGGAAATTCTTGGTCAGCGATTTGATACCCGATGGGCTGAAAAACAGAAGCATATCGTAATCAAACGGTTCATCGGGTCCGAAGTCGTTGCTTACGGTACGGTACATAATGGCCTTCGTATAGTTGATTTTATGCTTTTCTAATACAGAAGTTTGCTCTTTATGTACATCGGAAACCGGGAAGAGGAATTTTTCGCCGGAGTGTTTGAGCAACGAAGGCACTAAGTCGTCCAGCTTTCCAGAGTTCCCGAAAAATATTTTGCGTTTGCGATAGATGATGTATTTCTGTAAATAAAGGGCGATGGCCTCTGTCGTACAGAAGTATTTCATCGTTTCCGGTATGGTAACACGCAGTTCTTCGCACAGACGGAAGAAATGGTCGATAGCGGTGCGTGCCGTGAAAATAACGGCAGTGTACTCGGGTATGGATATTTTCTGCTGTCTGAATTCTTTGGAGGTCAGACCTTCTACTTTGATAAAAGGACGAAAAACGATATTTATACCATATTTTTCTGCAATATCGTAGTAGGGAGATTTTTCGGAACTCGGCTTGGGCTGAGAAACAAGAATTTTCTTAATTTTCAAAGCTGCTGTATTTTTAGTTCGACAAAATTATATATCAATATACTTGATCTATATACCCAAAATAGGGGGGTGATTTCGAGGGCACAAAGGTACACGATAAAATAGAATAAATCTAATATATTGCGATAAAAAATCTTAAACCCTTTATAAATAAACAAGATACGAGAGATTAGATAGATAAATACCGCTGTGACGAACATGATTTTTTCCAAAGGAGGAATGAAGGTCATCGCGAGTATCGACAAGGCGAGAGGAATGCCTATCAAGGAATTGATCGATACGAAGCTGTCTATCCACTTACGGGTATGTGTGGCATCGGTAAATAACCGCCCGATTCCGGTATAAATCCATTTTTGAAGGTAATAATAACAAAATGCGATGACTCCTCCGCAACAAATCCCTATTCCGATCATTTCGGATAGGGAAGGTATATGCCGACTTACAAGTTCGAATAGGCAGAAGCCTTCGGAGATGAAAGTCATGATCAACAATACGGCCCGGAGTTGGGTTTCTCTCACGGTAGTATCGTTGAACAGGTTTTGTCTCTCCTTTACGTTGAGCGAATTGCGGAGCACTTCACCCAAATATTTGATTCCTTTTTTGAACGTGAAAGCGAACAGCAAGAAAACAATGAGAACGAGGCCGACGATTACGGGATCGTTCATGGGTGTTTCGGGTATTTTTTCAGACGGGAATCCTTCGGGTATGGCGATTATGGTTTCTTGCAGGTCTTTCAGCGGATCGGTCTCTTTCAGGGGAGTACTTCGCTCGAATCCATGTATGTATCGCGGCACGAAAACCTCGGGAGTACCGGCGGGCGACTGGGCTTGCGCAGTATCGGCAGGAATGGCGGTATGTGCGGCAGGGACAGGCATGATTATATGGCTGCGATTTTGCGAATGTTTTTATCCCATACGGGTATGTTTTGAATAGCGTCGACAGCTTCTTGGGGGGTCTGTGCGACTTGCCACATGCGGGCGTGCTCCTGCCTCATGAAGTTTTCGCCGATGGCGTTATGAAGCATCTCTATCAACGGGTTATAATATCCGTCTATGTTCAATATGACGATAGGGTTGAGAAACAGTCCGAGCTGTTTCCATGTGATTATCTCGAAGAGCTCTTCCATTGTTCCGCAACCGCCCGGTAAAGCGATGACGGCATCGGCTTCTTGCGCCATGCGTTCTTTCCGTTCGTGCATGTCGGCGGTTACGATGGTCTCGGTCAAACCCTTATGACACCAACCTTCGTCGATCATAAACCGGGGTATTACACCCAATACTTCGCCTCCGTTTTTGAGAACACTGTCGGCCAGAGTACCCATCAGACCTTGATTGCCGGCGCCGCAAACGCATCGCATCCCGTTTTGTGCGAGAAGCCTGCCTGTTTCGCGGGCAGCTTCGAAGTAACGAGGATTTATTTTAGAGCTGGATGCGCAATAAACGCAAACCGATTTTATCTTTTTCATTGTCACGTATTTGAATCGGTTGCAAAGTTAACGCTTTTTCCCGAAAGAGAACCCTTCGGCACAAGCGACGTTATAACCATTTGTTTTCGCGATACCATTTCACGCATTCGTTCACGCCTCGTTCCAAGCTGTATTGCGGAGAAAAACCGAGCTCGTTTTGAGCATCCGAAATGTCGCAAATCCAGTTGCGTTGTTTCATGATACGGAATTTATCCCGATTTAATGTGCTGGTTTTTCCCAGCACGATAGCTCCTTTTTCGGCAATGACCGATACGACCCAAAGTAACCACACCGGAATTTTGACAGGGACAACCCTGCGCTTTCCCAAAGCGGTCGCTACATATCGGCGAAACTGGGACGAAGTGTATGCTTTTCCTTCCGAGAGGAAGTACCCCCGCCGAACGACTCCCCGGTCTATGGCTTTGAAGATAGCTTGTACCAAATCTTTCACGTAAATGAAGGTGATGAGTTGAGGTTTGAACCCGACGATGAAATCGAATCCGTATTTGATACTTTTCATCATCAGGTAGTAATCTCGCTCATAGGGGCCATATACTCCGGTGGGACGCATGACCACGTAGGGGAATCCTTCCAACGATTCTAAATGTCGCTCGGCTTTCAGCTTGCTTTTTCCGTATCGGGTATTGGGGTGAGGAGTGTCGGTGGGGCGTATGGGGGTGAAGTTCTTTTCGTCACCGACTCCCCATGCTCCGAGGCTGCTCGTCATGATGAATTGTTTAGGAACCATTTCTGTTTCGACGAGGGCCTCGGTGAAATTTTTCACAAAGCCGTAGTTGATTCGATCGAAGTCATCGGGATTTTTGCATTTTGTAACCCCCAGATTATAAACGATGTAGTCCCATGCTCCGTATTCCCCTTTATGCGATAGTAGTTGGTCGGTAAGAATTTTTTTGTTACCGTAATTGAAGTCGATAAAGCGGATTGCGGGGTCGGAAAGATGTTCGCGAGAAGTCGTTTTGCGCACACCCGCCCAAGTTTCGTACCCTCGCGACAGCGCCTCTTCGACGATAAATCCGCCGATGAATCCGCCGGCTCCGGTAATCAAAATTTTCATGCTCATAAACGCTGTTTGTTTGTGCGTGTAAAAGTAATAAGAAACCTTGTAAATGGGATTAGCGATACTGTTATTTTGTGAAATATAGCCGATAAACTATTATAAAAAGTTTATAAAGAGGGGAGATTGACAATCTTTGTTATCTTTGCAATATTTTTGTAGCCGGAATGTGAAAATAAACCGGATTTCGATAATTGACGAAATGAATCTGTTTTTGCCGTCGGGCGTGTTGTCTTTGTCGCGGATTACAAGGGTTCGAGGCTTTCGGTCGAGATGAAAGGAAAAAATTATAAATATAACAAATGAAACGGTACAAATTACTGAACAATGTTTTGGGGTGGGTAGTCTTCGTTATCGCGGCGGTTACCTATATCCTTACTTTGGAATCCACGGCCAGTTTTTGGGACTGTGGTGAGTTTATAGCATCGGGTTATAAGTTGGAAGTGGGTCACCCGCCGGGTAATCCCATATTTATGTTGACGGCGCGATTCTTTGCCAATTTTGCTTCTTCTCCCTCCGAGGTCGCCTATATGGTAAACCTTATGTCGGGGTTGTTAAGCGCTGCCACCATACTGTTGTTGTTCTGGACGATCACCCGTTTGGCGCAAAAGATCGTTTTGCGTGATGGAGAGACAGAGGAGACGATGTCGCTCGGGCAGATGATTGCAATTCTCGGTTGCGGTTTGGTAGGAGCTTTGGCCTATGCGTGGTCCGATACATTTTGGTTCTCGGCGGTGGAAGGCGAGGTCTATGCCTATTCGTCGTTCTGTACCGCATTGGTGTTTTGGCTTATCCTCAAATGGGAAAGCGTGGCCGACCTGCCGCATGCCAACCGTTACATTATTTTGATAGCCTATATCATAGGAGTTTCGATTGCGGTTCACCTGTTGAATCTTTTGTGTATCCCGGCCATCGTATTGGTTTATTATTACCGTAAGTATAAAAATACCGATTTAAAGGGTTCTTTAATTGCCCTGTTGGTATCGTTCGTGTTGATCGTGCTTCTGCTTTACGGTCTAGTTCCGGGTTTTGTCGAGGTTGCCAGTTGGGTCGAATTGTTGTTCGTCAATGTTTTCCATTTACCGTTCAACAGCGGAGTGGTTTTTTATTTCTTCCTCATTGTCGGGGTTATCGCTTGGGCCATTTATGAGACGTATGCTCAACGCAGCGATAAGCTCATCAAGATTTCGTTTTTGATAAGTATCGTATTGGTGGGTATTCCTTTTATCGGCGACGGGTATATTATCGGTATTGTCCTTACGGCTGCGTTGGCTTATTATTTGTTTACTCGTAAAAAGCTGGCGGTAGTCGCCATGAATACGATATTGTTGTCGTTGTTCGTTATTTTTATCGGTTATTCTTCATATGCGCTGATTGTGATTCGTTCGACGGCCAATACCCCGATGGATCAAAATTCGCCCGAAGATATATTTAGTTTGGGCGGTTATCTCAACCGCGAACAGTATGGCGACAGGCCTTTGTTCTATGGACAGACTTTCCCGGCCGAAATCGCTCGTGATGCCAACGGGACTGCCATATCGACAAAGGGCAAAGCCATTTGGAAGAAAAAACTGAAAACATCGGAGGACGAGGCAGACCGTTATATAGTCACCGGATATAACGAACATTACGAGTATCAACCCGAGTTGAACATGCTGTTCCCGCGTATGTATAGCGATAAATCGGAACATATATCGGCATATAAAGAGTGGACTAATTTTAAAGGTCGTCCGGTACAGGTGAGAACTTCCGAAGGAACTAAAACGGTCATGAAACCCACTTTTGCCGAGAATCTCGCTTTCTTCCTCGATTATCAGTTGAACTACATGTATTGGCGTTATTTCATGTGGAACTTCGCCGGACGACAAAACGATATACAGGGACATGGAGAGGTGCAAAACGGAAATTGGATCAGTGGCTTCAATTTTATCGACAAGCATATTGCGGGAGACCAGACCAATCTGCCCGACGATTTGAAGAATAATGCAGGGCGTAACGTCTTTTATATGCTGCCCCTTTTGTTGGGTCTGATCGGGTTGTTCTATCAGGCATTTTCCGGTAAGAAAGGTATCGAAAGTTTTTGGGTGACATTCTTCCTGTTCTTCATGACCGGTATAGCGATTGTGATTTATTTGAATCAAACCCCCTATCAGCCTCGTGAACGGGATTATGCCTACGCCGGTTCGTTCTACGCATTCGCTATCTGGATAGGATTGGGTGTTGCGGCCGTGTGGAGAGGATTGAATTATCTGTTGAAAACGACCGACGAAAAACCCGTGAGTACGATTACCGCTGCTGTGGCTGCGCTGCTATGTTTGTGTGTGCCCTTGCAGATGGTAAGCCAGACGTGGGACGACCACGACCGTTCGGGACGATATGTTTGTCGCGATTTCGGTATGAACTATCTGTCGAGTGTCGATGAAAACGGTATCATCTTTACCAATGGCGATAACGATACTTTCCCCTTGTGGTACGTGCAGGAGGTGGAAGGGTATCGCACCGATGTAAGGGTTTGCAATTTGTCTTATTTACAGACCGACTGGTATATCGACCAGATGAAACGTCCGGCCTACGAATCGGCGCCGCTGCCCATTTCGGCCGATGAGTCGAAATACGCTTATGACGTGCGTTCCTATAATTATGTAATCAATCGGTTGGCCGATTCTATTACGGTAAGCGATGGATTGGACTATTTGTATAGCGATGAGGATTGGACGAAAGATGTTCCCGGATACGGAAAGTTGAACCATTTACCCACGAACAAGCTCTATATCCCGGTAAACGCCGATGCGGCTGTCGCTTCGGGTACGGTAGCGCCTGAGTTGAAAGATAGTATCGTTTCTCGCATTGTTCCCGATTTTACCAATAAGCGGGGTTTTACGATGAGCGAAATAGCTTCGTTGGACATTATCAACACCAATGCCATGCAGGGTTGGAAACGTCCGGTTTATTTTGCCGTGACGGTGGGTAGTAGTTACTATCTGGGCTTGGAGGATTATTTCTCCCGTACCGGATTGGCTTATCAGGTTGTTCCTTTGAAAGGCGTTTCCAACAACATCGATACGGATAAGATGTATGACAATATGGTCAATAAATTCCGTTGGGGAGGAATAGATAAAGCAACTCCCGAGCACCCGTTATATCTCGACGAGAATGTGCGTCGCATGTGCAACACGCATCGCATGATGTTCGGCGATTTGGTCGTTCAACTCATTGCCGAAGGGAAAACCGATAAGGCATTGACCGCACTGGATTTGATTATGGAGAAGATTCCGGGTTGGCAAGTGACTCACGACCTTACCTCCATTTCGCTGGCGCAGTCCTATCTCGATTTGGGAGAGAAAACGAAAGGCGAGGCTTTGTTGACCGAGATACTCGACAATTCGGCCGGATACCTGAATTGGTATAAAGACTTGACTTCCGGTCAGCTTCGTTCCGTAGGAAACGACTATCAGAAACATTTGTATATCGTCCATACGATACACGAAATGAGTGTATCTTACGGGTTACCCGAATTGCAGAAAAAGATAGAAGACCGATTTGCCATTCAAGATCCGATTCTCTCTCGATATTAGTCGTACTTGTTATGTTTATAGAGCAACCCCCGTTTTTTTATCGCATGTTGTTTCCCGAAACGATTTGGCGTATACCGGGAGATAAAAAGACCGTATATCTCACTTTCGATGACGGTCCCATTCCGCAAGTTACTCCGTGGGTTCTCGATGTACTCGATTACTACGAGGTGAAAGCTACGTTTTTTTGTGTCGGTGACAATGTCGCGCGTAATCCCAATCTGTTTCAGGTGATCAGGGACAGAGGGCATCAAGTGGGGAATCATACGATGAATCACGTGAAGGGAATGTCGATGTCTCCCGAAAAATACGTGCGGAATGTCATGAATGCTCACGACCTTATTCAAAGTCGGTTGTTTCGCCCTCCTCATGGTCACATGCTACCCGGACAAGCCAAATTGTTGAAGAAAGATTTCAGCATTATCATGTGGGACGTCGTGACGCGCGATTACAGTAATAAATTGTCGGGTGAGCAGGTGTTCGGCAATGTGAAACGTTATGCCCGCAACGGTTCCATCATCGTGTTTCACGATTCGATTAAGGCAGAGCGAAACTTGCACTATGCGTTGCCGAGGACGATAAATTGGCTTAGAGAGAATGGCTTCTTGTTCAAAACCCTCTGAATGGCGTGAGATCATACGAAACGAAGCTTTGCGTATCGGTTTCGATGCCTGTGGTTTCGCAAGGGTGGAAGAGGTCGATGTCGATATGCGCGATAGCTACCGGCAGTGGCTCGCTTCCGGGAAACAGGCGCAAATGGGTTATTTGGACAATTATGTGGAGTTGATAATCCGGCGTTGTTATATCCCGGAGCCCGCACGATGATTTGTGTGGCACTCAACTACTATCCGGTTCGCTTTCAGTCTGGTGAAAGTCCCCGGTTCGCTTATTATGCCTATGGTCGGGATTATCACGATGTGATGCGGGATAAGCTGAGGCAGTTGGCCGTTTTTGTTTCGTCCTATTCTGGGGATACGGGGAGGGTCTGTTGCGATACGGCTCCGGTGCGGGAACGTTATTGGGCGGTTCGTGCAGGCCTCGGCTTTATCGGGAAAAATGCCCAGTTGATTATTCCCGGCAAAGGCTCTTTCTTCTTCTTGGGAGAATTGATAACTTCTTTGGACCTTCCCCCCGATAGTCCGGTCGTTGCTCGATGCGGCGATTGTTCTCGTTGTATAGACAGTTGTCCCACCGGTGCGTTGTGCGCTCCGGGGAGTGTGGATGCCCGTCTGTGCATCTCTTGTCAAACCATCGAGAACAAGGGGGATATAGCTCCTTTCGTAGCCGATAGAATGGGCGATCGGGTATATGGATGCGATACCTGCCAGCAATGTTGCCCGTGGAATAAATCGGCTCGACCTTCTGTGCATCACGAATTTGCACCCAGCGAAGAATTTCTTGCTCTCGTAGTCCTCCCGGACGAAGCTCTTGACGACCCGCATCGCTTGGACATTCTCCTGGATGGAGTTGTTCATCCGGTCGTACTTTTTCAGCATGCGTTTGAACAGCGGATGTACGCGCATGGAAATAAACGCCATACCCGCGCCGAGAAGCGGAATCGCAACGAGGAAAATCCACGCCATGCCCGGTTCCGTCACGAAAGCCATCACTGCCGAAAAAATCAGCATTGCCGGCGCGCGGATTACGGTACGGATAATCATCATAAACGCCTGTTGAGCGTTGTTTATGTCGGTCGTGCTGCGCGTAACAAGGCTTGCCGTGCTGAATTTGTCAACATTGCTGAAACTGAAGTCCTGAATTTTGCCGAACAACGCTTTACGCACGTTTTTGCTGAAGCCTGCGCCTGCGTCTGCACAGAATTTGCCCGCAAGGCTGCCCAGCGTAAGACTGCACACAGCCGACAACACCATCAGCACGCCGTAGGTAATTACTATGTTGCGCATTGCGTCCGCCGTTACGGCAACGCTTAATAAATCGGCAAAGTAAGGCAGCATTTCCTCCTGCTGCTTT
>ENA-OROD01003421-OROD01003421.1-human-gut-metagenome-genome-assembly--contig:-NODE-3421-length-10475-cov-3.032630_pt1 | contig 10475 bp, 8 predicted proteins | sample MGYA00242123_ERZ509038 | MGnify/ENA primary metagenome ERZ509038 (study PRJEB26280, sample SAMEA2338719) | human gut metagenome | biome: human gut; feature: human-associated habitat; material: faeces... | reverse complement strand
TTTAGTTCTTGCTTATAATATAAGTATTGATAAAGATACAACTCAAAACTATACAGTTGAAATTAAGTACATTAATTCTGAAGAAGATCAAAGTGCTGATATGGGTAAAACACTTGGTGGAACTTTATATATAACAGAAAATACAAATAAAATAGTAACATATAATAATGGATCTATTGGTAGTAAGTTGCTTAGTGATAACACTACAAAACTTACAAGAGCAAGTTTTGATTCTGTGTACACTAAAACTAATACAAATACACTTTTCACTTCTACTGAAGATAATACACTAGTTTATTACTTTGCAGGAGATGCTAAAAATAACTGGGTGAAGTTCGGAACATGGAATGAAGATAAGAACGTTGTTATAGGAAAAACTTCGTGGGATACTACTAAATTAATGGGTAAATCTTATTCAACTATGAGTGAGTGTACTAGTGCAAGTGATTTTAATCTAAATTGCACTACTGTAGAACTTGCTAAGAAAGGGGATCCAATGTACTGGAGAATAGTTAGAACAAACTCTGATGGTAGTATAAAACTTCTTTATTCAGGAACAAATCCTAATTCTGAAACTGCATATATTGCAATGAATGAATTTACGGCAAAAAGTGAAGATACTATGTATGTAGGATATATGTATGGAATAAGTGGTTCTTTAGAAAATAATAGATTAAACACAAATGATAGTGATATAAAAAAAATAATAGATTCATGGTATAAAATAAATCTTAAATCTTATGAAGATTATATAAGTGATTCTGCAATTTATTGTAATGATAGAGAAGTAGGCGAAGGTACATATCAAGCAAATGGAGAATTTTTCTATGGCGCATATACTAGATTAAAAACTAATAAAACACCAACATATAATTGTTCTAACAAATCAGATAAATTCACTGTAAATAGTAATGCTGGAAATGGGAAACTAATTTATCCAGTAGCACTTTTAACAGGTGATGAAATTTCTTATGCAGGCGGAGTAAAAGATTTTGAACTAAACGAACCATACTCATATTATTATTCTAATAGTTTAGGTAATAGTTCTGTTGGTGCAAATTTCTGGTGGTTAATGAGTCCATATTTAACTGCTAGTAATGGTACTGGAGGAATAAATGGAGTTCATGGTTTAGATGAACTTGATGGTTATCTTGGGTATAATATGAGTGATTATTCAAATGCAATTAGACCTGTAATATCAATAAATGCTAATAACATATATAAGTCAGGAAACGGAAGTAGCACAAGTCCTTATGAGATAGAGGCAACAGCTTCTTATGAAGTTACTTTGACTGTAAATAATGGAACTGGAAGTGGAAAAGTAAATGTTAAAGAAGGAAATAATGCTACTTTTACAGTAACACCAAGTAGTGGCTACAAGAACTTGATACTAACTCATGTGGAGGAACATTAAGTGGAAGTACATACACAATAAGTAATATAACAAGTGCTAAAACATGTAACATATCATTTAAGAAGGAAATACCTACTTTGTATACAAAATTAATCACTGACAAAACAACTAAACTAGGAGCGAGAACAGACTTTAGTACAATTTTGACAGCAGACAATACAAAAACATTATATACATCAACTGAAAAAGGTACTCAAGTGTATTACTTTGCAGGGAATGCAACTGATAACTGGGTTAAGTTTGGAAAAAATTCAAGTGGAGCAGACTTGTTCTGGAGAATAATAAGAACAAATGCAGATGGTGGTATAAGACTACTTTACCACAGTACAAGCCCTACAGCACAAGATGCATATACAGATTTCTTACCATTTAACAAAGCATCTACAGATACAATGTATGTTGGATATATGTATGGAACAAGTGGTTCATTAGCAAATAACAGAGCAAATACAAATAACAGTACAATTAAATCATCTATAGACACATGGTATGAAAATAATTTAAAAACAAACTATGGTAAATACCTAAGTACAACAGCAATATATTGTAATGATAGAGAAGTAGGAGATGGGTTTACATACTCTGTAACAGGCAAAGGATTGAATTATGCTGGATATGAAAGATTTTATAAAAATAAAATGCCGAAATATGATTGTACAAATACATCAGATGCATTTAGCGTAAGTAATACTAGTGCAAAACTAACATATCCAATTGCATTAATGACCGCAGATGAAACAGTATTTGCAGGTGGATTAGGTAATAAATCTGCTCTAACATATTATTACTATAATAATGCTAAAAAAAGTTCAACTAGTGATTTAAATTGGTGGACAATGACACCTTATGGAGGTAATCCTAGTTCTATATATTATATAAGTGGAATGGCTGCAGGGCTACTAGGATGTAATTACGCAGATATGTATGATGTGGGTGAAGGCTATGTAGCTCGCCCAGTGACATCTCTTAAATCTTGTGTTAAGTGGAAAAGTGGAGATGGTACTGCAAGTGACCCATACACAATAAAAGAAACTACAAGTGGATGCTAAGAGATCCCATTAATTTAACTGTGTCTAATGATTAATTTACTAATATAATTACTATAAAGTAATCTAAGGGTTAAATGATAGTTTATATAATATGATATATGAGTAAAAAAGTCAACAAAAAAATAAAATACTTTGGCAAAAAAAGCTGAAGTATTTTTTTATGGCATACTAAATTAAAACAGTAGAACTAAAACTCTACTGTTTCTACGTTATTTGGTATTTGATTATTTATTTGTTGTACTTGCTGTGTTACTTGTGGAGTAGGTTGTTGTGGCGTTTCTTTTATACTGTGGGCTTTTTGTGCCATTTTTAGGTTTGCAACTAAGTTATCGTCTTTGTAAGCTGTCATATCGTTTTCTAAGTCAACTATCTTTAGTATTTCTTCAAATGATGTTTCTCCTTCAACAACTTTGTTTAACCCATCTTGTAATAGTGTGACAACTTCTCCAGTATAAACTAAATCTCTTAGAACGTGTTTAGGAGCATTATTAGTAATTGCGTCTTTTATTTTTTCATTCATTATTAGTACTTCTAGTATTGCAAGTCTTCCTCTATAACCATGGTTACATCTAGGACAGCCTTCTTTATTTGCAACATACATTTCATTTATATCTTTTCCTATAACTGTTTTAAATACTTGTTTTTCATATTCTGTAGTTTGTCTTTTAATCATACAGTTAGGACATAACTTTCTAGCAAGTCTTTGACTTATTATTCCTTCAAGTGAACTACCAAGTAAGTATCTTTCTACATCCATATCAGTAAGTCTTTCAATAGTATTAAGTGAGTTATTAGTGTGCAGTGTACTAAGAACTAAGTGTCCAGTAATTGAAGCACGTACGGCAATTCTTGCTGTTTCATCATCACGAATTTCTCCGATCATTATTATATTAGGGTCTTGTCTTAAAATACTTCTTAAAATAGTAGCAAATGTAAGACCAATTTCAGTCTGAGTTTGAACTTGGTTAATACCAGCAATATCCATTTCAACTGGGTCTTCAACTGTTATGATGTTAACTTCTTCAGTATTAAGCTTTTGAAGAATAGAGTATAAAGTAGTACTTTTACCAGTTCCAGTAGCACCAGTAACTAAGATAATTCCATTAGGTATTCTAATTAATTTATTAATCTTTTCCATTGCATCTTTACTAAAACCTAAGTTATCAAGGCCAGCTAAACTCATAGAGTAGTCAAGTATTCTTATAACTATTTTTTCTGCATTATTAGTTGGTAGTGTGCTTACACGCAAATCAAGTAGTCTATCTCCGATTTTACTTTTAATCGCACCATCTTGAGGTAGTCTTGTTTCCATTATATTCATACCGGCTATCATTTTGATACGACTTATCATATTTCTTTTATATTTACTAGGGACTATACTGTAATCACTTAAAATACCATCAATTCTAAAACGAATTTTTAAAGCTTCTTTAGATGGGTCAAAGTGAATATCACTCGCACCCTTATTAACTGCGTCTATTATAATTTCATTTGCTATTTCAACAATAGGTAATTTTTCAAAATTAAATTCTTTCATATATAGCCCTCTCTATTCTAATAATTATTATACAATAAAACACTATATAAATACAAGTATTTTTTGAAAATTTTATGTAATACAAAGTAAAATTAATTTAGCAAAGTATCAAACAAAGAATTGACAAACATATATACTTATGTTAAAATTTAGTTGTAGTTAGGAGAAAATAAGTGAGTTTAAGATATTTTGGTTGACATCAATTTTTCTCTATAGTAAAATTAAGTATGTAAAGTAGGTGAAAATATGAAAAAGAGTGGTTTTACTTTAGTTGAAGTAATTGCAGTTATTACTTTAATCGCAGCTTTGGTTTTATTAGTAGTGCCAAAACTAGCAGACATGGATACGAAAAGCAAAGAAAAGATGTATAATGCAAAAGTGACGGAAATTTTGGCAGGTGCTTATAAGTATGGAACAGATAATATTGACAACTTAACGAATGAATGCTTAGATGTAACAGTTGGTACTTTACTAAAACTAGGATATGTTAAATCAGACGATAATTCTGGTTTCTATGTAACTAATCCTAAAAATAATGAGTCAATGAATAACTTGGTTATATGTGTTAAATATGAAAATGGGAAAGTAGTAACTAATGTTAGTAATTGATAACTTTTTAAGATATTTGAAAGACTATAAAAACTACAGTGATTTAACTATAAAAAGTTACGGCATTGACTTAAGAGAATTTAGTGAGTATATAAAAAAAAATATAACTAGCGTTACTAAAGAAGACATTAAAAAGTATTTGAATTACTTGTTTATAAAAGAAGACAAAAATAAAACTGTAAGTAGAAAAATCAGCACTTTAAAAAGTTTTTACAAATTTCTAAAGGAAAACGATGTTATCACTATAAACCCAGCATCAAATATAAAATATCCTAAAAAAGAAAAGACTTTACCAAAGTTTATTCCTTATAATGAACTAGAAAGTATGATTAATGTAAGTAAAGAAGGAAAGTTTGGGGTAAGAAACAACCTTATAATTGAACTATTATATGCAACAGGTACTAGAGTTAGTGAACTTGTTAGTATTAAATTAAGTGATATTGATTATGATAATAAAAGTATTAGGATATTAGGAAAGGGAAGCTATGAGAGAACTGTTTTTTATGGAGATTATGTAAGTGAATTACTTGACATTTATATAAATGGTTTAAGAAAAGAACTATTAGGTGGTAAACAAAATGTCTACTTGTTACTTAATAAAAATGGTGATAATATAACTACTAGAGGTATAGCAAAGATAATAGATAATATTATAAAGGAAACCTCTATTAAAGTAAAAGTTAGTCCACATACTTTAAGACATACTTTTGCAACACATCTACTTGATAATGGATGTGATTTAAGAAGTGTACAAGAACTTCTTGGACATAAGAATATCAATACAACAGAAGTGTATACTCATGTTACAAGTGAGAGGTTAAAGGATGTATATTTTAAAAGTCATCCAAGAGGGAGGTTATAATGAGTAAATTGTATTTTAGATATGGTGCGATGAACTGCGGGAAGACAACAAGTTTACTACAAGTTGCACACAATTATGAAGAAAGAGGAATGAAAGTGGTTTTAATTAAACCTAGCATTGATACTAAAGCAAATGATAGCGTATCAAGTAGAATTGGTGTAGAAAGAAAAGTTGATCATTTAGTAAGCCCAGAAGAAAACTTAAAAGGATACCTAAACTTACTAGTTGGTAACACTAGTTGTGTATTAGTAGACGAAGCACAGTTCTTAAGTGAAAGTCAAGTTGAAGAGTTGTTTGTATTTAGTAAACTTACAAACATACCTGTAATATGTTTTGGCTTAAGGTGTGACTTTAGAACTAATCTATTTCCAGGAAGTAAAAGACTATTTGAACTTGCTGATGAGATAGAAGAGTTGTATACAATATGTAGATGTGGTAGAAAAGCTAGATTTAATGCAAGAATTGTAAACGGAGAGTTTACTTTAGATGGAGATCAAGTTGCAATTGACGGAGACGTAGAATATGAAAGTTTATGTGGCAAATGCTATTTAACTAAAGTTAGAAAAATGAAAGGATGGAATTAACTTATGAAATATGTTTATTTGTTTAGTGAAGGAAATAAAGATATGAAAAATTTACTTGGAGGAAAAGGTGCGAACTTAGCAGAAATGACTAAACTAGGTTTACCTGTTCCACAAGGTTTTACTATAACAACTGAAGCTTGTACAAAATATTATGAAGATGGAGAAGTTATAAGTAAAGAAATAGAAAGTGAAATACTAGAAAACATTAAAAAATTGGAAAGTATTACTGGAAAAAGTTTTGGTAGTACAACAAATCCACTTTTAGTTAGTGTTAGAAGTGGTGCAAGAGCAAGTATGCCTGGTATGATGGACACAATACTAAATTTAGGACTAAATGAAAGCGTTGTAGAAACTCTAGCAGAAAAAAGTGGAAACGCTAGATGGGCATGGGACTCATATAGAAGATTTATTCAAATGTATTCTGATGTTGTAATGGAAGTTGGAAAGAAATACTTTGAAGTGTTAATAGATAAAATGAAAGAGAGTAAAGGCGTTAAACTTGATACTGAGTTAACTAGTGAAGATTTAAAAGAACTTGCTAATATGTTTAAAGCTGAATATAAAAGCAAAGTAGGAAGTGATTTCCCAACAGACCCAGTAGAGCAATTAATGGGTGCAGTAAAAGCAGTATTCCGTAGTTGGGATAACCCAAGAGCAAATGTGTATAGAAGAGATAATGATATACCATATTCTTGGGGAACAGCTGTAAATGTTCAAATGATGGCATTTGGTAATATGGGAGAAACTTCTGGTACAGGTGTTGCATTCACAAGAGACCCAGCAACTGGAGAAAAACATTTAATGGGAGAATTCTTAATGAATGCTCAAGGAGAAGACGTAGTAGCAGGAGTTCGTACACCTGAACCTATTAGTCACTTAAAAGATGTAATGCCAGAAGTATATGAAGAGTTTGTTGGTATTTGTGAAAAACTTGAAAACCATTATCATGATATGCAAGATATGGAGTTTACTATAGAAGATAAACATTTATATATGTTACAAACTAGAAATGGTAAAAGAACTGCTAAGGCTGCATTAAAAATCGCGTGCGACTTAGTAGATGAAGGAAAAATTACAGACAAAGAAGCCGTTTTAATGATAGACCCAAGAAACTTAGATACATTACTACATCCAACGTTTGATCCAGCTGAGTTAAAAAATTCTATAGAAATAGGAAAAGGTTTGGCTGCATCTCCAGGTGCTGCTATTGGAAAAGTAGTATTTACTGCAGGAGACGCTAAAAAAATGCATGAAAGTGGAGAAAAAGTAGTACTTGTAAGACTAGAAACATCTCCTGAAGATATAGAAGGAATGAAATCAAGTGAAGGGATTTTAACTGTAAGAGGTGGAATGACAAGCCATGCTGCTGTAGTTGCAAGAGGTATGGGAAGATGTTGTGTATGCGGTTGTGGAGAATTAATAATTAATGAAGACAATAAAACAATAACTACAAAAGATGGAACTGTATATAAAGAAGGAGATTACATGAGTTTAGATGGATCTACTGGTAATGTATATGGTGAAGAAATTAAAACTGTAGAACCAGAAATAAGTGGAGATTTTGAAACATTTATGAATTGGGCTGATGCTGTACGTAAATTAAAAGTAAGAACTAATGCAGATACACCAAGAGATGCAAAGCAAGCAAGAAAGTTTGGTGCAGAAGGTATTGGTTTATGTAGAACTGAGCATATGTTCTTCGAAGAAGATAGAATCTTCAACTTTAGAAAGATGATTGCAGCAGAAACAGTTTCTCAAAGAGAAGAGGCATTAGAAAAAATACTTCCATATCAAAGAGGAGATTTTGAAGAATTATTTAGAGCAATGGCTCCATATTCAGTTACAATCCGTTATTTAGATCCACCACTACACGAATTTTTACCACATACAGATGAAGAAATTAAGCCACTTGCAGAAAGCTTAGGAATGACTTTTGAAGCATTAAAAGAAAGAGTTGAGTCACTAAAAGAATTCAATCCAATGATGGGTCATAGAGGATGTAGATTAGCTGTTACATATCCAGAAATAGCAAAAATGCAAACAAAAGCAGTAATAGAAGCTGCAATAAATGTAAACAAAGAGGGATTAAATGTAGAACCAGAAATAATGATTCCATTAGTAGGTGAAGTAAAAGAACTAAAATATGTAAAAAATATAGTATGTGAAACTGCTGATGAAATAATTAAAAATAGTGGTGTAAATTTAAAATATAAAGTAGGTACAATGATAGAAATTCCAAGAGCTGCATTAACAGCAGATGAAATAGCAAAAGAAGCAGAATTCTTCTCATTTGGTACAAACGATTTAACACAAATGACTTATGGATTCAGTCGTGATGATGCTTCTAAATTCTTAAAAGATTACTATGACAAACAAATTTTCGAATCAGATCCATTTGCTAAATTAGACCAAGTAGGCGTTGGCAAATTAGTTAAAATGGCAGTTGAATTAGGAAAACAAACAAGACCTGATATTCATCTTGGAATATGTGGAGAACATGGTGGGGAACCATCATCAGTTGAATTCTGTCATAAAGTAGGACTTGATTATGTATCTTGTTCACCATTTAGAGTACCACTTGCAAGATTAGCATCTGCACAAGCTGCAATCAAATCAGAAACACAAAAATAATGTTAAACACATTCTGATAAGAATGATACAATAAAATTAAAGATTATTGAAATACAACATGAAGATAAATTAATTGTAAAGTAATTTTGTTATTTTATGTGGCATTAGTTTAAAACAATATTATTTTGATATACTAATTAGTGAAATTTTCATAAAATATAGTATATCTACTTCCCAATAACTAGTGATTAATAAATGATCCTAGTTGGAAATACAAAAAACTTCATCGCAATGATGGGGTTTTTTATTATACATAAAAAAACTCTACAAATAATAGAGAAAAGTTCATTAATAAATATGATAAAATATATTCGTGGGAGGTTTCTATGGATAATTTAGGCAATAAAATAAAAAAAGAAAGAATAAAAAATAATCTTAAACAAAGTCAATTAGCAAAAATTTTATGTGTATCCGAGAAAACTATTTCTAGTTGGGAAAATAATCGAACTTTACCGGATTTAAATATGATATATAAAATATCTGATTATTTTAAAAAAAGTTTCTATTATTTAATAAACGATGAATTTTATGAAGGAGATACAAATGAAATAGAAATAAAATTAAAAATTGACAACAAAGAATATAATCGAATTTTTAATTTAATAAGTAAAAATTCAAATGCAAAAAAAATAACCAAACAAATTGATACTTATTATAGTTTTATTGATAATAATTGGTTAAGAACAAGAAATGAAAATGGAAAATATATATTTAGTTATAAGAAAAAAATTGATAAAAATCATTATGAAAAATATGATATATTAGTAGATAATATAGTAAATTTAAATAAAATTTTATCAGAATTTGGAGTTAGAGAAATTGGAATAATAGAAAAAAATAGAACTAGTTATATATATAAAAATAAGTACGAGTTTTCCTTTGATAATGTTAAAGATATAGGATTATTTATAGAAATTGAAAACATAAATAAAAGTGGTGACTATAAAAAGGATGTTTATGATTTATTAAACATTATAAAATCTTTAAATATAGATTTAAATACAATTGATAGGAGGAAATATATTAATATTTATGAAAAAAAGCGAACTGATTAAATTAAGAAAAATGTTAAAAGATGAGGTAGAAAGAAGAAATAAGATTAAAGAATTGTTAAGCAATGATTCGGTGAAGGAATTTCTAAATTTATGCAAATTAGATGCTGGTTTATCTTCAGTAGATAATGAATGGCAGTTAGTAAAAGATTTACTTAAAAATTTTGAGATTACATCTTCAAATGGAATTCTAGTATGTACAGGTTGTTATTGCCTTACAAGAGATGTTTATAGCAACTATGATTATAAGTTATCTTTTAATGAATATGATGATTCTTTAGTAGCTTCAATTGATACTGTAGATATTGAAACTGGTGTTAAATATCGTCCGTATTATGATAAATATTTCGAAAACAAATATGGGTCTTCATATGAAGAAACTTTGAATGATTATTGTTTTTACAATCATAAAACATCAACAGAAAAACTAAAAAAGAAGGGATATACTATATTAAATCCATATAATTTTTCTACTATAGATGATAATGGTTTAAATGATATTAGAAAAGATTTCTTTATGACATCTATTAAAGATAGCCAATCAAGTGCAAAAAAATTAATACTTTCTAAATACTCTTTATTAAAATAATATTAATATGTAATGACAATTCAAAAAACAGAATTTCTTTACATATTAAAGTAACATTTATATATAATATTAGATTTGTGTTATAATTAAATTGGTGGTAGTATGTTATTTAAAACAGATAACGAAAATTATGAAATAATAATTATTA
>ENA-OROD01003418-OROD01003418.1-human-gut-metagenome-genome-assembly--contig:-NODE-3418-length-10479-cov-3.065906_pt1 | contig 10479 bp, 8 predicted proteins | sample MGYA00242123_ERZ509038 | MGnify/ENA primary metagenome ERZ509038 (study PRJEB26280, sample SAMEA2338719) | human gut metagenome | biome: human gut; feature: human-associated habitat; material: faeces... | reverse complement strand
CGCCTGCCGTAGCGGAAGGTGCGCTCACCGCTCTTGGTGGTCAGGGTGAAGTACTGAATGTTGCCCTCACCGGGGTCGTTGTGGGTCATGGCGCTGTGGTTGGCGTAGGGCAGAACGTACACGGTGCCCTCTTCCACAACGGCATTCTCAATGAAGGTGAATGCGGACATATAGCCGGAAACCTCGTTGGCATGGGTGCCGCCCAGGATCAGCATCTTGCCGCCTTCTTTTTTGCCCTGCAGAACGTACACAGGAGTGTCCGCGTTGGTGCCTTTCACGCCTTCGAACCAGTCGGAGAGCATTTTCACCTCAGTGACACTGGGGCCCCGCTCGGGGAGGGGCACATTGCGGGCTGCCAGGAAGCTGGACGCAGAGGCCGCCATAACGGCCACGGACAGCGCCAGGCAGACGACCGCAGAGATCATCTTTTTCGACTTATCCATTCTCAACAGCCCTCCTTTACTTAATCATCAGCAGGCGAAGCACGAGAGGGATCAGCACCAGAGCAGCGTTCAGCTGCATGCAGATGGTATCCTTCACGGAGAGCTTTTCGTCCGCATTCTTCTCGGGAACGAACAGGTTCCAACCGACCACGATCAGCACCAGGGCAACGATCCCGCGATAAATCAAAGTCAACATCGTTGGTTCGCTCCTTTCTTAGGTGAAGATGATGAAGGGTTCAAGCACATTGGCGCCCAGGATGAAGAGGATACCCCAGACGATGATCATCAGGCAGGGCACCAGGCACTTCTTCAGGACGGGAGTGTACTTCTCCAGGCCAACAACCTGAGCGGCGAAGATGCCGGCCAGAGCGGTGGGAGGCATCATGTCGCCCAGAGAGGCGATCAGGGACAGGGCAGCCGCCACGATGATCTCTTCCTTGTTCAGGAAGGCCAGCAGGAAGGGCACGCCCAGAACGCTGGCAGAACCGAAGGAAGACACGGCGCCGAACAGAGGCATGGACACGGCCATGGCCACATACAGGGCCCAGCCGGGCAGGCTCAGGCAGCTGGTAACGATCAGGCCACGAACACCGGTCAGGGTCATGATCTGGATGAACATACCAACGCCCATCAGGATGCCCATAACGGGCAGCACGCTGTTGATGGAGTCCTTCGCGACCTTGGCCAGGTTCACCTTGTAGCCGGTGAAGCAGCCGATGATGGCGCTGATGAGGAACACCAGAGGCATACCGATGGAGAAAGCGGGGACCATCTTGCTGACCACCATCAGGATGATGGCAGCGATGATGGGAATGTACACGCGGAAACCGAACTTCTTGCGGCTCTCGGTGTTCAGCTTGTTCTTCACAGCCTCGTAGTCCATCTTCTTGACGTACTTGTAAGCGAACATCAGCACGAAGACGAAGGCCAGGGGGAAGGTCAGCAGAGCCAGAGGCAGCTCAAAGCCGCTGTAAGGGATGTCGATGCCGGCGCCAATGATCATGGCGGGCAGGTTGGTGGGAGGTGCGATCATGCCCAGGATGCCGCCCATCGCCAGGATGGAAGCGGTCTCCAGTGCGGGCACGCCCATCATCATCAGCACGGGGGCCATGATGGAGCCGGCGCTCAGCACGGAAGCGGTGGAGGAACCGGTGATCATGCCGGGGAACATCACGATGATCATGATGAGGCACAGCATCAGGGCGGGCAGCTTGTGGAACTTCTCAATGATGACCGAGGACACGGCATCCAGAGCGCCGGAAGCCTCGATGACCTTCATGAAGACCATGGCGGTGGAGATGACCAGGATGGTGTCCACATAGGAGAACATGCCTTCAACGAGATGACGCAGTGCGTCCAGCAGGGTCAGATCCAGGCCGCCGATGAAGCCGCCGACGATCACGCCGCCGATGGAAGAAAGAACCATCGACAGGCTGACCGGCAGCTTGCAGGCGAAGCATCCAACCAGGAACACACCGAGCATGACGATGAAGGTAATAAGTTCAATGCTCATTAGAATACCTCCATAAATCGTTAATTATTCGGCCTGTTGCGTACAAAAGGGGCCGCCGGAACACGCCAGGCGCGGGTTTCGGCGGCCCTTAATCCATTAAAGAACAGATGCCGGGCGCGCCCTTCTTACTTGAAGGCAGCGGGCAGAACGGTGGTCACATCGCTGATGCTGTTGATGGAATCCATGGGGATGCCGTTCTCAGCGCACAGACCGCTCATCAGGCCGTCGGAATCGCCGGCGGCAACCACGATGGCGTAGTCAGCCTTCTCGAAGCAGGGAGCAATGAACTTATCGGACAGGTCGCCGCGGCGAGCCTCGCCACCGGTGTGCATCACGATGATGCTCAGGCCCTTTTCCTTCGCGCCGTCCAGCAGCTCGGTCAGACGAGCCAGCTCGCCGTCCGCGTCGATGCCCGCAGCGCCCAGGCCCTTGGAAGAGCCGCCGGCAACCACGACCAGGGTCTTGGCGTCGCCCAGGTCAGCGCTGGTGGCCAGGTTGTTCACGGTGTAATCCATGCCCAGCTTGCCCATCACGGTGCCGATCATCTGGTAGTCAGCACTCTGGCCGCCGCTGGTCAGCAGAATGGGAGACTCAGCAAAGGCCTCTTTCAGGCCTTCCACCGCAGCGGTGGAACCGGCAGCGTCGCCGGAAGCAGCAGCGCTGCTGGAGCTGGAGCTGGAGCCGCCGCAGGCAGCCATGGTCAAAGCCAGCGCGAGAGCCAGCGCCGCAGCAATGATCTTCTTTTTCATTGTGGTTTTCTCCTCTCAACATTTCATGTGTCTTTTCACAGCGTATTCCCATCCGTTGCCGGATGTGGTAAAACTATGAAATCTTCATGAAAAAATTATAACAAATCCAAACAAGTTCGTCTATTTCTTCTCTTATTTTTATTCAACTTTATCATTTAAGCCGTTTTTTGTTGAAGATTAACTATAAGAAAAGTCAAAACTCATGCAGCTTCACGAAGTAAAGAAGCCGAACCAGTTCACCCCCTCTGTGCAAAAGGCCACCCGGCCCAAAGCGAGGGTCGAGCGGCCTTTTCTGGCAGAGAGTTTTTGGTGGTTCAAAGCGGCACGCAGGCCGCCCGAACAGCCGCCGCCTTAGTAAGCCAGAGCCTTGCCGTCACGGCGAGGATCCGCGCCGCCGCGCAGGGTGCCATCCTTGCCGATGGAGATGCCCTGCACGCCGCCGAAGAACAGCTGCCAAGCGCCCTTATCGGTCACTTCGTGGCCCATGGCCTGCAGCTGAGCAATGGCCTCAGCGGAGGGAGCGTCCACACCGTCGGACTCATAGCACACGTTGTTCTGGGCGTTGTCGTAGATACGGGCGCAGTCAATGGCTTCCTGGATGTCCATGCCGTAGTCGATCATGCGCTGGATAACCTGCGCGATGGTGGGGAAGATACGGGTGGCTCCGGGGCTGCCGATGGTCAGGAAGGGAGAGCCGTCAGGGTACAGAACGATGGAGGGGCTCATGCTGGACAGGGGACGCTTGCCGCCCTCAGCGCAGTTGACGCTCTCGGGGTTGGCTGAGAAGTCGTCCATCTCGTCGTTCATGATGAAGCCGTAGCCGGGAACGGCGATCTTGGAGCCGAAACCATAGTTGATGGTCTGGGTGCAGGCCACCATGTTGCCCCACTGGTCCACAACGGAGAAGGAGGTGGTGGCGTAGTGCTCCAGCTCTTCCGCGTCAACAGCCGTGTAGGTGCCGCTCTGATCGGTGATCTGAGCATAACGGCTGGCCGCGTAATCCTTGCTGGTCAGCTGGGCCAGAGGCACTTCGGCGAAGTCGGTGTCGGCCATATACTGGGCACGGTCGGCGAAGGCGATCTTGAAGGCCTCGGAGAAGCGATGGATGTAATCCGCCGAGTTGACCTCGGTGTTGGCCATGTCGAAGTTCTCCAGGATGTTCAGGATCTCAATCAGATGGGTGCCGCCGGAAGAAGCCGGAGGCAGAGAGTAAATGGTGTAGTCACGGTAGGTGGAGCTGACCGGCTCACGAACCTTGACCTCGTAGTTGGCCAGGTCGTCCATGGTCAGCACGCCGCCCTCGGCCTGCACCGCGTCCACCATGGCCTGGGCCATGTCGCCGGTGTAGAAAGCGTCACGGCCGCCGTCCGCGATGGCCTGCAAAGCAGTGGCCAGGTCGGGGTTGGTCAGGGTGTCGCCCACTTCGTAGGGCATACCGTCGTTCAGGTACAGCTTGCCAACTTCGCTCATGGCAGCCAGACCGGCGTACTCGCTCTCCAGCTCCTCCTTGAAGGTAGCGGTCACGAGATAGCCGTTGTTGGCCAGGTCAATGGCGGGCTGGAAGATCTGCTGACGGGTCACTTTGTCAGAGCCGTAGTTCTCCAGCAGGTACTCCATGCCGGCAACCTCGCCGGGGGTAGCAACGGACAGGCCGCCGATGCTGCTCATGGTGCCCAGCTTCTGGCCGTCCTTTTCGAACTGCTTCATCTCGCCGGCCTCGTCCAGCCAAATCTGGGCGTTGGCCGCAGCGGGAGCGATCTCGCGGAAGTCAATGACCTCCACCTTCTTGGTCTCGGCGTTATAGATGGTCATGAAGCCGCCGCCGCCCAGGCCGGAGAAGTAGGGCTCAACCACACCCAGGGTGTAGGCCACAGCCGCCGCTGCATCAAAGGCGTTGCCGCCCTCCTGCAGGATCTCCAGGCCGGCCTTGCTGGCGTACCAGCTGCAGGCCGCCACAGCACCGGTCTTGTTGTGGTTATAATAGTACAATAGGTGATAATAGGCTGCCAGTCCTGCGTATTTATCATCCTTCTGAAACAATGCTTCTTTCATTAAAGTGTCCGAGAACTGGATGCATTTAGGATTATTCTGTTCTATTCTTATAATGTTGTTTAAAGCTACAAGACGGGTTGAGTCATGAGGCAGGTTTTGAAACACCTGTATCAAACTGTCCGTGTTCATTTCATAATCGGCTTTTCCGACAAGAAAGCAGCAACAGACTATGTGCAGTAGTATTAATCGTTTCATCTTGTTTCCTCCTTTGTTGATGAGGTTCCGTCCGCCTGAAAGTTGCGTGCGAAAAAGGCGGACGCCCCCGCATTTTGCCCTTTGCCCCGTCCGGCTGCCGAAGGACATGGGACCACCAGAGTGATTTTTGGTGCGCATGCGCTGCGTGCACACTGTGCACACCCGCCTCTGCATACCGGAAATTCTCCAGCGGTTTCATGGCCTTCTGGCGCACCCGTTCGGTGCAAAAGAGCCTTGCTATAACCCCGAGTATAGCTGATTGCTCACAAATTGTCTACATTTTTATCATAAATTTATTATGATTTTATTGAAAAATATAGCATCTTATCGTCATATTGAGATGGACAGATTTTCCGCCATGGAATTTCCGGGCAGAAGATGGATTTGCCGCACCGGGTTGGCCCCGGCTTGAAAATCTTGCTTTCCGACGCCGTTATTCGTCCTTTTGGCAGGGGTATCCCTGTTTTTCGCCGCGTTCCGGCCCGCGCGGTGCTGCGCGAAGTCCGGATGGAATTTTAGATTAGAGACATCCCTTGTGTCGGCCGTAAGGTTTGCAGCATCCGCGGCCAGATTTGCGCAAAAAGGCGGCGCGGAATGGAGTGAAGAAGGCTTTTTCGCGCCGGTGCCGCTTTCTGCCGAACCCATTGGCTTCCCCTCGAAGGGACGCTGGCGGCGTCAGCCGACGGATGAGGTGGCATCTTTTCTTCTCCATGACGCTATGGCAGTGACGGATAACAAGGCCCGTTTGCTCTGCCATCAAGCTGCAGCAAAGATTCGCGCTCCACCTCATCCGCCTCACTCGCGTTCGGCACCTTCCCCTCGAGGGGAAGGCTTTGCCTCCGCGCACGGTTTACGCTTCACTCGAAAAAGCGCAAAAAACGGCCCGGCTCTGCATTGCTGCAGAAGTCGGGCCGTTTTGCCCAATCAGCTTCGTTTATTTCGCCGCCTGATGCCCCAGGCAGGCACGCTGCCGGTGCCAGAGCAGCGCCGAAAGCCCCACCGCCAGATAATCGGTGAGCGCCTGCCCGTAGATCACCCCGTTCAGCCCGAAGCAGGCATTCAGCAGGTACAGCATGGGAATCAGCAGGATTCCCTGCCGCAGCACCGACACCACGGTGGCCGGCAGACTGTTTCCGGTGGACTGCATACAGTTCATGTTCATGAACAGCAAACCGATCACCGGGCCGGACAGCATGTACGCCACCAGCATGGTCACACCGCAGGCCACCACATCGGCGTCGCCAATGAACAGCCGCACAATGGGGGTGCGCAGGAAGTAGAACAGCGCCGTGGCCGCCACACCCACCACCAGGCAGCAGCGCTTGGTGAAGCGCTCCACCCTGCGGAAGCGCTTCTCGTCCCCTGCCCCGTAGCTGTACCCCAGCAGGGGCTGCACGCCGTTGGCCAAGCCCATCTGCAAAAACGTGATGAACATATTGGCCTTGAACACAATGCCGATGGCCGCCACCGGCACGTTGCCGTAGGCCGCCAGAATCTGGTTCAGCACAATGGTGGAAAGGCTCATCAGCGCGGAGAAGATGGCCGTGGGCAGGCCGGTGGAACACACCTGCATCGGAATGCGCTGTCCCAGAGTGAAATCGTCCGGGCGCAGGGAGAAGGCCCGGCTCTTTTTTACGAAATACCACAGATAATACAGGCTGGCCAGCACATTGCCCAGCGTGGTGGCAATGGCCGCACCGGCCGCGCCCATGCCCAGGCCGCTGATGAACAGCGGGTCCAGCAGGATGTTGGCCACCGTGCCGATCATGCTGCCGGTCATGGCTTCCTTGCTGGCGCCCTCAGCCCGCACCACAAAGCTGGCCGCGGCCGACCAGATGATGAAGGGCGCACCGTAGGAAATGTGCAGCGCGTAGCCCCGGGCCAGCTCGTAGGTGTCGGCGTCCGCCCCGAACAGGGTGAGGATGGGCCGCATGAACCCCAGCAGCAGTGCGCAGAACACCACGCCCACCGCCAGGCTGGCGTAGGTCACAAAGGCCGACACCCGCCGGGTGCGCTCTTCATCCCCTTCGCCCATGGCGATGGAGGCCGCCGCACTGCCGCCCATGCCGAACATATTGGCAAAGGCCATCAGTAGGATAAAGATCGGGTTGGTCAGGCTGACGGCCGCCACCTGCAGCGCGTCGCCGGTCTGGCCCACAAAAAACGTATCGGCCATGTTGTACACCACCGTCACCAGGCTGCTGATTACGCTGGGAATGGCCATGGCGGCCACCGCCTTGGGCACCGGCTGGCAGGCCATCAATTCATTGTCGTTCATTGTTCCTCCTGTTCGGCGGGACCGCTCTCCCCGGCTCCGTCCAGATTCTCCAGCATTTTCCGGGCAATGCGCAGAAACTCCCGCTGCTCCTCGGGGGTGATGCCCTTTGTGAGCAGCTGCTCGGTGCCCTCTACCTCCCCGCGAAGGGTCTGGCGGATTGCCTCGGCCTTCTCCAGAAAGACAATGCGCTTGCAGCGGCCGTCCTTCTCGTCCGGCCGGCGTTCGATCAGGCCCTGTTCCTCCAGCGCCTTCAGCAGGCCCGTGGCCGTGGAGGGCCGCAGCCCGAACTCCTGTTCAATGTCCCGCTGGCACAGCGGCCGCCGGGCGGACTCCACCAGAATATAATTGAGCACGCCGCTCTGTGCCCGGCCGATGCCCACGGTTTTCTGCACCGCCAGCGAGCGGCGGTGCAGCCGGTTGGAGATGCGGTTGATGGCCTTGCCCACCTCCGCACTCTGAAGCGGGGCCTGCTGCAGGGATTCTGGCTTCTGTTTCATGGTTGTCGTTCCGTTTCTCTCCGCCTGGCCTGCGCCGCGCGGAATGCAGTTTTTATGTTTGTTTTGCGCCGATTTATTTCGGTTCCTAAGTATTTTACGAAGTTCGCCTGCCTTTGTCAAGGGGATATGCGGGCAGGGCGTTTGCAGGTGAAATGTACGCGAAATTTTGGCTTCCCCTCGAGGGGAAGGCTTTTCCTGCTCGTTCTCTCAACCTCAACCCACACAAAAAAACAGCCGGGCGCACACTGCGCCCGGCTGTTCCCGGTTGATTTTACAGGCGTTACGCCTTTTTGTACATCTGTTTGGGGCGGCCCACCTTGCCGTACACGTTCACCATTACGGTGATCTTCTCCTGGGTCATGTACTGCAAATAGCGGTACACCGTCTGGTAGGCAAGGCCCGTGCCGGCGGCAATGTCGTTGGCCGTCACATACTCCTGCCGGTCGGTCAAAAACTGCAGGATCAGATCCATGGTGCTCTGGCTGATGCCCTTGGCGGGAATGGGCGCCGGGGCGGGCTTTTTCGGCTGGGCCTGCTGCAGAAGGCGCAGGTGCAGCTTAATGCGGCTGACCAGGTCCGGCGCCTTGATGGGCTTGAGGGAGAAATCGCTGGCGCCCGCTTCCAGGAAGGCGTCGGCCACGGCCTGGCTTTCATCAATGGTGAACACGATGATGGGCACCGTGAGGGAAAGCTGGCGAAGCATCTTCACGCCCTCCACCCCGTTGATGCCGGGCATATGGTAGTCGATGAGCACGATGTCCGGCTGAAATTCTCGGAACGCGGTCAGGCCTTTTTCCACACTGCGGGCGGTCACCACATTCCATTTCTGCAGGCGGAACAGAGCCTCCAGCGCAAAACAGATCTGCTCTTCGTCGTCGATGCATAGAATGGTCACATTATTCTGCATGATGTCTCTCCTCCTCCGGAATGATCAGGGTGAAGGTCGTGCCCTGATCCACCGTACTGTTCATCTGTATGGTGCCCCCCACGCGCTCCACAACGCTGCGCACGAAGGGCAGCCCAAGCCCGCTGGACTGCGAGGTGGAATACCCCTTGTTCCAGACGGCCTGCTGCCGCGATTTGGGGATGCCCTTGCCGTTGTCCTCCACGGTGAACCGCACCATGCCCTCCTGGGTGTCCACCCGAAGGCGGATGTCCGGCGTGCGGCCGGCCGGGATGGCCTTGGCCGAGTTCTGCACCAGGTTCACCAGCGCCCGCGGGAACAGAACCCGGTTCACCCGCACCATGGCCTCGGGCGTTTTCAGCTCGGTGTGTACGCAGGCCGCGTAGGATTCCACCGAGAGCTGGGCCAGGGCACGGTCCACCAGGCGCTCCACCGTTTCCGGCGTGGTCTGCTCCTCATAGAGGATCTCCGAGATCATCCGGCTCATCTGCTCCACCGCGCCCTCAATGCGGCCCAGATACTCCACGTCCTGGGTGCGGCCCTCGGCCTCGCATTCCATCTTGATCACGCCCACCAGCGTCTGGGCCGAGGCCAGGGGCGATTTCAGGTCATGCACCAGATACTGCATCTCCCGGTAGGTGCGGTTTTTCATCTCGTTCATCCGGGCTTCGGTGCGGATGGCCAGGTTCTGTTCCCGCAGAATGTTCAGCTGCCGCAGGTTGTTTTCCACCCGCAGCTGGAAGAACAGCAGCACCAGCATCAGCAAAAACACCACCAGCCCGGCGGCGGCCATGGCGTTCATAGCCGTATTGGCCCCCAGAATCTCCGAGGCCAGCTTCACGTCGCCGGAAATTTCGCCGCGGCCCATGGGCAGCCCGTTGGCCGCGGGCATGATGTCCAGAAACTGGAAGGTGACCACCAGCACGGCAATGAACATCACCTTTTTTGTAACGGTGATGTACTGGTAGTCCATTTTTTCAAACACCAGCAGCAGCGCCGCCACCAGAACGGCGGGCAGGCCGAAGTCGTAATGCACCCGATGCAGCGCGTCAATGCTCCGGTAGGTGCACAGCAGCACCACGATCACCATCAGGGCGTTGACCGCCCACAGGTTGTGCTCCTTCCAGCGGTACTCCACCGATTCGGCAATGAGAAACGCGCCGATGTAATGGGGAATGCCGCGCAGCGAGTTCAGGGCTACCAGCTTCAGCGCCGCCAGCATCAGGCCCGTTTTTTCCCCGTGATCCAGGGCAAAATACAGGGTATCCAGAATGTGAAAATTGCCCACGGTGAAAAACACCGGCATAAAAAAGCCAAGCCAGACCAGGCACAGCCCTACGCCCAGCTCCTGCAGGTTCACCCGCACCAGCCAGGGGCGGGGTTGTGTTTTTGCTTCCTCCATGGTGTGTTCCTCTCTGCCGGGCCGCGTGTGCCCGGCCGCGATCACCCAACCATTATAGCATTCTTTTGCCAATTCTGCCAAAGTCTGCTCAGCGCAGGCCCTGATTCTTCAGAACGTACTCCGTGATTTCCAGCTGATTTTTCACCCGCTGGGGCAGCGGCTCGGCCCGGCTGGTCTCCACCGTGATGACGGGAATGCCCGCCTCCAGCGTCAGCGTGCGGTTCAGGCTGCCCACCGGGGGCGAGCCGAACAGATCCAGCGCACCGCCGTGCAGCTGCCCGTTGGCCGAGGCCTCCAAAAGGCCCCACACCACATCCGCCACCGGCTGCATATCCTGGCAGATGATGGAATTGCCCAGCTCATCGCTGCCGTCGTTCCACTGCCGGGCCTCGTGCAGGTCCAGCACCAGCGCCGGGGCCTTTTCGGGGATGTCGTTCCACAAAGGC
>ENA-OROD01003409-OROD01003409.1-human-gut-metagenome-genome-assembly--contig:-NODE-3409-length-10492-cov-3.392450_pt1 | contig 10492 bp, 8 predicted proteins | sample MGYA00242123_ERZ509038 | MGnify/ENA primary metagenome ERZ509038 (study PRJEB26280, sample SAMEA2338719) | human gut metagenome | biome: human gut; feature: human-associated habitat; material: faeces... | reverse complement strand
CAATTCGCGCTCTGCAGCACTGCCTTTTTTGCATTATTTTCGGGTCTTGCTATAGTTCCTCCTGCAAATGCGCCGTCCCCCTCTGCTGTACTGCCGGGCGGCTGAGATCAGACACACGACTGGGAGAGTGTGGTCAGCGACACCGCGGGGCGGTGCGGCTGGGATGACAGGAGTGAGCGGTGAAGAGAGAATGAATGCCTCGATGGGTGAGGTGTGTGGTTGGAAGATTGTTATGATGACAATAGAGTGAAAGTGTTATGACGTAAGGAGTGATGGTGGTATGATGCTGGGTAAGTATTTTAAGAAGACGGTGTTTCGGAAGGAGCACACGGCGGATGGGGTGGTGCCGGAGGCGCCGCAGGGGATTTTGAAGAAGTGTAATGCTTGTAAGGGGGCTATTTTTACGGAGGATGTGAAGAGGAATCTTTATATTTGTCCGAAGTGTGGGAATTATTTTCGGGTGCATGCGTATCGGAGGATTGAGTTTCTTCTGGATGATGGGAGTTTTGAGGAATGGGATCAGGGGATGACGGCGGGGAATCCGCTGGGGTTTCCGGGGTATGAAGAGAAGGTGAGGGCTCTGCAGGAGAGAACAGGACTTACGGAGGCTGTTGTGACTGGTAAGGGACGGATCAACGGGATGGAGACGGTGATCGGGGTCTGTGATGGCAGGTTTATGATGGCCAGTATGGGTGAGGCTGTTGGGGAGAAGATTACGCGGGCGGTGGAGAGGGCGACGAAGCTCTCGCTGCCGGTGATTTTGTTTGCGTGCTCGGGAGGGGCGCGGATGCAGGAGGGGATTGTTTCTCTGATGCAGATGGCGAAGACGTCGGCGGCACTGAAAAGACACAGTGATGCGGGGCTTTTGTATGTGAGTGTGCTGACGGACCCGACGACGGGCGGCGTGACGGCGAGCTGGGCGATGCTGGGGGATATTATTCTGGCGGAGCCGCATGCGCTGATCGGGTTTGCGGGACCGAGGGTTATTGAGCAGACAATAGGACAGAAACTGCCGAAAGGATTCCAGCGGGCGGAATTTCTGGTGGAGCATGGGTTTGTGGATCGGATTCTGCCAAGAGAAGAGGCGAAAGAGGTGCTGGCGGAGATTCTGCGGATGCATGGGAAGCGTGCGGAAGGTATGGCATCGGGCGGTGGCGATTTGATGAAGAATTCTGTGCCGGAAGAAAACGGGAAGGAACTGCAGAAAGAAGAGACTGCGGCAGAAAGCGTGAAGGCGCTGGCAGAAGAAACTGAAAATACGGAAACTTCCAGGGACGGACAGGAAAAATCGCTTCGGGGAGAAAAAGAAGAGACGGAGTGGGAGAATCTGCGGAAATCGTCGGCCTGGGATTGTGTGCAGAAAGCGCGGAAAAAAGACCGGCCGGTCGGAGGGGATTATATTCGGGAGCTGTTTCCGGATTTTATCGAGTTCCATGGCGACCGGCTGTATGGCGATGATGCGGCGATCATCGGCGGTATTGCATCGTTTGACGGCACACCGGTCACGGTCATCGCCGAGGCGAAAGGCGCGGATACGAAAGAAAACATCCGCCGCAATTTCGGCATGCCGTCCCCGGAGGGCTACCGCAAAGCCCTGCGTCTGATGAAACAGGCCGAAAAATTCCACAGGCCTGTTATCTGTCTCGTAGACACCCCAGGCGCCTTCTGCGGAATGGAAGCCGAAGAACGCGGCCAGGGCGAGGCGATTGCGCGGAACCTGTATGAAATGTCAGCGTTAAAAACGCCGGTTCTTTCTATTGTCATTTCAGAAGGCGGCAGCGGCGGTGCACTGGCACTCGCCGTGGCGGATGAAGTGTGGATGATGCAGAATGCCATCTACTCCATCCTGTCGCCGGAGGGATTTGCAAGCATCCTGTGGAAAGACGGCAAACGCGCGCCGGAGGCCGCCGAGGTGATGAAGCTGACGGCGGGGGATTTGAAGGAACTGGGAATTGTAGAAGAGATTGTGGAAGAGCCGGGGGAGTTTACGGTGGACACAATGCCAGTGGTGTGTGAAGAATTGAGAGGCAAAATTCTGAGATTCCTGGAAAAGTATGAGAAGATGGATGGGGAAGAACTGGTAGAGGAGAGGTATCGGAGATTTCGGGATATGTGAAAAGAAGATTTTGACATATTCTGAAATGCATGATATTATGATATTGAAAAGAGTGCTACCGATAGACGGTTAGTCCATATTTATTGGTTTATGTAAAAATAGTCGCCAAAGTTTGCAGGACTGGGCGGCTATTTTTGTGATTTCGCAGTATCTTTGCCGAAGTTGTATCCAAGGCTAAAACAGCTTCGTGCTGGATTCCCTGCGTGGCCTCGACGAGACGATTCAGTACGGACAGGGCGAAAAACGGAAAGAGCAGATGTCAGAGCGGTCGAAAGAACTGGCTTCTGTGCAGGAAAACTTAAGCCGCATGGAAGGCTCCCAGCGGTCTGTCACCAACATGGTGATTCTTCTGGCATCGTTCGGCATGTTGGCACTGACGATCTATCTTTACACGAAAGGCGGGATTGGATTTGAGGGAGTCCTGACCTGCACAATCGCGATGATGGGTTCCTTCGGCCCGGTCGTGGCGCTGTCCAGCCTGTCGAATAACCTGAATCAGACGCTGGCAAGCGGCGAGCGTGTGCTTTCCCTTCTCGAGGAAGCGCCGCTGGTGGAAGAAATTCAGGGAGATGCGGCATCTGGCGGTGACCACGCATTTGCAGGAGCCGAGGCGCAGAATGTAACGTTTGCCTACGAAGACGAGACGATTCTGGATCAGTATTCGCTGAAACTGGAACCGGGAAAAATCACCGGCATCCACGGTGCGAGCGGTTCCGGAAAATCGACGATCTTAAAACTTCTGATGCGCTTCTGGGATGTCCAGACGGGGCGCGTTTCCGTGGACGGAGCCGATGTCCGCAAAATCCCGACGAAGCATCTGCGCGATATGGAAAGCTATGTGACGCAGGAGACACATCTGTTTCACGATTCGATTGCGAACAACATCGCTATTGCAAAACCCGGCGCGACGCGGGAAGAAATTATGGAGGCAGCGGAGAAGGCGTCCATACATGATTTCATCATGACACTGCCAAACGGCTACGACACCGAAGTCGGAGAACTCGGCGATACGCTGTCCGGCGGAGAAAAACAGCGGATCGGTATCGCGCGGGCATTCCTGCATGACGCATCCATGATCCTGCTGGACGAGCCGACATCGAATCTTGATTCCTTAAATGAAGGAATTATTCTGAAATCCCTGAAAGAATCGGCAGAAGAGAAAACCATTGTGCTCGTATCGCACAGAGTGTCCACGATGAACGTCGCGGATGTGGTATATGAAATGGAAAATGGCCGGATTTCCTGATTTTACAGCACTTGACAGAGAAAAGACGATGTGCTACACTAACAGTCGTTAAAGAAAAGACAATTAAATATCGATGTGTAAGGTGTCGGACATACGTGTCCGGTGAAAAGGGAAGCAGGTGTGAATCCTGCACGAACTCGTCACCGTATTTTGCAAGCAGGGGAATGATCCACTGGGAAACCGGGAAGGAGACCGATGCGCTGGAGTCAAATCCTGAAGCAATGAGCCGGGAGACCTGCCTTTCGCAGTACAGGAACGTTACGTTCGTGTCACGAGGAACTGGCAGTACAAAACAGGAAAGCGGACATTTGCCCCACAGCGGGTGAAATGGTTTTCTTTGTGATGAAAATACTGGAAGCCCCTCGTTGAAAAACGAAAGGGCTTCTTTCTATTTACGCGGGCAACGAGCCAAAGTCCGTGCTTGCACGAGACCTTGGCGACTGCCGCGATAACTTGAGAAACTCGCGGAGCGTGTTTCTCATAGTTTGAAATGTAAAACGTCCCCGATATTGGTTGTTGCAAAGATACCAGCAAATGGGAGGAAAACAAAAATGAAAAAGAAACTTGTAGTCGCTTTAATTTCAGCAGCTATGGTAACATCTATGCTCGGCGCATGCGGAAGCAACAACGCATCCAGCAGCAGCGCAAGCAGCACAGCAACAAGCAGCGTAAGTGCATCTTCCGCATCTGAGGAAGACACCACAGCAGCAAGCAGCAGCGTAAGCGCATCTTCTGCATCTGAAGAGGTATCCGCAGACGCAGACCAGGAGGCAGCAGATAAAGTGGCAGATCTGATTGATGCAATTTATGTACAGGAAAGAAATGATAACACCGACGAGCAGTGCAAAGAAGCAAAAGAGGCATGGGATGCCCTGACAGACGCGCAGAAGGAACTTGTAGAAGGCGAGAACGCAGATCCGGATTACTTCGGAAGAGACACAGGTGATGCATCCAAGGATGATCCGTTAAACGGAGACGAGATCGGCGAGAATGAGCTTCTGGTTGTAAGCTTTGGTACTTCCTTCAACGACAGCCGTGCTGAGGATATCGGAGGCGTTGAGAAAGCTCTGCAGGCTGCATATCCGGACTGGTCCGTAAGACGTGCCTTCACCGCACAGATCATCATCAACCATGTACAGGCCCGCGATGACGAGAAGATCGACAACGTGGATCAGGCACTGGAAAGAGCTGTAAGCAATGGCGTGAAAAAACTGATTATTCAGCCGACTCATCTGATGCACGGCGCAGAGTACGACGAGCTGAAAGAAGCAGTAGATAGCTATAAAGATAAATTTGAGTCCGTAACCATCGCAGAGCCGCTGCTTGGCGAGGTTGGAAGTGACGCTACCGTAATCAACGAGGACAAACAGGCCGTTGCAGAAGCAATCACGGCACAGGCAGTAAAATCTGCAAATTATGACAGTCTGGATGCAGCAGCAGAGGACGGCACTGCTTTCGTATTTATGGGACATGGTACTTCCCACACTGCAAAAGTAACTTACAGCCAGATGCAGACACAGATGGATACTCTTGGATACAAAAACGTATTCATCGGAACCGTTGAGGGCGAGCCGGAAGAGACCGCCTGCGAGAACGTGATCGAGGCAGTAAAAGCAGCCGGATACAAGAAAGTAATTCTTCGTCCGCTGATGGTTGTTGCAGGTGACCACGCAAACAACGATATGGCAGGCGAGGATGAGGATTCCTGGAAGAGCCAGTTTGAGGCATCCGGTGCATTCGATGAGATCAACACTCAGATCGAAGGTCTTGGAAGAATTGATGCTGTTGAGCAGCTGTATGTACAGCACACCAAGGCAGCTATGGACGGCAACGGCGTTCAGGACGATGCTGAATAATTAGGGGTTGTATTCCGAACGTAAAATAGAGTAAAATAAGATCCGGCAGTACGGCTGAAGAGACTCAGTGTGCTGTCGGATTTTAAGTTGAGCGGATGAAAAAGATCCGCTTCAAGGTGATACAAGGAGGAATTTTATTATGAGAAAAAAATTGGCAGTTCTTTTTCTTGGAGCAGCACTGACTGTATCCATGCTCGGCGCATGTGGCGGAAAGGATGCAGCGTCATCTTCTGCATCTGCAGTATCTGCGTCTTCTGCGGCAGACGCATCTTCCGCTTCTGTACAGGATGCATCTAAGGCAGAGAGCAGTACATCCACATCAGATGTTTCAGCAGAAAGCGCATCGGCAGCGGAGACTGCAGGAGAAAGCAGCGCATCAGAGCTGGAAGACGGTACGTATACGGCAGACTTCAATACAGACAGCAATATGTTCCATGTCAATGAAGCAAAAGAAGGAAAGGGTGTCCTGACGGTAAAAGACGGAAAAATGACCATCCACGTCAGCCTGGTATCCAAAAACATTGTCAATGTCTTTGTGGGAACAAAAGAAGAAGCACAGGCAGACGGCGCAGAGCTGATCGAGCCGACCACAGATGAGGTAACGTATTCTGACGGAACCACAGATGAAGTGTACGGCTTTGATATCCCGGTAGAAAAACTGGACGAGGATTTCAATGTTGCGATCATTGGTAAAAAAGGAACCTGGTATGATCATGTAGTCAGCGTATCCAATCCGGTACCGCAGGAGTAATCCCGGAAGAAAACAAAAGATATCCACAGAAGGCGAACCATTTTGCACCGTCTGTCCACAGAAATTGTGGAAAGAGAGGGGAAAAGCGGTTCGCCTTTGTGGATATCTTTTCTTATTTTTCCGGAAACAGTTTGCGGAACAGAAAACGGATGAAGGGTCCGCAGTACATGAGCTGCCAGAAGAAGGCAACCGGGAAGTTTAAAAACGTGGTCTGGAGCCAGACAGCAACGAATTCCTTTCCGGCATTTTTAAACAGCAGTGTTGCAATAAAACTCATAATCGGACACATAATAGCAATAATCATAATGGAAATTGCCAGCGTGATTACGATCGGACGATCCTGCGGTGTTACCATGCAAAAAGCTAATTTGTGAGCCAGATGATCCACGAGGAAAAACTCGAGGATAAAAGCGGCTGGCCACATGATTATCATCTCGTGGAAGGCCATCAGAAAGACCTGATTTGTCATTCCGCCGATGTTCATGGAAATGTTATAGCAGATCATGGCATAGACCATCAGAAAGGACATCATGAGGGTAAATACAACGTTTTGAAATTTTGTTTTTGGCATCGATTGTTCTCCTTTTCTTTGCAATTTTGAAAAATGGGCGCAAAAAAGACACATGTGTTGTTCGTTAACCAAGCAATGCACTTGTGCCGTTTCCAATCTGATACCAATCTTTTCTGCAGTTTTTAATTTTGAACCGTCGATTATTATAACGTCTCCGGCGGCGTTTGGCAAGAGGAAATTGAGAAATTTTTTGAAAAGATAGATAAACAAGAAAATTCGATGCGTGCTGGAAGCACGGTTTGGCGAATGGTGCGGGGAACGGCACCGGCGGGAAAAAGAATGGATTGCGAAACGGGAGCGGGATTGCTACAATAGAACATAGTGAAAACAAAGAGAAAACGCAAAAGGAAATCAATATTATGTCAGAGATCAGAAAAATCGAAAACTTTGCGGCGCCGGAGCTCGACGTGTATGCGCGTCTTTCAGAACCGCAGTTATTGCACTATTATGAACCGCAGCCAGGCCTTTTTCTCGCAGAGAGTCCGCGTGTCATCGAGCGCGCACTGGATGCCGGTTATGAACCGGTTTCATTCCTTGCCGGAAGCGCAGAGCTTGCCGCAAACGAAGCACTCTTTGCGCACTGCCCGGACGCGCCGGTCTATACAGCAGAGACGAAGGTGCTGGAACAGCTCACAGGCTTTGCCCTCACGCGCGGCATGCTCTGCGCGATGCACCGCCGCACGCTTCCGGCTATGGAGGAAATCTGCCGGAATGCCCGCCGCGTGGCGATTCTGGAAAATGTCGTGAACCCGACGAATGTCGGTGCGATTTTCCGTTCCGCCGCCGCGCTTGGCATCGATGCCGTGCTCCTCACATCAGGCTGCAGCAACCCGCTGTACCGCCGCGCCATCCGCGTGAGCATGGGAAATGTCTTCCAGGTCCCGTGGACCGTGCTGCCAGGCGGCAGTTACTGGCCGGAGCAGGGAATTGCTGCACTGCAGGAACTTGGATTTTATACCGTTGCGATGGCATTAAAAGAAGACTCCGTTCCGATGGATGATCCGTCGTTAAAAACGCATGAAAAGCTCGCCATTCTGCTCGGAACCGAGGGTGACGGACTGGCAAGTGATACGATCGCTGAAACAGATGCAACCGTGCTGATTCCGATGACACATGGTGTGGATTCACTGAACGTCGCTGCGGCGAGCGCTGTCGCATTCTGGGAGCTGGCGGGAAGAAGATAAAGATGTTCCGTCGGTACCGGAGATTACGGAATAAAAATAGGATCAGAGATAGATTTTCGGGATGCATATTTTGATACATCCCTTTTTGAATTTACGAATTTTGAAATTCCTTCCGATACATCTGCGGCGTACATCCCACTTTGTTTCGGAACTGCCGGTTGAAGTTGGAAAGGTTGCGGAAACCATTGTCGTACGCGATTTCGGACACACTCCGCGTCGTACTGCGCAGCGCCTCGCAGGCGGCTTTGATCCGAAGCTGTGTCAGATATTCAACGGCCCCGAGTCCGAAGGTCTGCTTAAAACAGCTCATAAAATAGCTTTTGCTCAAATGCGACAGCCTGGCAAGTTCCTCTATGGTAATCGGGTCGGCGAAGTGCTCCTGGATATAGGCGAGCACAGGCCGCAGGTTTTCAGCAGCCGCAGGCATGGCGGGATGATCGGTGCAGAGTTCCGGCGATGCGGCGAGCAGATAGAAGAAGCGGAGCAGCTCACTTTTCAGCAGAAGATCGGAGACAGCAGAGTTTTCACGGATGCAGCGGAAAATCTGATGGACGGATGCAGAAAGTGCAGCATAACCGGAATGTTCGGGTGAAATCGGTGCCTGGATGCGGCGCCGGGCAGAGAAAAACGGCTGCAGAATTTCCGTGTAGCTGGGGTCGTCATACCCGCCGATCAGCATATTCTGGTGGAAAACAATCGTATCATAAAACATCGACTCCTGCCCGGCGGGCAGAATGGCATGTACGAGGTTCGGCTGAATCAGAAAAATATCACCGGCATGCGCCGTAAGCAGACGGTCCTCATACTGAAAATACCCCGTTCCGCGTTTGATATAATTCAGCTCCATCTCCCCGTGCCAGTGCAGCGGTACGCCGGGAAAATAGTCGGGCATCCGGCAGTCATAATAACTGTAGGGAACCTGCATGGAGCCGTGATGGCGTTTTTCTTTCGCAGCAGAAAGCATCATAAAATCCTCCTCCAAAAAGCATGTCCGTAAAATGCCGGAAATGGCAGAGCGCGGCATGCATAAAATCATAGAATAGTATTAGAATGAAATAGGAAATTACTGGTATTTCAGCGGATACAGTAGTAATATATCATATAGAAACACTTGCTGCAACGACGAAAATACAGTAGAAATAAGAGCGAAAGAGGAAAAGAAAAAATGTCAAAATGGTTAGATAACGCAGTATTTTATGAGATTTACCCGCAGTCCTTCAACGACACCAACGCCGACGGAATCGGAGATTTCCAGGGTATCATTGAAAAATTAGACTACATCAAGGAGCTGGGCTGCAACGCCATCTGGATCAACCCGTGCTTCCTGTCCCCATTCGGTGATGCAGGATACGATGTCGCAGATTACTGCCGCGTTGCACCGCGCTACGGAACGAATGAGGATCTGAAGAGAGTTTTCGAAGAGGCACACAAACGTGACATGCACGTTCTGCTCGACCTGGTTCCGGGCCATACATCTGTTGAGCATCCATGGTTCAAAGAATCCATGAAAGCAGACCGCAATGAATTTACAGACCGCTACGTATGGACCAATAACGTATGGGAAGCACCGGAAGGAATGGGAAGCCTGCGCGGCATTTCCGAGCGTGACGGCGCCTGCGCCATCAACTTCTTCTCCAACCAGCCGGCCCTGAACTACGGCTTTTATCAGCCGGATCCGGAAAAACCGTGGCAGCAGTCCTTTGATGATGAGGGACCGCAGGCAACGCTGGCAGCGATGGAAGATGTCATGAGATTCTGGCTGAACATGGGCTGCGACGGCTTCCGTGTCGATATGGCGGGCTCCCTGGTAAAGAACGATCAGGAAGGCAAAGGAACCATCCGCCTGTGGCAGCAGGTACGAAAATTTCTCGACGCCGAGTTCCCGGATGCAGCCATGGTATCCGAGTGGGGCGAGCCGGACAAATCCTTACAGGGCGGCTTCCACATGGACTTCCTGCTTCACTTTGGACCGTCCCATTACAACGATCTGTTCCGCTGCGATGAGCCATTCTTCTCCAAACGCGGAAAAGGAGATATCTCTGAGTTTGTAGAGACCTACAAAACCAACTACAATAAGACCGCACAGAAAGGCCTGATCTGCATCCCGTCCGGAAACCATGATATGGACCGTCTGGCACGCCGTCTGCAGGGGGATGAGCTGAAAATTGCTTTCGCTTTCCTTCTTTCCATGCCAGGTGCGCCGTTCATCTACTACGGTGATGAAATCGGTATGCGCTACGTCGAAGGCCTGAAATCCGTTGAGGGCGGATACAACCGCACCGGTTCCCGTTCTCCGATGCAGTGGGATGACAGCGCAAATGCTGGATTTACCACAGGAACGCCATGGATCAGTGTGAACAAAAACTATACACAGATCAACGCAAAGGCTGCCCTGGAAGACAAAGACAGTGTATTCTACTACTATCAGAAACTGATCCGGCTGCGTCATGAGAATGAGATTATCGTAGAAGGTGTATTCCACGGACTGCTGGAAGACAACGATGATATCTATGCGTACGAGAGAACACTGGGCGATGAGAAACTGGTGGTAGCTTGTAACTTCACAAACAAAGAAGTACCTTGCGATCTGTTCGAAGGAAAAGAAGGCGAAGAGCTGATCACAAACTACAAAAACCATGTAGCAGGTGTTCTGCAGCCATATGAAACAAGAGTAATTCTCTACAAATAAATACAAAAAGCAGGAAAATATACCGCTGATTCGGAAGGGATATGTATAAAAATTTCGAAAAAGCGAAAAACCAGGAATG
>ENA-OROD01003408-OROD01003408.1-human-gut-metagenome-genome-assembly--contig:-NODE-3408-length-10493-cov-4.638628_pt1 | contig 10493 bp, 5 predicted proteins | sample MGYA00242123_ERZ509038 | MGnify/ENA primary metagenome ERZ509038 (study PRJEB26280, sample SAMEA2338719) | human gut metagenome | biome: human gut; feature: human-associated habitat; material: faeces... | reverse complement strand
TATTTCGGCATCCACCGGCTGTGCCTCGGGGCGGTTCTGCACGAGGGCGGCTGACGGAGCTACCCACGGAAGGGTTACGGTGAAACGGCTGCCTTTGCCCGGTTCGCTTTCCAACGTGAGGCTGCCATGGTGCAAGGCGGTCAACTCCCGGGCCAGTGCCAGTCCTATGCCGTTCGATTGTCCGCTACGTCCGTTGCTTCCGGTGTAGAAGCGGTCGAATATCCTTTTTTGTTCTTTGTCCGGTATGCCGACACCCTCGTCTTGCACGGTGAATACCACGTCTTTTTCTGTTTCGTTTTGCCGGATTTCCACGATGAAATCGACATTTTTTCCACTTGGCGTGTACTTGACGGCATTGGAAAGCAAGTTGTAGAGTATCTTGTCTACTTTGTCAAAATCCAACGTGCCCCGGCATTCGCCTTCCGGAATGCGGAGATTCAGCCGTACGCCTTTCTGTTCAGCCAAAGGCAAGAAATGGTGGGTACACAGTTGACGGGCGAAAGCGAAGATGTCGCCTTCTTCGGGGCGAAGTACCATGTTGCCGTTCTCGGTCTTACGGAAATCCAGAACTTGTTGCAACAGGCGTTTCAGTCGGTAAATGTTGTGGCGCAACACCGTGGTTTGGCGTTCCTCGGTCGGATATTGCCGTTCCCAGTAGTCACTTACGCAGGATATCACGCTGAGCGGTGTAAGTAAGTCGTGGGAGATGTTGGTGAAATAATCCAGTTTGGCTTGTGTCAGGGCTTCTTGGAGTTGTAACCGGTTACGGCTGCGCAATCGTTGCAAGTAAAGTCTAAGGAGTACGTAAATGAGAAGCAAGGCAGCGGTTACGTAGGCCGCGTAAGCCCAAATGGTTTCGTACCAAGCCGGAAGTTGCGTGAGGCTGAGCAGCGTGACGGGGGCCTGCCATTGTCCGTTACGGTCTGTGGCTTTTACGACCAGCCGGTAGCTTCCCTTGGGCAGTTTTTGGTAGTAAGCTGTGTTTTCCCCTTCTTGCAGGTAGTTCCAATCGGCGTCGAGACCTTCCAACCGGTAAGCATAGCGTACTTTTCCGCTTCGTGCATAATCTAAAGTGGAAAAACTGACGGAAAGGTTAGCCGCTTCAGGTTGCAAGGTAAGCGTGTTCCGATCGGGCTGTCCGGACACGTACCGTCCGGAAGGATTGAACAGCATACTGCGCATACCGCTTTTGAAGTCGGTCAGCATCACCGTACGTGAAAGGGCTTTAGGGGCGGATGAAGGAGGGGGAGTGACTGATACGAAACCGCCGCGTCCTCCGGCATAGAGTGTACCGTCGGCCGAAAGGAATGCAGCTTGGTCGCGGAAGATAGGAGTGGACATATTGCCGTCCGAGGAAGTGTATTGTTGCAGGCTGTGGCGCTGTGTGTCGTAGTGGATGAAACGGTTGTGGGAGACGAGCCAAAGGTGGTGGTTCCGCCATAACAGATTCAATATCGTCATGCCTTGCGTGTCGAAACGGTCGCTGAAATCTTGGAAAACCGAATCCTTCGGTTGACCGTACAGGATGCGCCCCATACTGGTGGCTACCCAAAAGCCGCCCGATTCATCGGGACAGAGAAAGCGCACCTCCTCGTCCTCGTGGTTCTGAAAGGCAAGGGGGTGCGGAATACATGCCATGCGTTTCCCTTCCACCTTTATTATATATAGACGTCGGGAAGTGGAGGCCCAGACGGACACAGCGTCTCTATGGGCAAAGGCGGTAAAGTGCAGGCTGTCGGGCGTGGAGAGCAGGGACGTGCCGTCGGCAGGCTGGCAGAGCATACGCCCTCCGCTACGCAACCAAAGTTTGCCGTCCGATGTTTCTTCCATCTGGTTGGCGGGAACATAATCACCGGAAGTGTCGGACAACCGGATGCGGCGGTTTACCTTAAACGTTCCTTGGTCGTACGTCAACAGGTACACTTGGTTGCGGTGGGGAGCTGCTACCCATAAGCCACCGCTGACAGGACTGGATGCCGTGACGCGGGCATCTACCGTCAGGTTCTGGATTTCGGGGGTAGCGAAAACGGTTTTTCCGTGTTGTGGCTCATGGAGGCAGAGGCCGAAGCGGTCTTGGACGAACCAGAAGCGCCCCTGAGTGTCGCGATTCAAGGTGAGCAGATTGGGCATCCAGTCCAAGGTCTTGCGCAGGTCGTCCAACGGATAGTTCCGTATGGTTTCCGTATGAAACGTGAGCAACGTGCCACGGTCGTAAGAACTGAGCCACAGGTTGCCATCGTGGTCTTTCAGGATTTTGGTGTACATTTTGCCGGTGTCTATGTGTCCGGGCAAAGCCACGGGCATCAACTTCCCGGCACGGTCGTCATACCGGAATGCGTACAGGTTGTTGTAGGACAAAGCCCAAATGTAACCGAACGTGTCGTCTTGGGCTGTACTGAAAAATTTACGGTCTGCCACTTTTCCTCGTGGTGACTGTATGTCCTGACGGATATATTTCACATGTTTCAAGGTTTCATCGGTCAGGAGTTGCCACAGTCCTTCTCCCCATGTGGTGAGCCAGTACCGCCCGTCCCTGTCTTGGAAAAGCGTGAAAGGAGAGTTGGTCTGTCCCACCGGCGGCAGGTGGCGCAGGTCTTGTGTACTGTCCGTATAGACGAAAATCCCATTCGACGTGCATATCCACAGGCGTTCTTTTCCTTTCTCATAAAAGAAAGAGTTGATGTAAGACGGTTTGCCGTTTGGGGAAGGCAGGTTGATGGAGGTATATTCATGGTATGGGAAACGGGACTCCAATAGCCGGTCGTTTAAGGCTATCCATATACGACTTTTCCCGTCGGAACAAAGAGAGCGGATATGGGCTGTCTGTAACGGAGCTTCGCCCGGTGTGGTAATCCGGTAAGTCCGTTTGTCGATGAGGTTCAGTCCTTTTCTCGTCCCGATCCAAAGGTATGCACTGTCTTCCGCAATGCAGGTAATATGGTTGTGGGTCAGTCGGTTGGGGTGAAGGTAATCTGTTTGGAACGTTTGCAGGCGATAACCGTCGTAACGCGACAGACCGTTCGTTGTGCCTATCCAGACAAAGCCGTCTTCGTCCTGATAGAGTTCCGTCATTTCGTTGGACGGGAGTTCTCCGGCGAACGGGAAGTCCGCCGACCAAATGGCTTGTGCCGGAACTTTCAGGGAAAGTCCTAACCAGAACAACAACAGGTAGAAAGTATTTTTCATTCGCATCCCATCCGAACTATGATGGACAAAGGTAGTGAAAATTTTGTTTCTGCTTTCGCCTTTGGTTATTTTTGCTTACGAGAAAATAAGATGTTATTTTTGCAGTATGGAAATGATGAGGATGAAGAAATTTTTCTGCGGCTGGCTTTTATGCAGTCTCTTGGTGGTGCAGGCTGTTGCACAGTCTTCTTTTCGTGTGACGGGCAAAGTAATAGACCGGACGAGCCGCCAACCGGTGGTAGGGGCTTTCGTGTCTCCTGCTTCGATAGATACTGTGCGTGCGGTGACCGATACGGCCGGTGTGTTCGTGTTACCCCACGTGCCGCCCGGTATTTTTTCATTCCGGGTGACGGCATCTGGGTATGTGCCGCAGGAGACGCCGGATTATATCGTTTCGGCTGTCACGCCCGAAGTGAACGTCGAGTTGGAGGAGGACATCAAGTCGTTGCATACTTTGACCGTACGTCCTAAGTCGTATGGTAAGACGGCTGAGGCTCCGGTGAGCGTACAGGTCATCGGACTTCGTGAGATAGAGAAAAGCCCCGGAGCCAACCGGGACATTTCGCGCATCGTGCGCGGTTATCCGGGTGTGGCTTTTTCGCCGGTGGGATACCGTAATGATTTGATAGTGCGAGGCGGAGGTCCGTCGGAGAACCGTTTTTATATGGACGGTATAGAGATTCCGAACATCAACCATTTTGCCACGCAGGGGGCTACGGGAGGCCCAGTGAGTATCGTCAATGCCGATTTGGTGCGTGAGATTAAGTTTTATACGGGGTCATTTCCGGCCGACCGTGCAGGAGCCATGAGTTCCGTGCTCGATTTCCGTTTGCGCGAAGGCTCTTCGGAGCGTCAGACGTTCAAGGCTACTTTGGGAGCCTCCGAGGCCGCCTTGAGCGGGAGCGGCCATATCGGGGAAAAGACGACCTACCTGTTTTCCCTGCGCCAGTCTTATTTGCAATTACTTTTTAAAATGATAGGTCTGCCTTTCCTTCCGAATTATATCGACGGGCAGTTTAAGGTAAAGACCCGCTTGACGCCGTACGACGAACTGACGGTGATGGCATTGGCCGGAGTAGACCGGATGGAGCTGAATACGGATTTGGCAGGAGAAGACGAAGGTTCGGATTATATTTTGAGCTATCTGCCTAAGATAGAACAAGAGACTTTTACGGTAGGGGCTTCTTACCGGCATTATGCCGGAAGACATGTGCAGACGTACGTGTTGAGCCACAATTACCTGAACGACAAGAATCTGAAATACCGGAATAATGACGAGAGCACTGAGGAGAATCTCACGCTTCGATTGCGTTCTACAGAGCAGAAGACCACGTTCCGTGCAGAAAATATGACGACGTTGTCGGGTGGCTGGACGTTGAAAGAGGGTGCGGAATTGAACTACATGGATTATACCGACCGTGAACGCCGTCTTTTGTCGGTCGGGGATTGGTCTGTCTACCGTACCCATTTGGGGCTTGTCGCTTATGGAGCCTCGTTCTCTGCGGCTTATACGGCTCCGGAAGAACGGTGGAGTGCGTCGGTCGGGGTGCGGGCAGACGGCAATAATTATTCATCGCGTATGTCCCGTCCGTGGGAACAGTTATCTCCGCGCGCTTCTTTCCGTTATGTTTTCTCACCCCATTGGTCGACGGCAGCTTCGGCAGGCTGGTATCACCAATTACCGCCTTACACGGCGTTGGGCTATAAAGACGCGACAAATCGGTTAGTCAACCGGGATTTACGTTATATGAATGTGGCGCAGGCTGCTTGGGGCGGCGAATGGAAAGCCAATGACCGTTGGGCCGTGTCGGTAGAAGGGTTCTATAAGTCTTATCACCGTGTGCCGCTTTCGTTGGCCGACGGGGTTCCGTTGACTTGTAAGGGCACGGATTATGGTGTGGTAGGTAACGAGGCATTGGTGTCTACGGCACAAGGCCGTGCCTACGGAGTGGAAGCCTTGATGCGTTGGACTTTACCCGACCGTCTGAACCTGACCGGTTCTTTCACTTGGTACCGTAGCGAATACCGTGCCGACCGTCATGCCGCTTATGTTCCTTCGGCGTGGGACAATCGAGTGATTCTGAACATGAGCGGTACGTATGATTTCCCGCACCGTTGGAGCGTAGGATTACGGTTGAGTTGCATCGGCGGTTCTCCTTATACGCCATACGATGAGGTAGCCTCGTCCTACGTGACGTATTGGGATGCGAATGGGAAGTCTGCCTACGATTACAGCCGTTACAATGCAGAGCGTCTACCGGGTTATGCCCAACTAGATGTGCGGGTGGACAAAGAATTCTTTTTCAAACGTTGGCGTCTGGGACTGTATCTTGACTTACAGAATGTGACCGTCAGCAAACTACGTCAGCCGGACGTGTTCATGAGTACCGGTGTTGTAGCGAATCCCGAAGCTCCTTTGGAAGAGCAGTGTTATGTGATGCGGCGTATAGAACAAATAAGCGGGACACTGTTGCCCACGTTGGGGGTGACGGTGGAGTTTTAAAAACGTTCTGGCTTTAACGATTCAGACCATTTGCATGGAGAGTAATATCAATGGATAATTTAGTTTTTCAAATCCAACAAGATAGCGAATATGCGTTCAAACAACTCTATCAAATATATTACGCCAAGGTTGTATCCTTTATTACGGGAATCATAAAGGAGCGTGATATAGCCAAGGATTTGGCACAAGACATATTTATCAATCTATGGCTCAACCGGAAAAAGTTGGATATATCCAAAAACATCCAAAACTATATTTTTGTTGCATCCCGTAATGCGGCAATAAATTACCTGAAGAAGGAACTGGCCTTTTCACACGGCACGATAGAGGCCATACAGGCGGATGTGAGGACTAGTGATACGGCAGAAGATAATCTTTTCGCCAAAGAAATCAGCTTGTTGATCGAAATGGTGGTTTTGGAAATGCCTAAACAGCGGCAACTCATCTATCGTTTGAGCAAGGAACAAGGGCTGAGCAACGAGGAAATAGCCTCAAAATTGGGAATAAGTAAAAGAAGTGTTGAGAATCAAATAAGCATGGCATTAAAAGAGATAAAACGAGCTATTTCTTTTTACCTTATATTTTTATTATGTATGTTATCATGAGTTAAATTTCCGAACTTTGATGTGAGTAACGTCTGTTGTTCTTGTACATAGTAAAAAGAGATGGTTATGGACTATATTCATGAGATCATTAGACGATACTTCAACAACCGTTACTCCAAAACTTTGGAAACCAAAATCCAACATTGGTTGTGCGAGGATGAACAAGTAGAAGCTAAAGATGAGGAGTTGTTTCATTGTTGGAACGAGGTGAAAGCAAATGTTGGAAACTGGGAAATGAAAGACTCCTGGAACAGGATTGCTTGTCGGTTGAATTTCAGGAAAACAAGAATGATCCGGAGTAAATACGGATATGCCGCAGTTTCTTTCTTATTTTGTATACTAGTAGCCTCCGTTTGGTTTTGGAGAACAGGAGAAGCTGTTTCAACACAAATTATCGCCACTGGGAAGGGAGAGTTCAAGACTATATCCTTGCCGGATGGTTCTACTGTATATTTGAGTTCTTCTTCCGAAATCATTTATCCAAAAGAGTTCAACGATACCGTCCGTTGTGTAGATCTGAAAGGAGAAGCTTGGTTTGATGTCATTCATATTCAGAATAAACCTTTTATTGTAAAAAGCGGATGCCTGAAAACTATAGTAATAGGAACTGTATTCAATGTGAAAGACTATCAGGAAGATGGTCGGGCTACTGCATATCTACGAACAGGAGCCATCGAAATCGTGCCAGCAGAAAGCCCTCAAAAGTACGTATTACATCCGGGGGAATATTTTGCTTATGACAAAGAGACACGGGAAGTGCACGTTTCTGTAGGGGATCCGCCTTATCTGTCCTTCCGGCATTTTACATTGGAAGAAATAAAAAACACACTCGAAAAGAAATTCAATGTCTCTATTGAGTTAGACGGGACCTCGAATGAAAAGTATACGCTCGAATTTGATTCGGCAACGACTGTCTGGGAAGTGTTGAAAACCCTGTGTGTATTGGATGGGAACCTGTCTTGGGAAATGGCAGATGATGAAATGATAATAATTCATGTAAAAACGAATGCACGATGAAAACAAAACTATTCTTGACTATTTGTGGGCTTTTTCTCATATTAAGTTGCCCTTTGTATTCTCAGCATCTGGATAAGGCCGTTTATTCCGTCAAGGGGCTTTTTAACACATTTGAGTTCTTGGAAGTGATAAAAGAGCAGACTGGTTATAGAATTGCTTATAAACAATCCGATTTGAGAGACGAAAAGAAAGTTAAACTGTACTATAAGAATAAACCTCTGGACGTTGTCCTGAAAGATGCACTGGCAAAATACGGGCTGTCGTTCGTGATATATGGAAACCAGATTATCATCAAAAAAGAAACTCCCTTGTCCAAGGGGGGGATAAGTGGCACGGTAAAGAATAAGTCGACACTTGTTCCTTTGGAATATGCCAACGTCTTATTATTGGATGTTGATAATAATCAAGTAAAAAGTACTTTTACGGATAGTTGCGGCTGTTTCTGGTTCCCGAATCTAAAGGTTGGACGTTATCAAGTGAAAGCAAGTATGATTGGCTTCACGCCTACGCTTTCTGATTACCTTGTCGTTTCTTCTTCCGGCGAAAGTCGTTCAGATTTGTTTTTAGACGAGGGGGCGGAAGAGATGAATGAAGTAACGGTTGTGGTAACCCATTCACGCAACAATACTCAGAATATTATGTCCCTGGCAGGAGGAAGGACATTGAGTATTGAAGAGGCAAACAGGTTTGCAGGAAATTTTGATGACCCGACCCGGTTAGCTTCATCGTTTGCAGGTGTAACTACTGGTAGTGTGAACTCCAATGCGATGGAAGTAAGGGGAAATGCACCTCAGTTCGCACAATGGAGAATGGAAGGTGTCGAGACGCCTAATTTATCTCACTATGCAGATATGTCAGGACTTGGAGGAGGTATATTGACAGGATTGAGTTTGTACACCACTGCAAACTCGGATTTTTATTATGGAACGTATCCTGCTGAATTTTCAAATTCCTTGTCTGGTATCTTCGACATGAGAATGCGTGTGGGAAATACTACGGAGTTTGACCATTCGGTACAACTTGGTATTTGGGGGATGGATGTATCCTCAGAGGGGCCTATCAACCCAAAGTCCGGAAGTTCTTATTTGTTCAATTACCGTTATTCATATTCTGGGTTAGCTGACAAAATCAGCGGTTCAAAAGAAGGGCTTGACTATCAGGATCTGGCATTCAAGGTCAACCTGCCTACTCGTCATGTCGGGACTTTTACGCTATGGGGAATAGGATTGTTGGATAAAGTTGTCCAAGAACCGGAAGAAGACGAGGGAAGATGGGAAACTTATACAGACCGTGAAAAGCAGCAAGTAAACATGCAAAAAGGAGTTTTTGGTGTAGGGCATAGTATATCCTTAAAAGATGATGCTTATTTGAAAACCAACATAGGCTTCAGCTATTCAGGGACTAAAGTCAATAATCATATATTCGACGATAAGTTAGATTGGGTTCCTGAAGCGTTTGCAACAAAACATGAAACAAATGTACAACTTAACTCGTATATAAACAAGCGTTTTAATTCTTGGCATACTAATCGTACAGGTGTTAGTTATACAGGAATATTTTATGATATGGACTTCAATATAAGTCCGTCTTCCGGTTTGTTCAAGCCCATGGAACGATGTGCTTATGGAAGTGGGCAAAGTAATGTTTTCTATGTTCATTCAAGTTCATTATTTCGGATAAACCGTTCCATAAAATTGAGCGCAGGAATAGGGATGCAATATTTTGACTTGAACCAATCGTGGTCTATTGAACCGCGGTTGAACGTAAAATGGGACTTTAGTCCGGAACATTATCTTTCGTTCGGTTATGGCCTGTTTGGTAGAAGGGAAAGAATAGAATATTATTATACTAATATACCAATGCATACAGGCATTGACAATATCCATTTGAAACTGGCAAAAACACACAAGATGAATTTGACTTACGATTGGATGATTAATAGGGACCTGAATCTTAGGATTGAGCCTTATTTCCAATATTTATATGACCTGCCGGTAGAAAATAATTCATCTTTTTCTATTGTCAATTTCAATGCGTTTATTCTTGATAGGCGACTTGTCAGTGAGGGTAAAGGTAAGAATTATGGTATAGACTTGTCTTTGGAACATGGTTTGGAAAAAGGGTGGTATTGGATGATAAATGGTTCTATATTTAAATCAAAATATATGGGAGGGGATAAAATATGGAGAAGTTCCCGCATGGATAGGCTTTTTGCCATTAAGGTGCTTGCAGGGAAAGAATGGATCTTAGGAAAAAAAGATAACAAGATTTTAGGTGTCAATGCGAAGCTGACTTTCCAAGGAGGTGAACGCTATACTCCTATCGACTACATAGAATCAGGTAGCACTCATCAGATAGAAGAAGATGAGACAAAAGCTTATTCCTTACGGTTGCCTCCGTCGTTTATTTCGGATTTGACCATAAACTATAAGATAAATAAGAAGAAAGTGGTTCATGAGATATCATTGCAATTCTTAAATCTGAATGGGTTTAAGAATACTTATTATCAATATAATATGTTGACTAATCAAATAGAAAAGAAACGGAGCGCGACATTGGTTCCGAATCTAAGGTATAAATTGTATTTTTAAGAAATGGGCTTTGTCTGTTAAGGTCATCCGCTGAATCCCTTCCCCTCTCCTTGGAGGAGCAGCGTTATTGCAGTTGCTATGGCAAAGATACGAATTTGCCATTTGAACCCTTATTTTTAATGGGGTAGAAATCAAAAAGATTTTTTCCATTCATTCAGAAAGGATTGCGGACTTACAGCCTTCATGTTCCAACGGCACAATCCGATAACGGTTACCCTTTTCCGTGTGCCTCCGTTCCACGCCTGCGGCCACGAGGGCGCGGCTGAACTCCTGCATGCTTATGCCTGTGAGCGTGCCCGGCTGACGCTTGCGCAACAGGGCGATGAGCTCGGGAAGGGAGACGGACAGGGCCTCTTCGTCCGGACGGGCGGCACGGAAGTGGCGGGCAAAAGCCTCTTCCGCCGGGCAAGTGCGGTAAAAAGCCACGTTGGCACGCTGGATTTCCGCCTCTTCTTCCGCCGTAAACCCATGACGTTCACCGCGGAGGAGCATGGCTTTCAGTTGGGCGTAGATTTGGGCATGTTCGATGTCCGTGCTGTCGATGGGTCGCTCCACCTCCACGCAGAGGAAACGGCGGCTGCCCGAAGGGTC
>ENA-OROD01003407-OROD01003407.1-human-gut-metagenome-genome-assembly--contig:-NODE-3407-length-10494-cov-7.533959_pt1 | contig 10494 bp, 9 predicted proteins | sample MGYA00242123_ERZ509038 | MGnify/ENA primary metagenome ERZ509038 (study PRJEB26280, sample SAMEA2338719) | human gut metagenome | biome: human gut; feature: human-associated habitat; material: faeces... | reverse complement strand
GTCGGAAAGAGAAAAAGCTCCCGACGAGAAATACAGGAAGACAGACGAAAGCGACATGATGAGTACGCTTATCACAGTCATTGCGAAGATATCCTTTGCATCATATTCGTCGCTTTGCGCATACAAACGAGAGAGTATAAAATATATGACTATACCTCCGCCCATGCCGAAAAGTCCGTTTATCGCGCCCGCGGCAAGCGAACCGAGCAAAAGAGGAAGCATTTTACAGAGGCTTTTTCCGAGCTTTGTTATCATATTTCAGTCCGTTTCTTAATATTTTTATTTTATTATTGTAATTTATAATATTTTGTGCTATAATTATCCTGTTATACTATATATTGCGAAAGTCCGCCCGATTATCGCGGCGGTAATCATATGAATTTTCAATCTCATATTGCCTTACGGCAAACGATTTTATGCAAGGAAGGTAAAAAATGGCTGTAAACAAGAAAAAGAAGCAGGCTGCGCAAGAGGATGATTTCTTTGAATATGACGATGCTTTCACCATAAATGAGGAGGATATCTCCGGCGCACGGCGCAGAAGCGACCGCAAGCGCGGCAACGATACCGGACGCGGCGCAGAGCGCGGCTCCGAAGCAAAAAAAGACGGTGCCTCGGCGCACGGCGCTTCCGATAAAGGAACGCGTGGGGAAGACCGCACAAAAGCCGATGCGGAAAAACCGAAGAAACGGAAAAAGCCCGCAAATCCGTCATCTGTCGGAAATCAGATAATGATAGCCGTGATGGCGGCACTGGCGATATTTGTAGGTGTTTGCTTTGCCGCGGCGGAGAAGGTCGGGGTCATAGGAGGATTTATTTCCGAGTTTCTGCCCGGAACATTCGGCGGAGCGGCACTTCTTATTCCTTTCATGCTCCTCATCCATGCGCTCTATTGGAAGCGCGATACGGCATCGGGACTGCGCCTTTTCAGGCTGATGTTCTCCTTTGCCGTGACAGTGATTTTTTCGTCACTGCTCCATGTTATCTTCATTGCCACCGGTTCCTTTACGGTAGGCGAAAAGATGAGCGTGCTGCTGAAGGATTTCTATCTGCAGGGTATATATTACAAGGGCGGCGGTGTCGTCGGAGGATTGCTCGGCACGCTCGGCGTGCGCGGTCTCGGCATTCCCGGAGCGCTCATTTTCTCGATACTTTTTCTCGTGATAGCCGTGATACTTTTCCTCGGGTATACGCCGGGCATAGTATGGCGCAGAACCGTATTTTATATCATGCGTGGTATAGAAAAGAAAAAAGCGGAAAAGCGTGAAAAGAAGGAGCGCGAAGATAAGGCGAGAAGCGAGGAAGAGGCGGCAAAAGCCGCAGGCACCGCACTTGTAGTCCGCAAGGGCGGTATCGGAGAGGATATCCTCAGCGGAAACGGCATAACGGACGAGCCGGAGAAGGAGCCATACGATTTCTTCTCTTCCGGGACAGAGTCTGCGCCTGCGGCGCAGGATGAACGTGAGCCGATAGCAGAGAATATAATGCCTGTCAGGCGCACGAAGATAAAAAAGCAAGAAAAGCAGAAAAACGATGTGCCCTCGGTTATCCTTGCGGGAGCGAACGGCGAGCCGGCTATCATTCCGGAGGAACCGCCGGTCCCCGAATATCAGTTTCCGCCGATAGATCTGCTCGTCTACAAGGAGCAGACGGGCGGAGACACGCAGAGTGAAATGACGGCAAATGCGCAGAAGATTGTTTCCACGCTCGGCGATTTCAATATAAGAACAAGAGTAATCGGCATTTCCCGGGGTCCCGCCGTTACGCGCTATGAGATAGCGCCGGAATCGGGAACAAAGGTTGCTGCCATAATTAACAGAGCGGATGATATTTCACTGAGCCTTGCTTCAGCCGTTCGTATTTCGGGTGTTATCCCGGGCAAGAGCGCCATCGGTATAGAGGTGCCGAACAAGAATGTTTCGACGGTGTATCTGCGCACGCTTATCGACAGCGACGAGTTCCGCAATGCCAAGAGCAAGGTCACTGCCGCGCTCGGCATAGATATAACAGGCAAGAATATACTTTTCGATATAGCGAAAATGCCGCATCTGCTTATCGCGGGTGCTACCGGCATGGGTAAATCCGTGTGTATGAATTCACTTATCATCAGTATTCTCTATAAGGCAAAGCCCGACGAGGTGAAGTTTATCTTCATCGACCCGAAAAAGGTTGAATTCAATATGTATAACGGAATACCGCATCTGCTTGTGCCCGTTGTTTTTGACCCGAAGAAGGCAGCAGGCGCCCTCCACTGGGCTGTGACCGAGATGGAGCGCAGATATGATATTCTCGAAGCTACGGGCAAGCGCAATCTCACGCAGTACAACGAGGCGATAAAGGACGATCCGACGGCGGAAAAACTGCCGCAGATAGTTATTTTCATAGATGAGCTTGCGGATCTGATGCTCACGGCACCCGATGATGTGGAAACCTCCATCAACCGTATCGCGGCAAAGGCGCGTGCGGCAGGTATGCATTTGATAATCGGCACACAGCGTCCTTCCGTCGATGTCATCACGGGTACAATAAAGGCAAATATCCCCTCACGTATCGCCTGCACGGTTTCCTCCATGCAGGACTCGAGAACGATACTTGATATGGGCGGCGCGGAAAAGCTGATAGGGCGCGGTGATATGCTCTTCTCACCTGTCGGCTCCATGTCACCTACGAGAGTGCAGGGCGCATATGTTGACGAGCCCGAGATACTGAAGATAGTTGATTTCTTAAAGAATCAGGAATGCTTCGAAAACAACGAGACCTACAGCCGCGAGATAAGCGAAAAGATAGAAAAAGAAGCGGCGCGTTGCGGTCAGAAGAAGGGAAGCGGGGCGGGACTTGCCGCGGCTTCCTCCGACGGAGACGGCGACGACAAGGCTGACCCGATGCTCGACAGCGCGATAAAGCTTGCCATAGAGAGCGGCAAGATATCGACCTCACTTATCCAGCGCAAGCTTTCGCTCGGCTTCGGCAGAGCGGCAAAGCTTATAGATATCATGGAGCAGAAAGGCATCGTCAGTGCGCCTGACGGGCAAAAGCCGAGAACTGTTCTTATCACGTATGACCAGTATCTGGAAATGGGCATGCAAAATCCGCCTTCTCAGTCAAATGAGAGCGGAGCGGGCGACGAACCATGGTGATACTTCGGGAGGTAAAGATTTATGGGAAAACTGATAGTAATAGACGGGTTGGACGGCTCGGGAAAGACCACTAAAAGCAAGCTTCTCTATGAGGAGCTGAAAAATCAGGGCAAGAATGTCCGTCTGATTTCTTTTCCGAATTATGAAAGCGAGGAAGCAACGCTCGTAAAGATGTATCTGCGCGGCGATTTCGGCGATACACCCGATGCCGTGAACGGATATGCCGCGGCGACATTTTTCTCCGTAGAGCGGTATGCCTCCTTCAAAAAGAACTGGGAGAGCTTCTATCGCGAGGATGATGCCATAGTCATAGCATGCAGATATACCACGGCAAATGCGGTGCATCAGCTCGCGAAAATGGACAGAGACCTCTGGGACGAATATCTGAACTGGCTCTATGATTTCGAATACAACAAGATGGGCATACCGAGACCTGACCTCGTGCTTTTCCTCGAGATGAAGCCCGAGGTTTCGGAAAAGCTTGTCGCTCAGCGAAATGCACAGACGGGGCAGGCACTCGATATTCACGAAAAGGATAAGGAATATATGCAGAGATGCTACAAGGCGGGGCTTTATTCTTCGGATAAGCTGGGCTGGGAGCGCATCTGCTGCTATGAGGGAAACGAGCCGAAATCCGTAGAGGAGCTTATGGAGGTCATAACGGAAAAGGTCACGATGTTTCTTGACGTGACGAAAAATTAAGGGGGTATTCTTATGAAAAGAGCAGCGTTGCTATTCGCTTCCGGAACGGAAGAGATTGAGGCACTCACACCTGTCGATATTCTGCGCCGCGCAGGCACTCATGTCGATATTATCGGCGTCGGAACAGACGAGCCGACAGGCTCGCACGGGATAAGGATAAAGACGGATATGACGCTTGCGTCAGCCGATCTTCTCTCCTATGATATGATAGTAATTCCCGGGGGAATGCCGGGAACGACGAATATAGAGGAGACAGGCATAGCCGAGGTGCTCAGAAAGGCGGATGCCGAGGGGAAAATCATAGCGGCGATATGCGCCGCGCCCATGATTCTCGGCAGAGCGGGATTGCTCGCCGGAAGAGAAGCGATATGCTATCCGGGCTTTGAAAAATATCTCTCGGGTGCTCTCATTTCCGAAAAGAAGGTAGCCGTGAGCGGTAATATCATCACAGCAAAGGGAATGGGCGTCGCACTCGAATTTGCACTCGAGCTTACAAAAGCTCTCTACGGAAAGGAAAAGGCGGATGAAGTTGCTTCATCCGTTATGGCGAAATAATTATGTACGAACTCAGACAGCACAAAACAGAAATAAGAACTGCATATATGGAAAAGCGTGCGAATATGCCCGCAGAGGAACGTGCCGCAAAGAACGCGGCTGTATGCAAAAGCGTGCTTGCCAGCGCGACATACCGCTTTGCGGATACACTCCTGCTTTATTATCCGCGTGCGGATGAGGTAGATGTTCTGCCTATTGCCCGTGCCGCTCTTGAGGCGGGGAAGAAAGTCGCTTTCCCGAAATGCCATCCTGCGGACAAGAGCATGGATTTTCATTTCGTCTCCTCGGTTGATGATTTTGAAAAGGGCGAATACGATATCATGGAGCCTGTAAATTCGCTGGGTATATATAATAAGGAAAATTCACTGCGGGATAACTGCATCTGCATCGTTCCCGCTGTCGTATACGACAAAAAAGGCTACCGCATAGGCTACGGAGGCGGATACTATGACAGATACCTCTCGGGCTTCCGCGGCACGGTCGTCGGCATAGCGTACAGGGATTTCATACTGCCGAATGTTCCGCACGGTCGCTTTGATGTGGCGGTCGATGTGCTGATAAGCGAAGGCGGAATATATGCAAAGAGCTAAGCATAAGGTAACGCATCCTTTTGTCTTTGCGCCGCTCCTTGTGCTGATACTCGTCTTTTTTATCACGGTATCGCGTTTTATTCCGATGAATAAGCTCGGGATAATCGGTGCCTGCCTGCTCATGTGCTTTTTTCAGGCGGTGATGTTCGGCATCCCGATAGGAATTTATGCATATATGAGGCGCGGCGCACTGCGCACGGTTTTTGATGGGAGACTTTCGCTTTCGGGCGCACCCGTGATAATTTTCGGCGCACTCATGCTTATTTTGCAGAGTTGCGTGCTGAAATTCGGTATTTTCCGCTTCGGCTATAAGATAGATGCCTTTCAGCTCTACGGGAGCAGCTTTGATGTTTCCGCGGGAAGTGCCGCGGAGCTTGCCGCGATAACGGCGGCTTATGCGATAATACCTGCCATCGTCGAGGAAATAATGTTCCGCGGCGTAATATCGCGGGAATACCGCATAGGAGGCCCCGCCTTTGCCGCGATTTTCTCCTCGCTTTTCTTTGCGATAATACATTTCGATGCGGCGCTTTTTCCCATATATTTCTTTGCGGGGCTGACGCTTTCGGCTGTCCGCTTTGTGACGGATTCGCTCGCCGCCTCGATGGCTGTCCATGCCGCATACAATATCTTTGCGGTTTTTCTCGAGAGATATGTATGGCTTATGTCCTCCAGTCCTGACAGCCAGATTCTTTTCTGGTTTATACTTATAGCACTTTTTCTGCTCTGCGCCTTTCTCTTCTTCCGTTTTTCGGCGCTCGGGCTCGAAAAGGCAGCTTATTCGGAAAGGGCATATCCTTTCGGCAAGGCGGGAGTGAAGAAGCTGCCGCTTTTTGCAGATGCGCTGACCTCGCCGACGGCACTCGTATGCTTTGCCGTCTTTGTCGTTTCCGTAATAATAACGGCGATAGTATAATTTTTTACCCCATTGCAGAAAATATGCCTGCAAACATTATTACGAATGGGGTATATTATGAAGAAAAAAAGAATACCGCGCGGCGTGAAATTCTGGCTTGCCGTCATATTTCTCTCCGTGATGGCATCTGCCTTTATCGTTTCCGCCGCAAACGACGCTTTTGCTCTCGTAAAAACGGGAGGAAGCTATGAAATAACCGTGGATGAGGACGACAGCCTCATCGATGTGGCAAAAAAACTGAAAAAATCGGGCATGATACGATATCCGCTCACCTTTGCGGCATATAATCACTTCCGCTTCGGCGATAAGCTGACGGCGGGCGACTATACCGTAAACGGCGGCATGAGCTATGACGAAATGCGGCGTTCGATATCGCCGAAGAAGAATGCCCGCGAGCAAATCCGCCTGACGATACCCGAGGGATATACGACAGACGCGATAATCGACATTTTCGTAAAGAACGGCATAGGCACAAAGGAGAAATTCGCCGAGGTCATAAACGGCTACGATTTCGATTATGATTTTGTGCGCGCTATCCCCGAGAGGGAGGGCAGGACATACAGGCTCGACGGATATCTTTTCCCCGACACATATTTTTTCTACAAGGATTCAAGCGAGGTTGAGGCGATAGGCAAGCTCCTGCGAAATTTTGACGGCAAATTCGGCGCGAAAATGCGTGATGATGCGCTTTCCTCGGGCATATCGTGCGATGACGCGGTGATTTTAGCCTCCATAATAGAAAAGGAAGCCTTTTTCAAGGAGGATATGCCGAAAATTTCTTCTGTTTTTCACAACAGGCTTGCGGGAAGCAGAAAATATCTCGAGAGTGATGCCACCGTGCGCTATTTTCTTGCCGTTTCGGGAGAAAATGCCGCGACTTTTACCGCCGAGCAGATGCGAATTGTAAACCCATACAACACATACAGGAGCGAGGGACTTCCGCCCGGGGCTATCTGCAATGCGGGCGCGGATGCGCTCTACGCTGCGATATATCCCGAAAAAACGGATTATCTCTATTTTGTCTGCGATAAGAGCGGTAATGCCGTTTATTCGCGGACATACGGCGAGCATCTTGCGGCTACCAAAAAAATACGCGGGCAATGATGCCCGAAAAGGATGATAAATATGACAGAATTACTCTCTCCCGCGGGCAATCCCGAAAAACTGCGCGCCGCTTTTCTCTACGGAGCCGACGCCGTATATTTTGCGGGCGAACGCTTCGGCATGCGTGCCGCGGCGGACAATTTCACCCTGCCCGAGATAGAGGAGGCTTCCGCCTATGCGCATGAGCGCGGAAGGAAGCTCTATATCACGCTCAATACCATGCCGAGAGAGGACGAATACGCACCGCTCGCCGATTTTCTGCGCAGGCTGAAGGCGCTCGGCGATATGCCCGATGCCGCGATAGTTGCGGATATCGGCGTCATGGACATGATACAGAAGATAATCCCCGATATGGAGATTCATATTTCCACGCAGGCGGGAATAGTCAGCTCCGCCGACTGCAACGCATGGTACAGGCTCGGAGCGAAGCGCGCGGTTATAGCCCGTGAGCTTTCGCTTTCCGATATCCGCGCGATAAGGGCAAATATCCCGTCGGATATGGAGATAGAGGCTTTTGTTCATGGCTCGATGTGCGTTTCCTTCAGCGGGCGTTGCCTTCTCTCGAATAATCTCGTGGGCAGAGACGCAAACCGCGGTCAGTGCGCACAGCCATGCCGCTGGAACTATACGATAACGGAAGAAAAGCGCCCCGACACGCCTTTTCCCATAGATGAAACGCGCGAGGGGACATTCATCATGAGCTCCAAGGATATGAATATGCTCGCCCATGTGCCCGAGCTGATAAAGAGCGGTATTTCTTCATTCAAGATAGAGGGGAGAATGAAGAGCGCATATTATACCGCCGTCGTCACCAATGCTTACCGCGCCGCGATAGACGGATATCTGCGCGATGGCGAGAATTACAGCCTCGATGAGCGCTGGAATAAAGAGCTGGACAGCGTGAGCCACAGGGAATACTGCACCGGCTACTATTTTGACGACCCGATGAATAATGCACAGCTTTGCGAAAATCCCGGCTATATGCGCGAGAAAGCATACCTCGCCGTGGCTCTGGAATACGATGCCGAGCGGAAAACGGCAAAATTCCGCCAGAGAAACAAAGTCAGTCTCGGCATGGCGGCAGAGCTTATCTCCCCCGGGAAATTCGGCAGGGGTTTTACTGTGGAGAAAATCATCTCCGCGGAAAACGGCGCGGAACTGGAGAGCGCACCGCATCCTTTCATGGAATTCTGGCTTCCTGTGCCTTTTGAGGTAAAAGCGGGTGACATACTCCGCGGCGCAAACTGAAATAAATACATAAATCCGCCGTTTCGGCGGATTTTTTGTTCAAGTCGGTATAATTTTAATACAATATGGAGAATTATATTGACTTGAAAGAAAAAGTGTGGTATCATAGTGAAAACAATTGCTTTGTATATATGGAGGAAGTACCTTGAAGAAGCTTTTCTTTATCATAATATGTATAACTTTGCTGACAGCCCTTGTACTCACCGGTTGCGGCGAGAAAACACCCGAAACGAAAGTGACAGATGAATTCACGATAACGACGGATTCGTCCGACACAACTGCGGAAGCAACGACGACAACCGAACCGACCACGACGACCGAGACGACGGGCACCACAACAGTGACGACCGAGATTACGACAGCTACAACAGCCACAACGGCAACAACAACAACAACCACAACCGCAACCACAACAGCTACGACAGCGACAACGGCTACGACTACAACCGAGGCGACAACAACAGCCACGACACCTGAGTCTACCACATCCTCGCGCAAAGGTGAAATAGACCTTCCGGACATCCCGATCTAAGCAAAATAAATAAGCCAAAGACAGCGCAGTCTAACGCATTTATTACGGCGGACTGCGCTTTTTTCACAAGAGAAAGGAGCCACACCATGAAGAAAACCATTTGCTTTGCACTCTGCATAATTATGCTCGCGCTTGCCCTCGTTTCCTGCGGGAGAGGCATATATGCCGACCTTGAAAAAGAGCTTCCCGACTCGGCAACGCATTATTACAAGGCGAAAACTCTGCCGTCCGGCTATGAGCTGTACAGTTTTAACATGACATCCGATGAAAAAAACGGCGAATATGTCGAGCTTATATACGAGCCGAGCGGCTACAAATCATCGTATAAACCGGATAAAGGCGAGTTGTCCAGATATGACGACTGCAAGGATGGCATTTTTGTCACGACATACTTCTCATACGGCACATCGGCAAAATATACAATAGAGAGCATAAAGAGCGGTGCGCCCGAAAATTTCGTTGAATACGGCGGCAGAAAATATTATTACTATCATACATCGGCGGCAAAAACCGTATATTCAAGCACGCTGGAGGATGTCGGCTATACGATATATTATCTCGAGGGCGACGATCTCGTGAAGGTTTATGTGGCAAAAACTCTCGGCGATATTTCCGAGGCAGTGAAATATGCCGATGTTCTGCGTGTCAACATGAAATAAATGCGATAGCAGAATCAATATCAATAATAAAACCCGAAGCGCGAGCCTCGGGTTTTGCGTTTTTATGATATTTGCGATATCAGAAAAGTCCGGATATTCTGCCGTTTTCATCAACATCTATCCGCTCTGCCGCGGGGGATTTCGGCAGTCCCGGCATGGTCATGATATCGCCTGTGAGCACCACGACAAAGCCCGCGCCAGCCGAGACGCGCACATTGCGCACTGTTACGGTAAAGCCCTCGGGTGCGCCGGGAAGCGTCGGGTCATCGGAAAAGCTGTACTGCGTTTTTGCTATGCATACGGGGCATGAGCCGAAGCCGAGCGACTCGAGCATTCCCACCTGTTTTTTCGCATTGGGAAGCAGTGTGACACCGCTTCCTCCGTAAACGCGGCGAACTACGGCATCTATTTTTTCCGTGAGCGTCATTTCGTCGGGATAGGCAAAGCGGAAATCCGCTTTTTCCTCCTCGCAAAGGCGGACAACCTCGCGCGCCAGTGCCTCGCCGCCCTTGCCTCCCTCGGCATGAACGGTGGAAAGCACGGCGTTTACGCCCAGCTCGCGGCACTTATCCATGATAAATGAAATCTCCGCATCCGTATCGGCAGGGAAGCGGTTTATGGCGACGACCGTAGGAAGTCCATAGACATTTTTCATATTCGAAACATGGCGGAGGAGATTCGGTATGCCTGCTTCAAGCGCGTGAAGATCTTCGCGTGCAAGCTCGGATTTCGGCATACCGCCGTGCATTTTCAGCGCGCGCACGGTGGCGACAACAACTGCCGCATCGGGAGAAAGCCCTGCCATGCGGCACTTGATATCGAGAAATTTTTCCGCACCGAGATCGGCACCGAAGCCCGCTTCCGTAACGGCATAATCGGCTGTTTTCATCGCCATTTTTGTGGCAAGCACGGAATTACAGCCGTGCGCTATATTGGCGAAGGGACCGCCGTGCACAAAGGCGGGCGTGCCCTCGAGCGTCTGCACGAGATTGGGCTTGAGGGCGTCCTTGAGGAGTGCCGCCATCGCGCCGACCGCGTGCAAATCTCCTGC
>ENA-OROD01003406-OROD01003406.1-human-gut-metagenome-genome-assembly--contig:-NODE-3406-length-10495-cov-3.711686_pt1 | contig 10495 bp, 5 predicted proteins | sample MGYA00242123_ERZ509038 | MGnify/ENA primary metagenome ERZ509038 (study PRJEB26280, sample SAMEA2338719) | human gut metagenome | biome: human gut; feature: human-associated habitat; material: faeces... | reverse complement strand
GTGGGGCTTTCGTCAAAGCGGGAGAAATACCTTCCGAGCATCACGAAATCCGCACCCATTGCAAGCGCAAGGGTGATGTGGTAATCGTGAACAATGCCGCCGTCGGAGCAGATGGGAACATAAATGCCCGTTTCCTCATAATACTCATCGCGTGCGCGCGCAACATCGAGCATTGCGGTCGCCTGTCCTCTGCCGATGCCCTTCTGTTCGCGGGTAATGCAAATCGAACCGCCGCCGATACCGACCTTTACAAAGTCCGCTCCGCATTCCGCAAGATAGCGGAAACCGTCGCCGTCAACAACGTTGCCCGCACCGACTTTGACGCTGTCTCCGTATTTTTCGCGGATGAAGTCAATGGTCAGCTTCTGCCACTCGGTGTATCCCTCGGAGGAGTCTATGCAAAGTGCATCAACGCCTGCTTCAACAAGCGCGGGAACGCGCTCCGCATAGTCGCGGGTGTTGATGCCCGCGCCGACAAGGTAACGCTTGCTGCTGTCGATCGATTCGAGCGGATTAGCCTTGTGGTTGGAATAGTCTTTGCGGAAAACGAAAAACTTAAGATGCCCCCTGTCGTCCACAATGGGAAGGGAGTTGATTTTGTGATCCCAAATTATATCGTTTGCAATCTTAAGGGTAATATCCTCGGTTGCATAAACAAGGCGGCTGAGCGGAGTCATGAACTCGGAAACCTTCATGTCAAGAGGCATTCGGCTGACGCGGTAGTCCTTATCGGTAACAATGCCGACGAGCTTGCCCGTGCCCGTTCCGTCCGCCGTGATTGCAACGGTGGAATGCCCGGTGAGTTCGTGAAGCTCAAGAACGTCTTTAAGCGTTGCATCGGGACGAAGGTTGGAATCGCTCTTCACAAAGCCCGCCTTATGTCCCTTTACGTTGCGCACCATCTGAGCCTGATCCTCAATGGATTGGGAGCCGTAGATGAAAGAAATTCCGCCCTCCTGTGCAAGCGCAATCGCCATCGTATCGTTTGATACGGACTGCATAATTGCGGATACCATGGGAGTGTTGATCGAGACGGCAGGTTCCTCACCTCTGCGGAATTTAACAAGAGGGGTGCGCAGGCTGACGTTTGCGGGAATGCATTCCTTGGAGGAATATCCTGGAACAAGCAGATATTCGCCGAAGGTGCGTGAAGGTTCGCTGTAGATGAATGCCATAACAGTTTTTTCCTTTCTGTTTATAAGTTTCCGGTTTTGTTCGGCAGTCCTTCCGGGCTTTTTGCGGTCCTTCCGGGCTTGGTATTTTCAGCCCTTTCGGGCTTTTGCTTCAGGAATTTGATTATTCGTTCGATCGACTGCAATGCGGTCGGTAATTTCAGCAGTTCGTTAACCTTGCATTCCGTGCATTCAGCTCGTGTTCCGCGCAGTCCACAAGGTTCGTCATGAGCATTGCAACGGTCATCGGACCCACACCGCCGACAGCTTTTGTGATATAGCTTGCTTTTTTTGAAACATTTTCAAAGTCAACATCGCCGTAGAGTTTGCCGTCTATATTTGTCTGTCCGATGTCGATAACAACCGCACCGTCCTTGACCATATCCGCCTTGATGAGCCCCGCCGAACCCGCAGCAACGATAAGAATATCGGCATTTTTGGTTATGTCGCCGAGATTCTGAGTCTTTGTGTGGCAAACCGAAACCGTTGCGTTGCGGTTCAGCAGACAGATTGCAATCGGTCTGCCCACCAATACGGATTTGCCGACGACGACCGTGTGTTTGGACATTATGTCTATGCCCGTTTCATCCAGAATACGGATAACAGCGCGCGGGGTGCAGGCAATGACGGCAGGCTCGCCGTTCAAAAGCTTGCCCGCGTTGCAGAAATGCAGACCGTCAATATCCTTTTCGGGGTCAATGGCATCAAGAACGGTTTTTGTGTCCATGCTGTCCGGCAGAGGCATCTGAACCAGGATGCCGTGAACCGATTCATCCGCATTAAGCTTTTGAACAAGCTCTATCACCCGCTGCTGCGAAACATCTTCCACAAGATGATAGGTCACGCATTCCATGCCGAGTCTTATCGCGGCATTTTCTTTCAGTGTGACATAGCGTTTGGTCATTTCCTCCGTGCCCACATGAATGATGGCAACACGCGGAATAACACCCTTCGCCTTAAGCACCGCCACCCGCGTTGTAAGTTCCGAATAGACCTGCGCTGCAATTGCGCGGCCGTCGATTATCTGTGCGCTCATATTTTCCCCTTTCCGTCTGCATTTTCCAATCCGACCGCATTATTCGCGGTTTTGTGCGGATTGAAATTGACTCATTATACACCAAACGGCCGAATAATTAAAGCCCGATTTTTCGGTCTGGTGCATATATTTCCGCAAACCGCGCCTCATTTATGCGAAACGGCGCGATTTGCCCGGCTTGCCGTGTTTTCGGAATGTCCCGAACATTTCGGGTTCTTTGCGGGAAGAGGCTTGTGTTTGCCGCGCTTTTCCCGCAAAGTCCGTCTTCGGTCGAAGCGTTTTAAGTTACAGTCTGAAGTAATCCACTGCACCGCGGAAGATCGCCGATTCGTCCTTTCCGGGTACGTTTTTGTAAAGATTTTTTCCGTATCTTTCGCTGTGTGCCATCTTTCCGAACACTCTTCCGTCCGCAGAAGTGATGCCCTCAACGGCAAGCACGGAGCCGTTCGGATTTATCTCGGTGCGCATGGAGGCTCTGCCGGATGCATCGCAGTAAACCGTTGCGATCTGTCCGTTTTCAACAAGCCTGTTCAGCAGCTCATCGGGGCAAACGAATCTTCCCTCGCCGTGGGACACGGGAACGAGTGAAACTTCGCCCGGTTCACGGTACATAAGCCACGGGGACAGGTTGGAAACCGTGCGGGTATGCACAAGGCGCGAACGATGCAGTCCGATCGTGTTATATGTCAGAGTGGGGCAGTTTTCATCCGTGTGAATGATTTTTCCGAAAGGCACAAGTCCGAGTTTTATCAACGCCTGGAACCCGTTGCAAATGCCGAGAATCAAGCCGTCGCGACGGTTGAGCAGCCGTTCGATCGCCTCCGCCGCACGGGCATTGCGCATGAAGGATTCAATGAGCTTTGCGCTGCCCTCGGGTTCGTCTCCGCCGGAGAAACCGCCGGGAATGAACAAAATTTGTGAATCCTCCAACCTGTTCGCAAATGCGTTGACTGATTCTTCAATGCCCTTTGCGGTGATGTTGTTGATAACAAGCACTTCCGCTTCCGCTCCCGCAAGGCGCATTGCCCGTGCGGAATCCATTTCGCAGTTCGTACCGGGGAAGACCGGAATCAGCACACGCGGGCGTGCATATCTGCCGTTCGGCTTTATCATCGGTGCATTCCTTCGGAAAGAACCGATTTCAACAGGCGTTTCGTCCGTTGTTTTATGTCTGTAAACCGGTTCAAGTTTTTTGTCGTAATTTTCGAACAGCGGAGCAAGTGCAACGTTTTCGTCCCTGTATTCGAACGCAAATTCCGACATTGTTGAGCCGAGTTCGAGCCCGTTCGGGATTTGCTCCGTGCAGCCTTCCGCAATTTCAAGTATAAGCGCACCGTAATTGCGGCGGAACAGTTCTTCCTGCGGGAATTCGGGATTCAGGCGAACACCGATTCCGTTGCCGAGAGCGGCTTTGAACAGGCCTTCCGCCGCACCGCCCTTATCGACTGCCCATGCGGAAAGCACGCTGCCGCCGCGTATCAGGCGCGTTGCAAGCGCAAAATTGGTGCGAAGAGAGTCCGCTGCGGGAAGACCGTTTTCGTCCGGTTTCGCCGGCAGGAAAACAAGTCTTGAGCCGGGCTTTTTAAATTCCGGAGAGATGATATTCCCTGCCTTATCCGCTGCAATTGCAAACGAAACAAGCGTCGGCGGAACCGTTATGTTTTCGAAAGTTCCGCTCATGGAGTCCTTGCCGCCGATTGCCGCAAGCCTAAGCCCGAGCTGTGCGCGCAGCGCTCCCAACAGCGCGGCAAGGGGTTTGCCCCAGCGCACGGGATCACTGCCGAGCTTTTCAAAATATTCCTGGAATGTCAGCCAGCAGTTTTCTGTTGATGCACCCGCCGCAACAAGCTTGGCAACGGAAGTCACGACCGCGCAGTACGCCGCGCCGAACGGATCTTCCGCCGAATAATGCGGGTCAAAGCCGTATGCCATGACGGAGCATGTATCCGTTTCGCTTCCGCGAACGGGCAGCTTTGCGGCCATTGCCTGAGTCGGCGTCAGCATATTTTTTCCGCCGAAAGGCATAAGCACCGTTGCCGCGCCGATAGTTGAATCAAACCGCTCCGCAAGCCCCTGCCGCGAGCAGATGTTAATATCCGAAACACATTCCGAGAGCCTTTCCGCAAAGGAAGTTTCGGCTTTTTTTCCCGTTTCGGGGCAGTTTTTTCGAGCGAAGCAATCCGAAAGGCCGCACTTTTGAACCTTGGCGCGCATTTGCTTCACCGCACCGTTCGTGTTCAGGAATTCGCGGGAAAGATCGACGATTTTTTCCCCGTTCCAATGCATGACCATGCGCCCGGTATCCGTAACGCGGGCAACAACGGTTGCTTCAAGGTTTTCGCCGTTTGCAAGTGCAAGAAATTTTTCGCAGTCCGCCGCCGCAACAACAACCGCCATGCGTTCCTGAGATTCGCTTATCGCAAGCTCCGTGCCGTCAAGCCCGGCATATTTTTTCGGAACCCTGTCAAGCTCGATATCCAGTCCGTCCGCAAGCTCGCCGATTGCAACGGAAACGCCGCCCGCACCGAAATCGTTGCAGCATTTTATCAATGTTGAAGCTTCCGGGTTCAGGAACAGCCTTTGCAGTTTGCGTTCCTCGGGCGCATTGCCCTTTTGAACCTCCGCTCCGCATGTTTCAAGTGATGATATGTTGTGTGACTTGCTCGAGCCCGTTGCACCGCCGCAGCCGTCGCGTCCCGTTCTTCCGCCGAGAAGGATAACGGCATCGCCCGCAGCGGGTTTTTCGCGGCGGACATTCCGTTCGGGTGCCGCACCGACAACAGCACCGATTTCCATATGCTTTGCAAGATAGCCGTCATGGTAAACTTCATCCACAAGGCCCGTTGCAATGCCGATCTGATTGCCGTAGGAGCTGTAGCCCTGCGCCGCCGTTGCAGCAAGTTTTCTTTGGGGAAGCTTGCCGCGGATGGTGCTTTCAATCGGGGCAAGCGGGTTTGCGCCGCCCGTCACGCGCATTGCTCCGTAGACATATGAGCGCCCGGAGAGGGGGTCTCTTATCGCGCCGCCGATGCAGGTTGCCGCACCGCCGAAGGGTTCAATCTCCGTCGGGTGGTTGTGCGTTTCGTTTTTAAACAGCAGCAGCCACGGCTCCTCAACGCCGTCGGCATCGACCTTTATCTTCACGGTGCAGGCATTGATTTCGTCCGACTCGTCAAGATTGCGCAATTCGCCGCTTTTTTTAAGTGCCTTTGCCGCAACGCAGGCAATATCCATGAGGCATACGGGCTTTTTGTCCCCGATGCTTTCGCGAAGAGCAAGGTAATTTTCGAATTCGCGCCGAACGCGTTCATCCTCGAATTCAACATCCGTCAAATGCGTGTTGAAGGTTGTATGGCGGCAATGATCCGACCAATATGTGTCGATAACGCGGAGTTCGGTCAGCGTCGGCTCACGATTTTCTGTTTTAAAGTAGACTTTAAGGCACTCCGCATCCGCCTCATCCATTGCAAGCCCGTAAAGCGCGATAAGCTCCTTTGCGGGGGTGTCAAACAGCTTTACGCGCGGCGGCTGAGCAGGCTCGTCGCAGCGCATTGCAAGCGTGTCACAGCATTCAAGCGCGGCTTCGCGCGAATCCACGGGGTTGATAATGTATGCCTTTATCCTGTTCAGTTCTTCGGATGTAAGACTGCCCGAAAGCATGTATACGGCTGCCGAACGCACTGCCGGCCTTTCGCACTGCGCAACAAGGCTTATGCACTGCGCTGCGGAATCCGCCCGCTGGTCAAACTGCCCCGGCAGGTATTCAACCGCAAAAACTTTTGCACCTGCCGCATTGCCGCAGATTTCCGCACGAAATTCAGCTTCCGTATAGGTTCTGTCAACCTGCGGTTCGGAAAAAACGGTTTCGATGCAGGCGTTGAACGTCGCTTCGTCCACACCCTCCGCGTCATACCTGTTGATGATGCGAACCCCTTCAAGCGTGCGGATCCCGAGAAATTCGCGAATATCCTTCGCAAGCCCTTCCGCCGCTTCCGAAAATTCGGGGCGTTTTTCGCTGTAAATTCTGTAAACCATTCTGTTGTCTCCCGTTAAATTTCCCGTATTCCGTAATGTTCGTTCTTTCGGCAAATGCCGGCGGTGCCGGCGTTTACCCGTTTTTTAAACGGCTTTCGCGTAATGCGGAAAGTCCGATGTCGCTTCTTGAATATTTTCCGTCAAAATGCACTCGTTCGGCTGCCGCATATGCCGCACGAACCGCCTCTTCAAGCGTATCGCGAACGGCCGTGATGCCGAGCACGCGCCCGCCGCTTGTAACGAATTCGCTGCTGTCGGGTGTTCTGAGTTTTGTTCCCGCATGGAAGATGCATACCCCGCAATCTGCTTCAACATCGCCGTCAAATGTGATGAGTTTTCCCTTTTCGTATTTTTCCGGGTAGCCCCCGCTTGCAAGCACAAGGCAGCAGGAGGATTTGTCGGAAAGCTTGATCTCGCATTTGTCAAGTGTCCCCGCCTGCGTCGCAATCATTATTTCAAGCAGGTCGCCTTCAACAAGGGGCAGCACCGCCTGCGTTTCCGGATCGCCGAAACGGCAGTTATATTCAATAACACGCGGGCCGTTCGGTGTGAGCATAAGCCCGAAATACAGGCACCCGCGGAAAGTCCGTCCCTCGGCATTCATTGCGTTCAGCGTGGGAAGGATGATGCTTTGCATAACCTGCTCCTCCGCCGCTTTTGTGTAAAAAGGATTCGGTGCAATAACGCCCATGCCGCCGGTGTTCAGTCCCGTGTCGCCGTCGCCCGCACGTTTGTGATCCATTGAAGATGGCAGGGGAACAACTGTTTTTCCGTCCGTAAACGCAAGCACGGAAACCTCGGGTCCGGTCAGGAACTCTTCAACAACGACAGTTGCGCCGCTCCTGCCGAATTTGCCGCACCGCATCATGTCGTTCACGGCTTCAACCGCTTCCTCGTGAGTTTTTGCGATTATAACGCCCTTGCCGAGAGCAAGCCCGTCCGCTTTGACAACGACGGGAAGGCTGTGGTGCGCTGCGTATTCGGCCGCCGCATCGGCATCCGAAAAGACCCTGTATTCGGCCGTCGGAATGCCGTATTTCTTCATGAGTTCCTTTGAAAAAGCCTTGCTGCCCTCGATTATTGCCGCAGCCTTGCTCGGGCCGAAGCAGGGAATGCCCTTTTCGCGCAGCATGTCGCAAAGCCCCATAACGAGAGGGTCGTCCGGAATCACGGCAGCAAAGTCAATTTCGTTGTTCAGCACAAAATCCACAATTTTTTCCAAATCCGTTGCGGCAATGCCCGTGCAGGTCACCGGGCATGAATCGCTGCCCGCATGTTCGCGGGAAATTCCGCCGTTTCCGGGAAGTGCATATATCTTTCCCGCTCTGCGGCTTTGAGCAAGCCGCCTGATTATCGCATGTTCGCGTCCGCCGCCGCCTATGACGGCAATATTGAGTTTATCCTTTGTTATCTGCATTTTTTACTCTAAATTCCGTTCCTTGTTCCGTCCCTTCCGCATGTTCCGCACCTGCATCGGGAAATCCTTTTCGTCTATGTTCGCTTAATTGACCGTTCGTTCCCGTTCGCCCGGCACACCGCCGAGTACCGAACAGATCCGAATATCCGAATAAACCGCTCCGTTAAAAATCAATGGTGGAAAAGGCGCAGTCCGGTAAAAGCCATGACCATGCCGTGTTTGTTGCATGCCTCAATAACGGCATCATCGCGCACCGAACCGCCGGGCTGCGCAATATAGGCAACGCCGCTGCGGAAAGCACGCTCGATATTATCGCCGAACGGGAAGAACGCATCGCTTGCAAGTGCGGTTTCGCCGAACCTGTTCAGCCATTCCCGCTTCTGTTCCTTTGTCATCGGCTCGGGGCGGCGGGTGAAGAAATTCTGCCAATTTCCGTCGTCAAGCACGTCCCCGCATTCATCCTCGTTTAAATACAAATCAATTGCATTATCGCGGTTGGGGCGCGGAATATCCGCACGGAACGGCAGGTTCAGCACGGAAGGATGCGAGCGCAGGTGCCAAAGGTCGGCTTTATTGCCCGCAAGGCGTGTGCAGTGAATGCGGGATTGCTGCCCCGCGCCCACTCCGATCGTTTGCCCGTTTTCAACATAGCAAACGGAGTTGGACTGGGTGTATTTAAGCGTGATAAGCGCAATAACAAGGTCGCGTTTCGCACTTTCGGGCAGGTTTTTGTTTTCGGTCACGATATTTGAAAGCAGGCTTTCGTCAATCGTTGAATCGTTGCGTCCCTGTTCGAATGTTATGCCGAACACCGTGCGCGTTTCAATGGGAGCGGGAACATAGTTTTTGTCGATTTTAATAACCGTGTATGCCCCCTTTTTCTTTGCGGAAAGGATCTCGAACGCATCCTCATCGTAATCCGGAGCAATAATGCCGTCCGAAACTTCATGCTTCAAAACTTTTGCAAGCGAAACATCGACCTTGTCGCTGACGGCGATAAAATCTCCGAAGGAGCTCATTCTGTCCGCACCTCTTGCGCGAATATAGGCACAGGCAAGGGGAGAAAGCTCTGTTGTTTCGTCAACAAAATACATTTTGCGGAGCGTCTCGTTCAGCGGAAGGCCGACGGCCGCACCTGCCGGGCTGACGTGTTTGAACGATGCCGCCGCAGGAAGTCCCGTTGCGGTGCGAAGTTCTCTGACGAGCTGCCACCCGTTGAGTGCGTCAAGAAGGTTGATATAGCCCGCCCTGCCGTTCAAAACGGCAATCGGCAGTTCGCCGTCAATTGAAATTGCAGCGGGTTTCTGATTGGGATTGCAGCCGTATTTAAGTTCGTATCGCATGTTTGCCTCCGTTAGTATGTTCGGTTTAATTCGATTAAGTTCTATAATTTATGGTTCGTTTCCGCTCTTACGGTCGGTCAGGGTAACTTAAGTTGACGTTGACCGGCTCCGTTTTTTCGCAAAGCCGCACAAAGCTCAGCGGGTGTGCCTGTTGATGATGAATGTGTCCTCCGCGCCGTCCGCGCAGCCGATAAAGCGCACAAAGAGCGAAACACGGTTGTTTTCATCAAGACCTGTCCAAATTTCTTCGGCAAGGGTCTCTGCATCGGGCGCGTTCAGCGCAATGCGCACCGGTTCACCGCAGAACGAGGGCAGCGGCGAGCCGTCATGCTCATATGTGTGGATAAGATGTGCCGTACCCGCTTCGGGTTCGTAATTGTAAAAATTCCTGCGGCAGCGTGCGCCGTCGGGTGTTTCCGCCTTCAGTATGCTGAGGGTGTATTCGCCTGTTTCGGGGTAAAGAATGCCGCTGATGCGCGGGGTAAAATTCGGAGCATCAGGTTCAAAGCTCCTTTTGCGCAGTGCGGATTCAAAGCTTCCGCCCTCCGCAATTTCGCAGGCAACGGTGTCCGTCTGGTCGCCGTTGGTAACAACGGTGCAGCCGTTGACCTTCCGCACGGGGGAATAAATGATAAGTGAAGGGTCTGTCAGCTTTTTTTCGTCGAACGCCCGCGTTCTGATGCCGTCCTCGGTCGGTTCAAATATGCGGTTGCGGCTGTTCTCGCTTCTGCCCATGATGAAGTATGCGGCCACATAATGTGCGTTGTCCGCACTTTTTCCGATAAGCACGCCGCGTCCGGGATAGGTATTGCCGTTCAGGTATTCGTTGATAGTTTTCATTTATTCCGCCTTTCGCATTTCGGTTCCGACTCGTTTGTTCACTGTTTGTTTCACTGTTCTGTTGATTTTATTGATAAAAACACCTGTTCAAGCGCAAGGGGCAGCAATTCCCATTCCGCCTGTTCCATAACGCGCCGCTGCAGGGTTTCCGGAGTGTCGCCCGGAAGCACATCAACGGCTTTCTGCATGATTATCTCGCCGCCGTCGGCAACCGCATTTACATAGTGTACCGTTGCACCCGTGACCTTCACGCCGTATGCAAGCGCAGCCTCGTGCACGCGCAGACCGTAGTACCCCTTTCCGCAGAAGGACGGGATGAGCGACGGATGAACGTTGATGATGCGCCTGTCGTAACTTTCGGTAAAATCCGCACTCAGTATTGCAAGAAAGCCCGCAAGCACGACAACATCGATTTCGCGCTCCTCGAGCAGTTTCCGCGCCGCCGTTTCGAACAGTGCGGGGTCCTGCCTGTTTTGAGGAAGATAAACCGCTTCAATGCCCGCATTTTTTGCCCGCTGAAGTGCGAATGCATCCGGCTTGTTGGAAACAACAAGCGCAATATCGCCGCTTTTTATAACCGAACCGCGCTTGTCGAGCAAAGCCTGAAGGTTCGTTCCCCCTCCGGAAACGAACACGGCAGCGCGCGGACGGC
>ENA-OROD01003402-OROD01003402.1-human-gut-metagenome-genome-assembly--contig:-NODE-3402-length-10507-cov-2.767317_pt1 | contig 10507 bp, 7 predicted proteins | sample MGYA00242123_ERZ509038 | MGnify/ENA primary metagenome ERZ509038 (study PRJEB26280, sample SAMEA2338719) | human gut metagenome | biome: human gut; feature: human-associated habitat; material: faeces... | reverse complement strand
TGAAAAATCTGAAAAGAATTATTTGTGTTGCGATAACTTTCGCACTTCTGCTTTCCCTCTGCGTTTCTTCCTTTGCGCTTCCCATCAACGTCGGAATAACGGACAGTTATTTCTATAACGAAAACGCAATTCCCGTTGCGGCGCCCATTGCATACCGCCCGGTGACCGTTAAAGGTTCCGACACTTTCGGCGCAACTTTTGACCCGGTCGATCTGACAGTCGGCGAAGATTATATTTATATAGTAGACCGCGAACAGTGCCAGATAATCGCACTCAACACCGATTACTCCGAGGCGTTCAGAATTTCCACCCTCAAAGATTCGGAAGATTATCAGATTCCCGATATAGACATATATACATATCAGGACGACGGAACAAGAGTCGCGGACGCTTCTCTTAAAAACAGAAGCAAATACAACCTCTATCGCCCCGAGGGCATATATGTTGATTCCGACGGAACTCTTTATATTGCGGATACGCAGAACAGACGTCTTGTTGTCTGCAACAAAGAAGGATATGTTTCCAACGTTATCCAGTCCGTTCGTATTGCGGCTCTCGGAACAGATTTCCTGTTCAAACCGAAAAAGGTCGTAGTTGACAGCTCGGGAACCATTTCCGTTCTCTGCGAGAACTGTAACAAGGGCGTTATCCAGATAGATTCCACGGGTTCGTTCCAGCAGTTCTTCGCGCAGCCGAAAGTGGCGCTTGCCGCAACGGACTGGATATATACGATAATCGGCGCGTCCGCTTCCAAGAAAGCGGAGATAAGAGACGTTGCCGCAGAGTATGTAAGCCTTACGATAGATGACAGCGGATTCATTTATACCGCTGCGACCGACACCAAAACGGTCAAGGCAGTAAGAAAACTTGCAGCGGACGGTTCGGACGTTCTGAATTTTAAAGATGCAAAGTTTGAAAGTTACGGCGACGTCGGCGACTTCTCCAGGATAGTGGACGTTGCAACGAACTCCGGTGCAGGAACATATACGGTTCTCGATTGGATGACGTGCAGATTTTTCACATACTCGTCGAACGGAATGCAGTTGTTTATGGGCGGAGGCTACGGCAACCAGTTCGGCTGTCTGGCAGATCCCGTTGCCATTGCCTGCTTTAACGACGATATCGTTATTGCGGACGGACCAAACAAACTTATAACGATTTATGAGACCACGGAATACGCTTCAAGCATAATCTCCGCGCAGAAAGAATACAAAAGCGGAGATTACGAAAAAGCGGAGGAGTCATGGCTTCAGGTTCTGGCTTACAATTCCGGAATGTATATCGCTTACGACACACTCGGAAAGATATACAAACTGCGCGGAGCAAATTCCGAGGAAGGAACTCCCGAACGCAAAGAAAATTACGAAACGGCGCTTCACTATTTTGAACTTTCCAACAACCTTGTCGATTATGCCGAGTGTTACAAAGAACTCCGCAACGAGACGGCTTCCGAATATTTCGGACTGCTGTTCGGCGGAATAGTTGTTCTTTTTGTCGGCATTGTTGCGCTGATAATGATTCGCGGAAAACGTAAGAAGAGAGCCGAAGAGAAGAGGAGGGCAGGACTGTGACCGACAACGAAAAGAATATAGAAAACGAAGTCGAGAGCACCGTGCAGGCAGAGGTTTCTTCGGAGGCCGTAAGCGCCGCGGCGGTCGAGCCTGTCGTTTCCGCGGCGGAATCCCCGCTCAAAAACAAAAAACAATTGCCTGATAACGTCTTTATGAAAGTTCTTCTTTTCATCTGGGCAAAGCTGAAACAGTTCGGGCTTGCGGTATGGGACGGTTTGAAACATATCCCGTATTGCTTCTACTGCCTGTCTCATCCGTTTGAAGGCTTTTTCAGAATGAAAGAAGACAAGCGTAAGCAGAGTGCTGCAGCCGCAATCATTCTTTATGCATTTCTTGTCTTTTCCGCAATAGCAAAACAGCAGTTGACGAGTTATATGTTCGCCAACGTGGAAGTTCAGCTGACTCTCGACGTTTTGAAAATGACAATTTCAACGATCCTTCCGTATATGCTTTGGGTCGTTTCAAGTTGGTGCTTCACCTCTCTTATGGACGGCGAAGGAAACCTCAAAGACATTTTCTGCGCGACCGCCGTTGCTGCTATCCCTGTTATAGCGGTTAACATCGTTCTTATCCCGCTGTCTTATCTCATGACTTCGGATGAGTCGAACCTTTACGATTTCATCTCGGCTCTCGGAACCATACTTATGGTTTTGTACATGTTCCTCAGTATGATGTCAACGCAACAGTATTCCGTTCTGAAAGCGATAGTCACCGCCATTCTTACGCTTATCGGAATGATGGTAATTGCGTTCGTTGTCATTCTTATCTTCTACCTGATCCAGCAGGTATGGGGCTTCATCAGTTCCGTATTCTCGGAGATCTCGTACAGGTTGAATGAGTAAGGGAGGAAAGCAAATATGAAAAAACGTATAACAACTCTTTTACTCGCACTTGTGCTTGTTGTTTCTCTCTTTGCCGCAGTCGGATGTTCTTCCGATACTTCGACGGATTCAAGTTCCATGACCGATGCCGAAAGAGAACAGTACATTCAGGAAAAAATGGTGGGCAGCGGCAAGGTTCTGACCGAAAGCGAATTGCTTGACAACGGTTACGAACTTTCGACCGACGGCGAAACGGAGAACATGATAAAACTGCTCTCCACCGGTAATTACAGCCTTTACGTTGATTTCCAGAATGCCGATTTCATCCTTGTTGACGAGGGAGCGGGCACAGTTTATTCGTCCAACTCTCTGAAAACGACGAACAATAAGGGCGGAAGCGACATTCTGCAACTCGAAGCTTATGACAACACAAACAAGAAGTATAACTTCACAACGTCCGAGGCCTGTGTTGAAGACCGGACCGCATTCAAGATAGTTCAACTGAACGACTCCACTATCCGTCTGATATTTACCATCGGCAACGACTCGGACAAAGACCTCGTTCCCCCCGTTCTTTCGGAGGATACGTTCAACTCGATACTTTCCGCAATTCAGAGCAAGGCGGATGCCGAGACAGACGCCGACACAAAAGCGGAATACGAGGCAAGAATAACCGACGTCAAGAACCTTTACAAGAGACTTGACCCGGATAACCTTTCTCTTGAAGACAGAGAAAAACTTCAGGATATATATCCGCTTGTAACCGTTAAGACGATGTATGTTTCCCGTAACCTGACGGAGAAGCAGAAAAAACTTGTCAGACAGGCAATGGAAACTGCCGATTTCACGGTTGCGGACCTGAAACAGGAACTTATCGACGTTGAATATTCGGGCGAAGCGCGTGCCGTGCTTTTCACCGTTCCCGTGGACCTCACGCTTACGGACAAGGGTCTTAAAGTGAATGTTGACTCGTCACTTATAGTTTCTCCCGAAAACCAGAAACTCTATTCGATAGGTCTTCTTCCGTTCTTCGGTGCGTTTGTTCCGACCGGTAACGACGATGACGCGTTTATGATAGTTCCCGACGGTTCGGGTTCTATAATCAGAGCAAACGGCAACTATACGTCGGAAGCATATTGGGGCAGAATATACGGAACGGACGAAACGTTTATAAGGAATTATGTGGTCAACCATTATGAGCAGTCTCTGACGGGATTCTTTGTTATGAACCGTTCTTTCGACGGCGGATATATGTCCGTCATCGACAAAGGCTCTTCTATGGCGATCATAAATGCCTCTCCGACCGGTTCGTCTTCGAGAGCGGCTTCCGCAGTCGCTTCGGCATACTATCAGCTTATATATAAGGAAAGAACTTTCAGTTCATATTCGGTTGAAGAAGATACTTCTTCCGACAGCAGCGACAGTTCCGATTCCTCGTCGTCTTCTTCCGCAAACGTGGAAAAAGGCGTTGTAACAGCAAAATATGACCCGACGACTGTTTTTGAGGTAAATTTCCTGTTTAACAGCGCCGACGACTATGAAGAAGACGTGAACGGTCACACTTATTCGTGGTATGCGGTCAAATACAGAGAATATCTTATCGAAAACGGCAGACTGACGTCCGAAAAACTTTCGACGGACAGCGTAACGCCGCTTTATATCGAACTTTTAGGCGCGATAAACAAGACCGAGTCCAAAGCGGGTATCCCCATCAACTCGATTCGTGCGCTGACCTCTTATTCCGATGCAAAAGAGATAGCGAACAAACTCTATGAGAACGGAATCCCCGGCGCGGCGCTCAATCTGCGTTACGTTTATTGGTCAAACGGCGGTTATGAAAACACCGCTTATTCAAAGATAGATCTGTTGAAGCAGATGGGCACGGAAAAAGAACTGATAGAACTCCGCGATATGCTTGCGAGCAACGGTTCAAAGTTCTTCCCCTCCGCAGATCTTCTTTATCTGCATAAAGGCAATGTCGGCAACGGAATCAGTTATTCCGACGCAGCGGCAAGAAACCTGAGTTCAAACATTGCAAGAATTAATGAAAGATTCCCGGTATACGGAGACTTTTCCGAGTCAACGGTGACGCAAAGGACTATTCTTTCGCCTGCGGTCATCGCAGAGATAGCAACATCGTTGAAATCTTCATACGAAGACATTTTCGGAACGGAAATGAAAACGATTTCTCTTCTCGGAATGGGTAACGCGTTGAATTCGAGCTACAAAAACAACGCAGTATATACAAGAGAAGACGCAAAGACCGAACAGCAAAAAGCGCTTGAAACGTTTGCGGGATACAACATCATCGCGGATACAGGCAACGACTATGTTTGGAAATACGCAAAAACGATAATCGACCTCCCGATGGGTTCTTCCGAATATCTTTCTTCGACAGGTTCGATTCCGTTTATGCAGATAGTTCTCCACGGCTACATAGATTACACCGGCGCGGCGTTTAACGTCGAAGCGGACTATACAAATTCCATTCTTAAAGCGGTCGAGACCGGTGCGGGACTTTATTTCCGCTGGATGGGTGAAGAAAACAGCGTCTTCCAATATACGGATTTCACAAACTTCTATTCGCTGCATTATACCGACACGTTCAATGAAGCAATAGATGCATACAAAAAGGTTGCCGAGTTCTGCGACCTTGTACGCGGTCAGACGATAACCTCCCACAAATCGGTAGAGGCATACATCGAAAGCCCGTACATCGGCGACATTGAATCAGACAGCATCAGAACGGGTACGGGTAACGTATTCATGACGACATTCGAAAACGGAGTTCAGGTCGTTGTCAACTACAACAGTTACAACGTCGAACTCGGAGGACTTGAAGACGGCAGATATACCGTTGCGGGCAACTCATACGTTTACAGAACAGATGAGTATTCCGATTGGACAGTTCCGAGTTCATATCAAACTGAGAAAGGAGGAAATAACTGATGGCTACACCGGTTCGTATCGAAAAAATGCCCAAAAGGCAGAAACATTCGCTTGAAAAGAAGATGAGTTATTACGGCTATATCTTCACCGCGCCGATAATTTTAGGCTTCCTGTTGATGTATATTCCCGTTATAATCCAGTCCGTCATTTATTCTTTCTCCAAAATCTCCTATATCGCCGGCGCAGGTATGTCCACCGAGTTTATCGGTTGGGGAAATTACCAAGAGGTCATTCAGGCTAATGACGGAAAATTTGTTTCCACGGTTATCGTTGCGACTTTGGGACTTTTGCCTAACATTCTTGTCATTCTTATCTTTGCGTTCTTCATCGCAACGGTTCTGAACCAGAACTTCAAAGGCAGAACTCCCGCCCGTGTTATTTTCTTCATTCCGGTTATCATGTCAAGCGGCGTTATCGCATATTTTGATAACCGCAAGTCAATGGTTGACATCTATACAAGCCAAGGCAAACTTGACGTCAGTGCGTCTTCCAATTTTGACTATTCAACGCTGCGAAGCGTTGTTTCCGGAGCTCTCGGAAACGAGACACTTTCGAGTATCGTATTGAATGCCATTGACGGAATTTATTCGGTAATAACCTCTTCGGGCGTTCAGTTCCTCGTATTCCTTTCCGGTCTTCAATCCATTTCCGTGAATATGTATGAGGCGGCAAAGGTTGAGGGTGCAACCGGTTGGGAAACGTTTTGGAAAATTTCTTTCCCGATGATAAGCCCTCTTATCCTTGTAAACCTTCTTTATACGGTAATCGACCTCTTCCTGAAAAAGGACAATATAGCCATCACCCTCATTGATACTGCATTGCAGACCGCATCGCAGTATGCGCAGGCTTCCGCGATGTCTTGGATCTACACTTTGATAATCCTTGCGTTTGTCGGACTTTCGTTCCTTATAGTTCAGAAGTTCATCGTTTACCAGGACTAAGGAGGTGCGGATATGGCAATGAAAAAACTCAACTTCGAGTCCGAAATAAAGGAAGCGAAGAAACTCACCTTCAAAGAAAAGGTAAAGAAAGCGTTCGACTTCAAACAGAAGTGGTACAATTTCAGACATTACGATTGGAAAAAGTGGGCGCGGAAAAATCTTACGCTTAACGGTATCGGCCATTTCGGCTGGATAGTTTTGCGCGCGATAATAGTTATAGGTCTGTGCTTCCTTATTCTTTATCCGTTCCTTGTCAAAGCCGTCGTTTCGTTTATGAGCGTCAACGATATAACGGACAGTACCGTTATGTTTATCCCCCGCGAGGGTTCGACGTACTTTATCAAACGTGCGGTTTACAGTATGAACTACTTCCCCGCATTGCTGAAAACGGCGTTGCTGTCGTTGCTTGTTGCTGTGGCGCAGCTTTTCATCAGTTGCGTTGTCGGTTACGGCTTTGCGAGATTTAAGTTCAAGGGCAAGAACGTGCTGTTCTTTATCGTTATTCTGACCCTTATCGTTCCAGCCGAAACGATAATAGTTCCGCTTTACAACCGATTTACATCGTGGGGCATGATAGACACGATATGGCCGGTGGTCATACTTTCGATATGCGGTCTCGGTCTGAAAAACGGTTTGTACATCTACCTTATGCAACAGTTCTTCCGCGGACTGCCGAAAGAACTTGAACAGTCGGCATATATCGATGGTGCGGGACCGCTCCGTGCGTTTTGGTCCATCATGCTTCCGAACGCTTCGAACATGATGATAACCGTCTTCCTGTTCTCGTTTACATGGCAGTGGACGGACACGACTTACAACGCGATGCTTTGCCCGAACCTGAATATTCTCGCAAACGTTGTATTGAATGTTTCCTCGGGTGTTACAGACAAAGTACAGGCAGCGGCGGTAGAGGACACGGCAACACTTCTCGTAATTCTGCCTCTTCTCATCGTCTTCCTGTTCGCTCAAAGATACTTCATTCAGTCCATTGAGCGTTCCGGTCTTGTCGAATAATCGGCAACTGCAAATTTAAAATCAAAAAATCCGCAGACATTTCGGTGTCTGCGGTTTTTTGAATTTACGGTCAGATTGTATATAACCGACCTGAAATTCCGTTAATGAGTCTTTTTGCTTCCTTCGTTTTTCAGATTGCGCCCGTTACAACAAGTGTTGTCGAACCCGGAACGGTTGTGTATGCGCCTGTTGTCGCGTCCTGCGTATAAGTCGCCGCAGGCACAGTTATTTTTCCCGCAACGGTGGTGAAAAGCCCTGTCGCCGCATCATAGGTGTAATCCGTGCCGGCGGTCAGGGCTGTTCCGTTAAGAGTTGCGACAATATTGGTCAGCCTCGGATTGAAAGTGTCCGTAAGCACAGCGTCCGTTGCCGCCGTATTTCCGAAGTTCTCGATTATAAACGTATATTCGATCGTTCCGTTTTCGGTCACGCTTGTCGGGCAAAGACCCTTGCTTATCCGCAGTTCGGGCGCGTCTTCGGTCGCAACCGTCTCTGTTGCGGTTACATCGGTAAGCCCCGTTCCCGTTATCTCAACTGTGTTGGTTATCGTTCCGTCTTCTGCGAGCGGTGCGAAATCATTGGGCGTTGCGGTGTACACTATCGCTGTGTTGCCGCCTGCGGGAACCGTAAGCCCCGTTATCGTCAGCGGTGAAGTTCCCGCAACGGTAGGCGCCGCGACAAGATCTCCGTTTATAAAATATTTCACGGAACTTTCGTCATAGGTCAGCGGAACAAGCGTTGTTCCGTTGAACGTGTATGCCCCGAGATTGTCGGTCAAAGTCAGCGCCGAAAGTTCCGTCGAGCCCGAATTTGTAAGCGTGACGATATAGGTCACGGGTTCGCCGGGTCTGTATTCGTCCGTGACAGCCGTTTTCGTAACGCCGAGAACTTCCGCAATTTCGCCGGTGACGGTATTTGAAATAACCGTATTTCCTCCGTACGAAAGTGACGCTCTGTTAGTGAAAGTCGTTGCCATGTTTTGTTTTTCTCCTTTCCAGGAGGAACTTTTCTGCTCCTCTCTTTATATACTATGAAATCGGGAGCAAAATGTCAAAAAAGTCCGTCAGTTCGCAAATTTACGTTTTTTTCGGTTGACAAACGGCTTTTTCGGGTGTATAATCAATTAGATAGAGGATTTTTGAAAAATTGTAAAAATCCGCGAAAAAAAAGTATCGAACAGAGGGGCGGTGAGACAATAATGGACGATAGTCACAGTCGACGACGAGAAAATTTAAGGAGGAGTTTGAATGACTCAGGAAGAACTTTCCGAACTTCTGGAAAAGAAGGACTTCAAATCAATCCGCGCGTCGCTCGAAGAGATGAATCCGGTAGATATTGCCTCGCTGCTGGAAGATCTTCCCGATAACGAACTCGCCGTTACTTTCAGATTGATTGAGAAGTCTGTTGCCGCTGAGACGTTCTCTTATATGGACGCCGATCAGCAGCAGCTTTTGCTCACTATTTTTACCAACAAAGAAATCAAAGAAGTCCTTGACGATATGTTTACGGACGATACCGTAGACCTGCTCGAAGACATGCCTGCAAACGTTGTCAGCAGGATACTTGCGAACCTGGACAAGGACGACAGAAAAGCGGTCAATGAAATACTGCGCTATCCCGAGGACAGCGCGGGCAGCATAATGACGACGGAGTTCGTCGATCTGCGCAGAAAAATGACCGTTAAAGAGGCATTCGCAAAAATCCGTTCGACGGGCTTGGACAAGGAGACTGTCTATACCTGCTACGTTATTTCGAACGACAGAAAACTCGAGGGCGTTGTCACCGTTCTTGAAATGCTTATGGCGGACGGCGATACCCATATCGAGGACATAATGGACGATAACGTCATTTCCATCAATACCCACGCCGACCGAGAACAGGCGGCGCAGATGCTGAGCAAATACAACTTCCTGGCCCTGCCCATCGTGGACATGGAAAACCGTCTGGTGGGTATCGTCACCGTGGACGACGCTATGGACGTCATCGAGGAGGAGACCACGGAGGACTTCGAAAAGATGGCGGCTATGCTGCCCTCGGACAAGCCGTACCTCCGTACCGGCGTATTTGCCACCTGGAAGGCCCGCCTGCCCTGGCTGATGGTGCTGATGCTGTCGGCCACGTTCACAGGTATGATCCTGAACCACTACGAAAACGCGCTGGCAGCCTGCCTGGTACTGAACGCCTACATCCCTATGCTGTCCGGCACCGGCGGTAACTCCGGTACGCAGGCCAGCGTGGCGGTGATCCGCGCCTTGAGCCTGGACGAGGTGGACTTCTCGGACGTATTCCGGGTGCTGTGGAAGGAGCTGCGGGTCTCGCTGCTGTGCGGCGTGTGCCTGGCCGGGGCCAACTTCGTGAAGATGCTGCTGGTAGATCGGCTGCTGCTGGGCAATGCGGCGGTAACGCCGCTGGTGTGTCTGGTGGTGTGCCTGACCATTCTGTTCGTGGTGGTGTTTGCCAAATGCGTGGGCTGCTCCCTGCCGCTGCTGGCGGAAAAGGTCGGTCTGGACCCCGCGGTGATGGCCAGTCCCTTCATCTCCACCATCGTGGACGCCACCAGCCTGCTGATCTACTTCCGGTTTGCGTCATGGCTGCTGGGCATCTGAAAAAATCCCATTTCCGGCAGGCATAGCGCCGCGGTTTTCGGACAAGATAGAGTTGGGTCGTATGGCCTGACTCTATTTTTCTTTTACGGGAGGAAACGCCATGAATCGCGCTTGTACCAACGACGGGTGCAGCTGCACCCCCAATTCTTCCATCAAGTGTACCGTCACCAACTGCGCCCACCACTGCAAGGACGTGAACAACTGCGGTCTCAGCTCCATTCAGGTGGGCACCCATGAGCAGAACCCCTCCATGGATCAGTGCACCGACTGCCAGAGCTTCCGCAAGTATTAAGCAGCCTGCGCAAAGGGCCGCCCTTCCGGCGGCCTTACATAACAGGAAGGGAGCGGTGTCATGGACCGGAAAACGAAGCTGCGGCTGGCGGGCGCGGCGGCAGGGCTGGTAAACGGCACCTTCGGCGGAGCCGGCGGCATGGTGCTCTCCCCCATGCTGACGGAATGGTGCGGTCTGGAGCAGAAGCGGGCGCTGGCCACCTGCGTGGCGGTGATACTGCCCCTGTGCGTGCTGTCGGCGGCCATCTGCGTGCTGCGGGGCGGCTTTGACTGGCTGCTGGCGCTGCCGTATCTCATCGGCGGCGGCATCGGCG
>ENA-OROD01003399-OROD01003399.1-human-gut-metagenome-genome-assembly--contig:-NODE-3399-length-10511-cov-2.077754_pt1 | contig 10511 bp, 4 predicted proteins | sample MGYA00242123_ERZ509038 | MGnify/ENA primary metagenome ERZ509038 (study PRJEB26280, sample SAMEA2338719) | human gut metagenome | biome: human gut; feature: human-associated habitat; material: faeces... | reverse complement strand
AACTTTTGAATGCAAATATACCTATACAAATATCATGTCCAGTTATGAAGCAAAATAAAAACGATTTTGTAAGTGTTATTAGATGGGGCTATAGTAATAATATTTCGGTTGCTGTTGAACCAGTTATTTTTGCGTCATATGATCATTCAAGAGACAATTTATCTAATAGATTAGAATTGGTAGAAATAGAAGATGTAATTGACAGGGAATTAAATGAAGGGTATGCAAATATAATAATGAATGCAGCAAAAGAAAAGGAAGCTTTGAAGGACAATGATCCAATATGCTCTGTTTGTAGATATAGTTTTTGTGTGTCAGTGCGAGGAGAAGTGTATCCTTGTGCAGGATGGCAAACAAATATAATTGGATGTTTGAAAAATCAAACTTTAAGCGAAATCTGGGAAAAGTCTGATAAAATAAAATATTTACGTAATATAAAGCGAAAGGACTTTCCTCAATGTGTCGAATGCAAGGATAGGGGGTATTGCACAGTTTGTATGATGAGTAATTCAAATGAAAATCAAGATGGAGATGCTTTTAGAATTAATGAGTTCAATTGTAAGGTCGCTGAATTGAAGCATAATAAATTGATTACTTATGGAATCAAAGATTATGTATAAATATAGAGCTATGAAACTTAAATTGGAAGGAGAAGATGGCTACTGTGGAAAAAATAATTATAAAAGATGCTTATGAAAATAATTTAAAACATTTGAATGTGGAAATACCATTAGATGCTTTTACTTGTGTTACAGGATGTTCGGGGTGCGGTAAGTCATCATTGGTTTTTGATACTTTATTTGCAGAGAGCCAGCGTGGATTCCTAGAAGGAATGACGGGTAATATTTATGGGCAAAAATTAATGAATAAGCCGAAAGTAATGTCCATAGAGAATCTTAGGCCTGCATTGAATATTTCACAAAACTACTATAATGTTAACCCTAGATCAACAATTGGTACAATTACAGAAATATCTTATTATCTTAGGTCATTGTTTTCTTTTATTAATAGTAACTCTGATAATGTAGTATCTGAAAATATGTTTTCATCAAATAATCCAAAAGCGTTTTGTCCTAATTGCAATGGCTTAGGAGTTGAGATGGAGATTTCACCAGAACTATTGATTCCGGATCCAGATAAAACATTACGAGAAGGTGCTATTCTATATTTTAAGGGTGCAAACGAAAGCAAAGAGCAGAAATGCCTTGAAGCTATATGTAACTATTATGATATTGATATTGATAAAAAATATTCTGAATTAACAGAGGATGAAATAAAAAAACTTTTATATACAGAAGATGTCTTACGGGTGAAAATATCATATAAAGAGGGAAAAAGAAAAAAGCAGCATTTTGTATCGCTTCAAGGGGTTATTCCGTTATTGAAAAAGCAAATAGCAAGTATAGATTCAACAGCTCAAGCAACAACATACTCAAAGTATGCAATACTAACAACTTGCCATGTATGCAATGGCTCAAAATTGAACAGGAGAATATTAGAATATACTGTAGGTGGATTAAATTATGGACAAGTAGAGAGTTTGGAAATAAATTCTTTAAAACTTTGGATTACAAAACTTAATGATGATAGAATAACGGAAGACAAAAAGGAATATGTGGAACAGTTAAAGGATAGTATTCTAAAAAAAATAGGGGCATTAGTAGAATTAAATGTAGGGTATTTATGTCTAAATAGATCTGTGCCATCTCTTTCTGGGGGTGAGAGACAACGTGTAAGAATTGCAACTCAGTTAACATGCTCATTAAAAAGTTTAATTTATATATTAGACGAGCCGTGTAAAGGATTGCATTATAGAGATATTGTGAGTATTGTGGATGCAACAAAAAGACTGGTTAACAAGGGGAATACTGTAGTTGCAATCGAACATAATAAGCAGTATATTGCGGAAGCTGATTATAAAATTGAGTTGGGACCTGAGGGAGGTCCTAAAGGTGGGTACTTAATTAGTACAGGGATAGACAATAATGTTCAGAATATGATTTTAGATTTTAAAAAGGAGAAAAAATATGATAACTATTTAAAATTTAATAATATTAGCTTTAGAAACATTATTAAACAGAATGTCATGTTTCCTATTGGAGGAATAACGTGTATTACAGGGGTTTCCGGATCTGGAAAATCTACATTGGTAACTGCACTTGCAGAGAGTCTTGATAAGAACACTGCAAAACAATATGGTGAGATTTATGAAGACAAAATATTGAAAAGAATTATTAAAGTAAATCAATCGCCTATTGGAAAAACTCCACGTTCTACAGTTGCATCATATTTGGGGATTTTCGATGAAATAAGAATGCTATTTTCTAGGACAAGTATTGCAAAAAATCTAAAATTGTCGCCAACTATGTTTAGTATGAATATAAAAGGGGGAAGATGTGAATGTTGTCAAGGAACAGGGCTACAAAAGATAGAGCTTAACTATCTTCCAAGTGCATATATTACTTGTCCTGAATGCAATGGGCGAAGATATAATGAAAAAATAATTTCAGTGACTTATAGAAATAAAACAATACTTGATGTGTTAGAAACTCCCATAGATGAAATTATTGAGATTTTTAAGGACACCAAAAAAATATATTTAGTTTTGAAAAGTATGATAGATTTAGGGTTGGGATATTTGAAATTGGGACAGATGTCTATGAACTTATCTGGAGGCGAAGCACAACGTATTAAATTAGCCAAGGCGTTGGGAACGTTATCAGGGGGGAAAAGCCTATATATTCTTGATGAACCTACATCTGGATTAAACGAAATAGATATTAAAAAATTTATCAATGTACTCTTTTCGTTGCAAGATAAAGGGGAAACCATTTTAATTATTGAACACAATATTGAGTTTATTGTTAGAGTTGCAGATTATATTATCGACTTTGGTGTATACGGAGGAAAACAAGGGGGGAAGATTGTAGCACAGGGAAAACCTAGAGATGTTTTTTCTGAAAAAGAGTCTTCATTGTATGGATTATATTAATAAAATTGTATGGAGAAAAGTGTTATGTTAGATAAAGGTATAATTAATCAATGTACTGTTATATTGACGAGAAAGTGTAATTTACGATGTGATTTTTGTTATGCTAAAGATGCCGGTTATTATGAAGGCGATAAAGTAAGTTATGAAGATTTAAAAAAAATAGTTGATTTTTGTTGTGATGCTAAGGTTAAGTATATCTTTTTCACAGGAGGAGAACCCTTATTATATCCGAATCTTAATGATATTTTAGTGTATATTAAAGAAAAAAGAAATTCAACAATGACAGCAATTGCAACAAATGGAATTCTTTTCGAAAATTTTCAGCTTTGCAAAAATATAGTTGATAGTGGATTAGATTATATTGATGTTTCTATAAAAGGTAAGGATTCACGGAACTGGGTGGATATTACGGGATATGATGGTTATATTAAGCAACAAAAAGCAATAAAAAATTTGTCTATGTTAGGAATAGAATTTACATGTTCCATGGTTATTACCTTAAAAAATATTTATTATTTATGTGATTCTGTTAGAATAGCGCTTGAGTGTGGAGCAAAGCAGTTTTCTTTTACATTTGTCATAGACAATGATAAAAGTAATAGAAAGAGCGTAGATACTAAGACATATATAGAAAAGCATAATCCTTTTAAACTCGTTGAGGCATTTATATCACAGATGGAACAATTAAATAGCATAACAACTGAATGGTGGATTGAATATAGCTTCCCATTATGTGTATACACAGAAAAACAGTTGGATTTGTTAAAAGGAAAAATGGCTACCCCTTGCCAAATTCATAAAAGAAACGCTATTACATTTGATACACAACTTAATTTATTGCCTTGTGATATGTACTTTGATAGGAAAATTGGTAAGCTAGGTGAAGACTTTACTAGTACTGAAGATTATTTCAAATTGAAAAATAATATTAACTATAAAAATACGATAGAAGATATTGATAAATTACCTTCAGACAAATGCATTGAGTGTAAATACTTAGATAGATGCTATGGAGGATGTCCTGTTTTATGGAATCATTGTTCATTTGATGAACTTAGTACATATAAGGAAAAATTAAATATCAAATAAAATGTTTTTTAACATGACAGATGTGTATTAATAATAAAGGTTGAAAAACAAAACGTACAAGGTTATACAAGATTGTAAAGATGTTATTGAGAAGAGAGGGTTTACCCGTAGTGACTAGTTATTTAGAGACAAGACCAAGATTCAACATATGACACATCTGGAAAAATATAGAATCAAGCACAGAAATTTTTGAAATCATATGAGAAAAATCAAAAATTACAAGGCAGTAATGTTGATAAAAACAGATTAAGAGGAATTTGATACATTACGGACTCCAATCCTCATCCATAGCATCAGCCCAATCCTGCAACTCACAATCAAGAGCAAGTGCAGCATACATAAGTGGATTATTAATCGCAAGGTTATCAATAAGCCTTTGAGAGTTAGGTGTAGTATGGAGATTCTTTTCAGCTTCTGCACAGGATAGGAATAGAAGTGTATTATCAGCAAAAGCAATATCAATTCCGTTCTTGTACTGGTTATAGTAAGCAAAATGTATTTTCATAGTATTAATCCTTTCTTTGCTAAAGTAATGAGTAGCTCTGGGAATGTGTGGGCAGCCAACCGCATACAACACTGTCATACACAAATCCCCTATTTATGGGCTTTTCATGTTCTCAAAACGTTAACAAAGAGATAATTTTTCAGTGGCAGGAAGCCATGCATCGAAATATTTTCAGAATCCCGTTCTATGTTTACATGGAACGGGATTTTTGTATTATTCGTGAAAAAATATGGAATATTATGTTAAGTTGGGTTATAATAAATCCGATTACTATTTTATAATGATTTTTTAAAATGGGATATTATTTTGCGGATAATGCATGGTTTCGATTCGCAGATCAGATAAAGTAAAGGAGTGTAAGAAGATGACGAAAAAGGAGAAAAAATTACTGGCTGTTTTGATGGTTCTGATTATGGGATTTACAATGCTTCCCGGCAATTTTTCTGCTGCAATGAGTGACATAATCAACACAGCTACAGAAGCTTCCGGGGAGGACAAACAGACTACAGAGAAGCAGACAGAAACAGCTACGACAGAGGTAGTTACGACAGCGGCAGATACTTCAATTGAGTCAACGGAGAATGGAGAGAGTACCACTATGGCAGCAACGGTTGAGAGTTCAATAGTGGATACGGAGCAACAGACAGAGGCTGTTACAACGGAGATGGCCGTTAAGGCAAGGGCAAATAGGAAAGTTAAAAAAATGAGGATGCCGGTTTCTAAGAGTGCAGGTACCCCTGCAAAATTAGATAATTATTTGGATGCGAGTGCCTGCCAGGTTACAATTGGCGGCGTTATTATTACACCCGGATCTTCAGCGCCGATTGAAGTTGCGTATAATGATAAGATCAGCATTAATTTGAATTGGAAGTTTGTGGATAATCAGTTTCCTACCAGTCAGAATGATAGCTTGACTTATGAATTGCCATCGAATATTGCATTTGATACATTTACCGGTGATCTGATGGATGGTAGTACAATTGTTGGTCATTATTATCTTAATGGCAATACTATTACATTAAAATATGATGCGGGTGAAGAAAGTGATGCATTTTTGGGACAAAGTGGACGACATGGCTCCCTGACGGCAACCGGTAAACTGGGAAATGACGTGTTAAATAATGGTAAAGGTGGACAGACTTCTTTTACATTTAATGCATTGGGCACGTTCAATATTGATATGAAGCGTGATGATAGAAACGATGGTGTGTCGATTCAGAAAATGGGTGGACGGTTAGATGAATCTACTATGACAGCAGAATATAAGTTAAAAATTACCGCGACAGGTCCACAGACGAATATTAAAGCTACAGACAAAATGGGAAGTAATCTGGAATTAGATGGAGAGCCTACTTATTGGGAAGATGAAGCGTGTACCAAATCATACACGGATAATACACCGACAAAGAGCAATACAACGGATGGTTTTGTTGTTACCGTGCCGGTATTGAAAGATAAAGCCATATTTGTGAAGTATAAAGTGAAACTGAAAGATGAGAAAGCACTGGTATATGATAGTTGGGATGCTAAAGCTGGTGTAAGTAATTCGGCATCAGTTAGTAGTGATACTACGACAGATGGTGGAACATCGTGGAAAAATTTGGAATATACCAAAAGAGTTGTTGAAAAATGGGTTAGCAAAGATCACACGGTGAGTACAGATCAGTCAAAGATCACCTGGAAAGTTACAGTGAATCCGAATGGATATAATATTGCAGGCTCTAAGATCAAAGATATATTAGGGACGGAAGAACATCATGTTGGACCATATATTGCTGGTACATTATCGTCCACACCGGCACTTCCGGGTAATCCTACATGGTCAGATTTACAAAACGGATATATTTTTCCGGCGGGAACGGATAATAATACATATACGATTACCTATGATACAGAGATGGGAGATGTGTCAACGACAGAACAATATACAAAGTCTAATACGATTCAGATCAATCCATATGGCAATACATATGATATGTCGAAGACTGATTATTGTACAATTGGATCCAACCATGAATATATTAAAAAAGTATGTGATACAACAGGCAATAGCAGTACTGATGTGGAATGGACAATTACAGTAAATGTTCCAGAGAGTGGAAGTAGCAGTGACATGAGAGTGACGGATACGATCCCGGCAGGTATGACCTGTACAGCGTCAGATATTACAATTAATGGAGTTACGGGTATCACTCCATCGGTAGTAGGGAATACGATTACGATTCCATTTGGTGCTGTTGCGAAGGGAACATATACAATTAAAGTAAAAACGCATATAGATTCTGTTCCTGCGAAGGATACAACATATCCGAATACAGCAACTTACATAGATGGTACGGTTAATAAAAATTCGTCGGCAGATTATACATATAAGCCGGAACAATATTTGAAAAAAGAAACGGCTAATAGACTGGATTTTCCATGGGATTATGGTACTGGTATCAATTGGCAGTTAGTTGTTTCAGCATTGCCAGATGATACAACAAGTGCAGTAATAGAAGATACACTTCCGGATAATCTGCATTACAAAGAAGGTTCTTTAAAGGTATATGAATATTCATGGAACAATACAGAGAATAGTGCGTTAACGAATTCAATTCATGTTACGACAAGTAGTAATAAAATATACTTTGAAATAACAGGGGATGCGTTAACACATATTAAGACGGCGGGAAAGCAGCTTTGTCTGTTCTATACAACAGATTATGTGGATCTTAATCAGGCAATGACATCACAGGATTATGTCAATAAAGCATTCATTAAGGTAAATGATAGAGTTTGTCCGGAAGTACCGGCTACGGCACAATGGAAACAATTAAAGAAGGATAGTATTATTGATAAGACCGGGCAATATGATGCAACAACAGCACCGAATGTAAAATATACAATTACTGTAAATGAGAATGCTTTAGATCTGGATGCAGCGAGTGATCAATTGCTGCTAAAAGATGTTATGGGTTCTGCAATTGAGTATTATCCGGGAAGTATGAAGATAGATGGTGTTACAGCAACGTCGCAGCAGGTTAGTTATGATGCATCAACTCGAACGTTGGAGGTTAAGGTACCGGATAGTAAAAAGGTAGTGATTACCTACATGGGAACAATCACTTTGGATGTAGGAGCGGCATTAACGGATGCGAATTGTGTAAATAGTTGTTCGTTATCGGGTGTCGGTGATGCAGGAACGGATAAATATCGTCCAAGTGCTACGGCGGTTATAAAGAGTGCTGGTTCATCAACGTCCAATGGTGTTGTTATTCATATTGTGAAGCATAAAAAAAGTGAAACAACGAATTATCTGCCGGGCGCAGAGTTTACATGTAGTGAAATGGCTTACGATGCAACGACGGGAGTTGTAGGAACTGCAATCACGTCACAAACGGTAGCTTCTAATACAGTTGGAAAAGCATCGTTCTCTAATTTGTATCGGGCAAAATTATATAGAATCGTTGAAACTAAGGCACCAGCTAACTATAAAATCGATACGACACCAAGATATTTTCTGTTTAAAGAAACGGGAAATACCGGTACATATCCATCCAATGTAACTGAGAATGGTGTAAGCTATCCGGTTCATTTGGAAGAAGCAGTTACAACAAGCTATACGTATTCTTTCCCAAATGAGGAGATAACATCCCATCCGGTACAGATCAGTAAAGTGGATATCACAAGCTTAAAGGAGCTTGCCGGAGCAAGTTTGAAGATTACGGACAAGTCAACCGGGGCAGAAGTGGCTACATGGACTTCCGGTAGTGATAAGGATGCAGTGGGTAATCTTATCCCTCATACCATAACGCTTGCAGAGGGAACCTATATCTTGACAGAAACAAAGGCACCGGCAGATTACAAGGTAGCAGATTCGATTGAATTTACAGTTGCCGGTGATGGTACTGTGACTTCTGCAACAGCAGGAGCAGCCTCCGGAACAAAAGTCACAATGAAGGATGCAACAATAGACAAAGGTAAGTTGAAGATCACAAAGACGATCAGCGGTACGGTAACGAAGGAACAGGCGGAGGCTTCTGTACAATTTACGGTGGTGGACAATTCCGATCAGCATGTAGTAGGAACATATCAATTATCTGATTTTACATATGATGCAACGAATAAGATCTGGACCAAAGAATTGAATTGTAATGTAGGAGGATATACGGTAACAGAAACGGTAACGGCAATTGGTGGTTATATGTTGTCAAAGGTAAGTTATGCGATTGATTCTGCGGCAGCACAAGATGGAGAAGTCGCAACAGCAAACGTTACGAAAGGCACAACAACAACCGTTGCATATACCAATACATATGATCCTGCTGCTCATTCTGTGGATATCAGTAAAGTGGATGCGGCAAAAGGTGAGGAGATTGCAGGAGCGGAGTTGACGATTACAAATAAGACAAGTAATCTGGTTGTAGCAAAATGGACTTCGGGTGATAAGAAGGATGCAGCGGGTAATGTGATACCGTATACTGTAACGCTTGCTGCAGGCACTTATACTCTGACAGAAACAAAGGCACCGACAGGCTATGAAGTAGCAGATCCGATTGATTTTACAGTAGGAAATGACGGTAAGGTTACATCGACTACACATGCATCCAACATTGTTGGTGTCAACAAGGTGGTTATGAAAGATGTCAAAGAAAAACCGGGTACATTGAAGCTTACGAAGACGGTGGCAGGAACCGTATCAAAGGAAGATGCGGAAAAGACGATTCAATTTAAGGTTTCAGATGCGGCAGGAACAGTAGTAGCAACCTACAAATTATCAGAGTTTACCTATGATACAGCAAGCAAGACGTGGACAAAGACGTTAGATTGTACAGCAGGTAAATATACAGTAACGGAAACAGTTACTGATATAACAGGATACACGTTGGCAAGTGTTACTTATACAATTGACAGCGGAGCAGAAACAACAGGAAAAGCAGCAGATGTTACGCTTGTGAAAGGTAATGTTACAACAGTTGCATTTAAGAACAGTTATCAGGAGTCACCTACCACGACAGAAGCAACCACAACGGAGACTGCGACTGAGGTAACGACGGAGGCGACAACGGAGGCGACAACGGAAACAACAACAGAGATTACAACGGAAGTGACGACAGAGCAGGTTACAACGGACGAAGATAAGACAGAGGTTGAGACGCACAGCAAAGAGACAACCGGTAAGAAGACCAAGAGCAAGAAGACAGGTGACGCAGCACCGATCGCAGCAACAGGTGGTATGTTGTTGATCTCGTTAGTTGGATTAGGAGTTCTTTATCTGAAGAAAAAGAAGAATGACTAAATAAAACAAATAACAAGAATATTGTAAGATAAGAAGAAAGGGTACTTCACGGATTCATCGAATCGGAAGTACCCTTTTCTTAGATACTATAAAGCTTAGTTGGTGAATATCTGTTTAGAGATATTAGCATCCAAAATTGAAATATCTGCAAATTGTATTAAATAACTCGGAACAGCTATTGAATCTAAAACACATAGTTTCGTCCTCCTTATTTTTATTTTGTCTTCAGCTGATTACAAAATGAATTGTAATAATTTTGTAACATTTTTTGTATTTATTTTCCTGTTTTATCCTTTTCGTGAATAATTCCAGTGAAATAAACAAAAAATATTTTTCAGAGGACAGACATTTTGGAGCATTTTCTGTTCTAAATTTAATGGAAGCTGTTATCCAAAGGAGTACTTTTATGAAAATCCGTGAGCGCATCAACCTGGCTGCCGGGATTCTGTTTACGCTGATCATCGGCACGCTGTTACACTTCACCTATGAATGGAGCGGGGAAAACCCTTTTGTGGCTCTCTACTCACCAGTCAATGAGTCAGTCTGGGAACACTTAAAGCTTTTGTTTTTTCCTGTGCTGCTCTATACCTTTTTTGAAATCATCGTGCTGTATAAGACCTCCGGGCATTTTCTTGCATCCCGGC
>ENA-OROD01003396-OROD01003396.1-human-gut-metagenome-genome-assembly--contig:-NODE-3396-length-10524-cov-7.018531_pt1 | contig 10524 bp, 8 predicted proteins | sample MGYA00242123_ERZ509038 | MGnify/ENA primary metagenome ERZ509038 (study PRJEB26280, sample SAMEA2338719) | human gut metagenome | biome: human gut; feature: human-associated habitat; material: faeces... | reverse complement strand
GCGTAGCGCAGCTCCGCCGCCGTGTCCGCCGCGTAAAATTGTACGTTTATATCCATGGATCAACTCTCCGATTCAATATTATACCAATTGCGATGTAGGTATAATACTAATATTCTCCGCAAAAATCAAGTCGCTCTTTATTTTTCGTCGGAACTGGGGTATAATCCATTTGTAAACCATATAAGGAGGGTTAAGTATGAAACAGTATTTTGAAATAGTGGACGTCATGGCGCGCGAGATCCTTGACTCCCGCGGCAATCCGACCGTCGAGGTCGAGGTCACGCTCGACGACGGCACCGTCGGCCGCGCGGCCGTGCCTTCCGGCGCGTCTACCGGCATGTACGAAGCCTGCGAACTGCGCGACGGCGACAAGAGCCGTTACAACGGCAAGGGCGTCCTGCTCGCGGTAGAGAACGTCAACCATGAGCTGGCCGAAGCGCTGGTCGGCATGAACGTGCTGGATCAGCCCTCTATTGACAAGATGCTCATAGATATCGACGGCACCCCGAACAAGACCCGTCTCGGCGCGAACGCCATCCTCGGCGTGTCCCTCGCCTGCGCGAAGGCAGCCGCCGCCGCAACCGGCGTCAGCCTGTATAACTATATCGGCGGCGTCAACGCCAAGACTCTGCCCGTGCCGATGATGAACGTGCTCAACGGCGGCCAGCACGCCGCCGGCTCGAACGTGGACATTCAGGAGTTTATGATAATGCCTGTCGGCGCGGAGAGCTTCCATGAGGCGCTGCGCATGTGCGCCGAGGTGTTCCACGCGCTCAAGAAGGTAGTTCCGGCGTCCGGCGTGGGCGACGAGGGCGGCTATGCGCCGAATCTCGACAGCGACGAGGACGCGCTGAAGGCGCTTGTCACGGCGATTGAGAAGGCGGGCTACAAGCCCGGCGAGGACTTCCGCATCGCGATAGACGGCGCGGTGTCCGACTGGTACAGCGAGGAGGACAAGTGCTATCATCTGCCGAAGCGCGGCATCGTGATGACCAGCGAGCAGATGGTCGATATGTGGGAGAGCTTCGTTGACAAGTACCCGATCGTCTCCATCGAGGACGGCATGGGCGAGAACGACTGGGAGGGCTGGCAGCTGATGACCCGCCGCCTCGGCCACCGCATCCAGATCGTCGGCGACGACCTGTTCGTGACGAATGTGGAGCGCATCAGGAAGGGCATCAAGCTCGGCGCGGCGAATGCCGTGCTGATAAAGCTCAACCAGATCGGCACCCTGACCGAGACGCTCGACGCGATACAGACCGCGCACCGCGCCGGCTGGACGGCCGTCGTCTCCCACCGCTCCGGCGAGACGGAGGACACGACCATCGCCGACATCTCCGTCGCCGTCAACGCGGGGCAGATCAAGACCGGCGCGCCCTCGCGCACCGATCGCGTGGCGAAGTACAATCAGCTGCTGCGCATCGAGGAGGAGCTGTTCGACTCCGCCGAATACCTCGGCAAGGACGCGTTTTTCTCGATAAAGTAAATGAGTGAACCCACGGGAAGCCGCAAAGCTTCCCGTGGTTTTTTTGTTGGGGCGTCTCTGTGCCGCCCCTTTTCGTACTTTTAATTTAAAGAAACGGATTCCCACGACCCGCCTGAGGTGTAAGTTCGCATTAGCCAAATCAAAGATTTGGATGCTCACTTAAGTTTGCGAACTGTTCTCGGAATGACAGGTTGTTTTAATCTGGTGCTCCGATTTGTTATGCGGAACAGGACATGAGACGACGGACAGCACAGAGGCCGTCCCCTACAGGGTGATTTTGTAGTGCGTTCTTTTCTCTCTGCTCCAGTCTCAACTCCGGCGACCCCTCAGTCGCTGCGCAACCACCGCCCATAACAGGGCGCGCCAAGGGTGCGACATCATCCCATGCCACGCCAAGATTTCATCTTACATTTAACAGATTTGTAACGCAATGTGCGGCGGTATAGACTATAATATCAATTTGTAAAAAAGAATGGTCGTAGATTTTTTCAAGGAGCTGCATTGCATGAAACTCAAAAAAATTACTGCTTTGGCGCTGATTCTGGCAGCTGTCGTTTCGCTGTGCGCCTGCGGTGCGACCGCGGCCGCGCCCGCCGCGGCAACTGAATGCACCTGCGGCGGAGACGCTTCCGTATGTACCTGCTGCGGCAACTGCTGCGCGTCGGACTCCCAGCCCGCGCAGACCGCATCCACCCCAACGGAGGACGCAGACTTCGACTCACGGCTCGCAGGCTCATGGACTCTTGTGGCCGAGGAGATACACGGCGCGCTGGGCGAGATAAAGAACAGCTCCGTCCCGGACGGCAGCAATATGTACATAAGCCTTGACGGCGGCGTGAGCGGCGAGATATTCGACGCGGTCACGCGGGCGCTGAAGGTCAGCTTCGGCACGAACACCGTCTTTGAACCCCTCGGCACGATCACGTCGGACAACGGCAGGCTGGACATCACCGGCCTTCTGCCCGATAACTCCGGCATCACCATAAGCAAGGCCACGTACGCCTTCTCCGACATCACGAAAGGCTCCTACAAGTCCTGCACGCACAACGCCGCCTTCGCGGAGGACACCGACAACCGCATGAAGCTCAACATCTCCTGCACAGTTGACGGCATGATCGTTCACGGCGACATCAACGTCGCGCTCACCTTTGAGCGCATCTACCCCGTCTGGTCGTACAGCAGCGACGGCAGCAAGGGCAAGTATCTGCTCATGGACGCGCTGGAGGGCAAGTGGCAGGACAATTATGAGAATGTCTGGGACTTCGCGCTGGACGTGAAAAGCTCCGAGGCGTCCACCGTGCTGAGCTTCAGCGTCACGGATAAGAACGGCGCGGTCAAGACCGGTGTCGATTTCCTCAACGTTGAGAGCGATGACGGGCTTGGCGTTGACCTGACCTTCGCCTTTGACAGCTCGCGCATAAACGGGCGGCTGCAGTATTTTGACGGCAGCACCCTGACGCTCACGACCGACATGGGCGAGACTCTGACGCTCAAACGCGTGAGCTGAGAACAGAATAGAATGAGATGAGCCACCCATGAAATCGCTCGGCTAGAGTGATTTCATGGGTGGCTTTTTGCGCAGGACGCGTGGGTGCGACGGAACGGCACAGACGCCGTCCCCTACGGTTATGTTTATAGTGCGTTCTTCCTTTTCTCCCCCGCTCCAGTCTCACCTCTGGCGACCCCTTCGGCGCTGACGCGCCACTGTCTCGCTGCGGCTCGGTCGCGGCGCGGCTCTGACATGCCACCGGCATGTCATTCACTACCGCGCCGCCGCTTCGCTGCCCCTCTTAGGGCAGCGAAGCGGCAAAGGTTTAGAGCTGGCACGTCGCCCCGTCTCCGCGCCGCATCAGATATAATGCTTGCGCGGGATGCGGTCGTAATGCCGGAGCAGGATCGGCTCCACGCAGGAGGACAGGAACTTCATATCAAGATTAAAGAAATATATCAAAAAGGTCACGGCGAAAAATCCGCCCGCTCCGCCGAGGAGCTTCAGCGACAGCCTCTTCATATTCATACTTTCTCCTCCTTCGTCACCATGCGTTCTCGTCCGGCAGAACCTCGATGGACGGATCCAGCGGCTCCTCGCGCATGACGGTACGCATATACTCGTTGAACTGGTCGCGGATGGCCTGACGCGAATACACGCGCGGATCGCACAGGTCGTGGCAGACCCAGACGAGGTGTATCCCGCGCTCGCGCGCCTGATCCTCGAACTGCCCGTGCATACCGACCAGCGCCTTGCAGCTCATGTGCTCCCACATCATCACCATGTCCGCGTTCATCTTCTCGCAGAACTCCCACAGCTCGTCGACCAGCACCTTATAGCCGCCGTGTGTACGGTTGCGCATGATCATGTTCTCGGTCAGGTACGCCATGTCGTAATACGCCTGCTCGCGGTTCTCCGGCGTGTCCTCCTCGGCGATCTCCTTGCTGATGACCATGGACAGCATATCCGTCAGCGGCACTACGCCCCAGCAGTGCACCATCCAGTTGAGCATGTCGATGACATACTGCGGCTGCACACCCCAGACTATGCAGCGGTGGCGGTACTCTGGCGCCATCATCGTCTTGCGCTCGTAGCCGCGCTGCACGTACTTCATTATCTTCCGGTCTATCGGCGGGAACAACGGCGAGCGGCCGCAGTTGCCCATGTAGTTTGTGTCGTTATACAGCGAGAAGGTCGCGCCGATGAACTGCGGGTAGGGCGTGCTGTTGACCTCGAGCCAGGTCAGGCGGTTGCGCGTCGTCTCGTTGACGCGCTTGGCGCACTCAAAATACGCCTTCCAGTCCCACTTCGCGCCGGTCTGCTCCTCGATAAACGCGATGGCCTTCCTGATATCCTGCGCGGCGTACTCCTGCACGTCCTCCTCCTTGTGCCGCATCGGCGCGACGAGCTGGAAGGTCGGGATGCCGTACTCGCGCTCAAGGCGCTTTGCAATTATGCCGTTGCCCATGAGAGAGCCGTCACAGGTGGTATTGACCTGCACGGCGCATCTGCCGAGCACGGGGAAATCGTCCTCGATGGAGGCACCCGCCTCGGCCTCCGGCATGGGACATACGTCGCCCGGAATACCGAACTGCTGCGCGATGTCGAGATAATGCGTGGACGAATACTGGTTCAGGAGGTTTGCGGAGAACATCGTCGGCACCTCGCGCAGTATCGCGTGTAGCGTCGGGAAGCCCATCATGAACGCCGTCATGGCGTTCTCGTCGGTCAGAACGCAATCGTTTGAATACTTGACGTCGTTGCCGGTGCGGCGGTCGCCGCGGATGGAGTTATCAATACATGTCGCCACGTCCTTGACGACGAAGTCCATCGCCGTGTGCACGATGCGCAGCGGCTCGTCGCGCAGACCCATCGTGAATTTATCCAGCATGTGCGGCACGGCGAGGTAGTTTGCGAACCAGCGGTACCTGAACATGGCCTTGACGTTGCGGGGCTTGATGATGACTCCGGCGAGGATGGACAGCAGGTACAGCCATCTGCCGTAATCATAGAGGGTGTCCTTTATGCCGCGCCACTCGCGGCGGCGGCGCACCTTGCCGCCGTCAAAAAGCACGCCAAGCCGCTTTTCGCCGATACGTTCCCGACTGTTTTCCACCAGCGCCATTACCTTGCACCTCCCTGAAGCTTTTTTATCTCAATGCTTTCCACAAACGCCTGCACACGCGTGCGCATCTGGCCGATGGACGAGGCGATGTTGTACGGCCGGTCGACCGACATCACGGGGAAGCCGTAGTCCTCGCGCAGCATCGTCGAGCCGAGCAGCCGCTCGTATGCCCACGGGTCGCAGAATTTCACCTGCTGGTATATGATGCCGTCCGCGCCGTATTCGCGCGCGACGTCGTTGACGTACTGCTTACGGCCGTAGACCTTCTCCATGTTCATCATGCGCGGACATTGGCCGCGGTGGACGTACTGGCGGCAGAGCTGGGTCAGCGCGTCCTCGTCGTCGTTCATCTCGATGACGTCGCGCCCCGGCAGCGAGCCGAAGCAGAAGCGATCCGCGCAGACGTAAGCGCCCGTCTCCTCGATGAGCCGGATGAAGCCGCTGTCGTCGACCTCCGAGCCGACCACCATGAGCCGCGCCCGATACGGCTTCGGCTCCGGCTCGCGCGTGCGTATCTCTTCGAGCGTCTCGCGCAGCTTGTCGACTATCAGGTACTTCGGGGCGAGGTATGTAGCCAGCGTCAGCACGTGGAACTCGTAGCCCGTGATGCGCGGGCTCTCTTCCTTCCGGAAGTCGCCGATCGTGCGGATAAGCGAACAAATCTCGTTGTGCTCGGCGACAGCCTTCCTTATAGCAGAATCGGAGGTGTCTATGCCGTAGGCCTCGCAGAGGGGCGTGAGAATGTGGTTTCTGCATTGGAGCTTCAGCAGCTCTACGCCGTTATCGTCCGCCTTGAGTGGAATTTCCATGTACTGATGAAAGAAGCGGTCGTTCCCCTTGCCCATGGTTTTCAGCAGTTCCATGTTCTCGACGCAGCGGTTGATCATCGTGCAGCCGTCGGGCGCGATGACGCAGTCGGCGAAGTTGAAGCCGCCCTCGATGGCGCGCTCGAGCAGCGCGCGGCTCGTCTCGCACAGGAAGCTCGTCATGTAGTAGGTCGCGATGTCCATCGAGCCGGTGTTCGGCGCGGACAGGCGGATGGAAAAGGTTCCGTCAAGGTTCATCAGTGGTTCGGGGGTGTTCTCGCACACGAACGCGACGCAGACCTTGCCGTCTTTTTTCGCCTGAACGATCAGCTCGTTGTTTGCCTCCCGCAGGAGGTTTTCAAAATAGCCAAGATACTTCAGATCTCTCATTGCTTTCCTCCCCTGAATAATTTTGCCGTTGACCTGGATGACATTATTTTAACATTGTTGGCAAATGAAGTCAATTTATTTATTCATTTTGCGCATATATGTATAAACTGAGCAGACGGTGTTGTGCAATATGCGCCGTGCGCCGTCGCGGTGCATGCCCGCACATTAATTATACAGCCCCCCGCCGGCGTTTTATGCCGCAACGCGGCGGTGAGAATAAACGGGATGTGAAACGGCGGTGCACCCCCTTGGCGCCCCTTCTGGGGGAGCTGTCGGCCTGTGGCCGACTGAGGGATTGTCCGTTGCGGTACCGGCAGCTGATTCGCCTGTAAACGACGCTTGATGCAGATTCTGCGGCACAATCCCTCCGGCTCGGCTAACGCCGCCCCACCTCCCTTTACGCAAGGGAGGCGAAGGGCAAATCTTTACTCTGCTCTTTCTTTTCTCCTCTGCTTGTTTCTCCTCTCTGGTGACTGCCAATATGTAAAAGACACCGCCCCCCAGACGCAAAGAACCCACCCGAATGATCGGGTGGGTTCTTACAGCACTATCTATTCCTTATTTCTTTGCACGCAGGATGGAGAACGGGTCGGCGCCGTTGCCGGAAAGCGTCGTGAAGCTGAGGCTCGTGTCCACATGGTCGGCCATTGACTGGCGCGCCAACTCCGGCAGACGCATCCGTATCGCGGAAACGACCGCCGTGTGGTGGTACTTAATGCTGGGCATCCAGGGGTTCGCCTCATTGCCGCTGCGGCCGATAAACTCCAGCATCGAGGACTGATACATCGTCAGCTTCGGGAGCAGAATGTTGTAGCTCTGGATGATGTAGGGGTTGCCGCAGGCGTCGATTATCATCTTGTGGAACGGCATATCGGTGTCCTTCATGCCGCGGATGTCGCGCTGCAGGACGCTGTCCTTGAATGCATCCGCCAGCATGCTCAGCTCGCGCACGGTGGCATCGTCCGCCGAGTGGGCGCAGAGCGCCGCCGCCTCGCATTCGATCGCGCTGCGGACGCGGTAGAGGTTGATCATGTCGGGCAGGCTGAGATCGAGCACGAAATTGCCGCTCTGCCCGGGGCGGGATATTACAAAGCCGACCTCGGCCAGCTTGCCGATGGCTTCTGCCACGGGCGTGCGCGAAATACCGAGGGATGCGGCGATCTGATTGACGTTCAGCTTGGAACCGGGGGTAATGCGCAGCTCAACAATATCGTCGTACAAAAGCTTCGTCACCAGGTCACGCAGCTTGGCGTCGGGGTTTTCGGAGATGTACTTTTTGAGTCGGTATTGATCCATAACGCGGCCTCCAAGATAAAAATCGCATCAATTATAACGTATGTCCCGAATATTTACAAGCGCTTAGCGGCAAGTAGTTCTTTTGTCAATCAAGGGCGATGCGGGAAAAGAAAGAGCGAAGTACAGACCACGTGACGCCCCCCGTGCCGAACCTCCCCACACAAAAACAAAGAACCGCACGGGATTCCGTGCGGCCCTTCGTTTTGGGAGAAAAGAGAGGATTTATAGGAGTAGAAAAGTAGCAATTTAATATGCGCCGTCAGGGAACCTGACCGGGCATGATGGAGGTGGAGCCGGAGGTGTTCTCCGGAACCTCCTCGTCAAAGGTGATGCTCAGCGTCAGCGTCTCGCCCGCGCGGTAGATCACAAGCTCTGCCGTGTCGCCCGCGGAGTACTGCTTGACGGCGTGGGTCAGGTCGGTATAGCTTTTGACCTCGCTCTCGCCGAGCTTGGTGATGATGTCGCCGGCGCGGAGTCCCGCGGTCTCGGCGCAGCTGCCGCTCTCAACGGAGTAGACATACGCGCCTTCCGGCATATTGTAATACTGGCTGTAAGCGGAGGTGTATCTCTGGTCGATACGCACGCCCATGTGAGCCTTGCCGGTGACATAACCCTTGGTGATAAGATCGTTTGCGATGCTGGCCGCGTCATTGATAGGGATCGCGAAGCCCAGACCCTCCACCCCGGAGGAACTGTACTTGGCAGTCACTATGCCGATGACTTCGCCGCGGGTGTTGTACACGGGGCCGCCGGAGTTGCCGGAGTTGACCGCCGCGTCGATCTGGAACATGTTGATCGCGCTGCCGCCCTCTTCGGTGGTGATGAGACGGTCAAGGGCGCTTACGTGGCCGAAGGTGGAGGTGAACTCCAGCTCGCCGAGGGGGTTGCCGACGGCGCACACATCGTCGCCGACGGCGAGGCTGTCGCTGTTGCCCAGCGTTGCGGGGGTGAGGCCGGTGGCATCTATCTTCAGAACGGCGATGTCGTTGCTGGCTTCAATGCCGACTATCGTGGCGTCGTAGCGCGTACCGTCGTGGGTGATTACGTTGACGGCGTAGTTGTTCTGATATGCCGTTTCTATAACGTGGTAGTTTGTAAGTATATATCCGTCATCACTGATGACGAAGCCGGAGCCGGAGACTGCGGAGGAACTGGTCTGGCCGAAGAAGTTCGTGTATGTGACCTCGGTGGTCACGCCGACGACCTGCTTGCTCGCTATCTCGTTTATCTCCGCCCAGCTGAGACTGTCGGAAGAACTGGCGACGATCGGGGCGCTCGATGAGCTTACGACCGGAGTCTCGGAGGGTTCGGCGTTCACGCTGTCCTCCAGTGCCGTGATCCTGCTGTTCAGGCGGCTTTCGGCGATCGCGCCGCCGCAGAGACCGCCGAGCAGCGCGCACACAAGTGCAATGCAGGCAAATCTGAGATAGCCGTGCTTCTTGCCGTGCCCGCCGTTGTCGGAGGGCTTAGGCTCTCTCTCGGGCTTCTCCTGTTTCTCAGGCGGGGTGTAGTATCTGGGGGGATCGTTGCTCTCGTCCGCAGGGACGTAGTGCGCGTCGGAGTATATTTTCTGAGTAAACCCGTTTTTGTAATGGTACTCGCCGTTCACGCGGTCGGTGTTATCCGGAGCGGAACCCTCTGCGTTGACATTGTTTGTCTGTTCGATCGGATCATTATCTTCGGGCTGGTACATTAAAAAGACCTCTTTTGCTATTTGAACTTGCTTGGTTTGTCTTATTCTTTGCTTGTGAATATAAGATACAATGCATTTGTGTACTTGTAATGAACAAAAGCGCAAATATTTTTGAACAAAGCAAAAGAAAACTGTTAACGCATGGAAATATGGGGGCAGGGTAAAGCAATCGGGACGGCGGCTGCCGTCCCGATCACTATCACATATACAGCACGAGCGCGATCATTTCGAGCGTCTCGTCATCGCGGTTGATGATGCTGTGCCCCTCGCCGCTGGGACAGAAAGCAACGTCGCCTGCCTCGAGCGTCGTGAGCGTGCCGTTGTCGCTGTACTCGCCGCGGCCCTTGAGAATGTAGTACACCTCGCCGTCGCCATGATGGACATGCCAGCCAACTTCGCAGTTCTTGCGCAGATAGATGTGGTTGAACAGCCGGCCCTTGCCCTGCATCTCGTCGGCGTCGTTCAGGATACGGTCGGCCTCCAGCATTCCCATGCCGCCGAACGCCTGCTTGGTCTCGTGTATACGTTCATTTTTTCTTCTTATCATAATAGAGCTTACCCCCTGTTGAAGTATAGCTGTATTCTACACCAAAACAGCGGGGGATTCAACTATTTATCCAGTGCGCGGATAAGCTCAAGCGCGGTGGAGGTCAGCTCGCGGGCGAATTCCTCGCGCTCTGACTCAATCGCGACGCGCACCGCGCTGCGGCTGGCGAGCGGCGCTATGTGCAGCTCGAAGCCATCGCCGGATACGCGCAGCCCGTCGGAGTAGTCCGCGCCCATGTCCATGAACAGCTCCGACAGCGTCCCCATCAGCTCCGCGCGGTCGCGGCACGGACAGATAACGCCGCCGCTGCCGTCATCGCCGTCGTCGGGAGCGGGAGCCGCGGCAAATTCCGGAGCGGGGGAGAGGTCGAGCCTGCCGCGCAGTGCGTCCACGCAGCACTGGTAGTACGACAGCGGCGTCCCCACGTCGCACCAGTAGCCGTCCATCGGCACGCCGAGGATCGGCTCCGGGAACAGCTCCTTGCCGAAGTCAAACGCCCGCCCGTCCGGTACAAGCTCCATGACGCGCGGGGACACGGCGTAGATGCCGGTGTTCACAAAGTCGGTCACGACGCGCGGCCAAAGCGGCTTTTCGATGAAGCTGCGGATGCGGCCTGTCGGGTCGGTGACGGCGAGGCCGTAGCGGAGCGGCTCGGCGTTGCGGCACAGCGCGATGGTCACGCCCGCGCCGGA
>ENA-OROD01003395-OROD01003395.1-human-gut-metagenome-genome-assembly--contig:-NODE-3395-length-10525-cov-3.291117_pt1 | contig 10525 bp, 6 predicted proteins | sample MGYA00242123_ERZ509038 | MGnify/ENA primary metagenome ERZ509038 (study PRJEB26280, sample SAMEA2338719) | human gut metagenome | biome: human gut; feature: human-associated habitat; material: faeces... | reverse complement strand
TTTGGAATTATATTCATGGCAAAATTAATAAAAATATTGTTAGAAAAATACGAAATTCCAATGTATATGGGAATAATTGGCTTTGTAATCGCATCAGCCATATCAATTCTAGTATCTGTCATCGGATCAAGTTATGGAGTATTGCAAATAATTATAGGAGTCATCTTAATGTTTGTAGGAATTATCGCATCAAGAATGATTAGTAAAGGTGAAAAATAATGGAACTTGAATTTATTAGATATAATGATAACTATGAAAACGAAGTGAATTTAATAAATAAAGAAATGGCAAGTGAAAGAAAAATTACTAATTTAGGTGGTTTTGATAAAAAAAATAGTAAACTTGTTGTTTTAAATGGAAAAGTTATTGGTTTTTCTAGCGTACTGTTATCAAGAGGTACTCCAACTATTCAGTACGGAATAAAAAAAGAATACAGAAATTGTGGTTATGGAACTATATTACTAGACAAATTAACAGATGATTTATTTAACGATGGATATGATAGAGTAGAACTAATGATTTCACCAAAAAATAAGCCATCAATGGCATTGGCAGAAAAAGTTGGTTATCAAATTGATTATAGTAATGGAGGACCTGCATTTAATCCTGAAAACGAAGAATCAATGTACATAACATATTATAAAAATAGTTATACAAAAAAATATGGAAGAACAAGGTGAAGTATGAACGAGGATATAATAAAAGAAATAAGCAGTGATTTAAATATAAGCATAAAACAAATAGATGCGACACTAAAACTACTTGGCGATGGAAATACAATACCATTTATAGCCAGATATAGAAAAGAAGCAACAGGTAACTTAAATGAAGAAGAAATAAGAAAAATAAATGATGTATATGAATATCAAGTGAATTTATTAAAAAGAAAAGAAGATGTAATTAGATTAATTGATGAAAAAGGACTTCTAACAGATGAGCTTAAACAAAATATTATGAATTGTAGTAAACTTGTTGAAATAGAGGATATATATAGACCTTTTAAAGAAAAGAAAAAAACAAAAGCAACAGAAGCAATAAAAAACGGTTTAGAACCACTAGCAAAAATAATAATGTCTTTTCCAATAAAGTTAAATGATGTAGAAAAATTTTTAAATGATAATGTAAAAACTAAAGAAGAAGCAATAATTGGTGCAAAATACATAATTGCAGAATGGATTAGTGATAATGCATTTTATAGAAAATGGATAAGAAATTATATGTATAATAATGGCAACATTGTATCTAAATTAAAGAAAAATGCAACTGATGAAGCAAAAGTATATGAAATGTATTATGAATATAACGAATCTGTAAAAACTATCAAACCACATAGAATTCTTGCACTTAATAGAGGAGAAAAAGAAAATATTTTAAATGTAAAGATTGATTTTGATAAAAATAAAATTATTGAATATTTAAATTCAAAACTAATTAAAAATGAATCAAGTGAATGTGTCACATTAGTAAAAGAAGCAATAATAGATAGTTTAGATAGATTAATAATTCCTAGCGTTGAAAGAGAAATAAGAAGCGAACTTACTGATATTGCAAGTGAAAAATCAATAGAAGTGTTTATGGATAACTTAGAACATTTGTTATTAACACCCCCTATGAAAGATAAAATGGTTCTAGGACTTGATCCTGCTTTTAGAACTGGTTGCAAACTAGCAGTAGTTGATTATACAGGAAAATTTATTGATAAAAGCGTAATCTATCCACATGAACCAAAAAATGAATATGAAAAATCAAAGAAAATAGTACTTGATTTAATAAAAAAATACAACATAGATATTATTGCAATAGGAAATGGAACCGCATCACGTGAATCAGAAAAATTTATATCTGACGTTATAAAAGAATCAGATAAAAAAGTAGAATACATAATTGTAAGTGAGGCAGGGGCTTCAGTTTATTCTGCAAGTAAACTTGCTATATCAGAGTTTCCAAATTTGCACGTAGAAGAAAGAAGTGCAATATCAATTGCAAGAAGATTGCAAGACCCATTATCAGAATTAGTAAAAGTTGATTCAAAGAGTATAGGAGTTGGCTTATACCAACATGATGTAGTAGAAAAAAGATTAGATGAATCTTTAGATTTCGTTGTAACAAAAGCGGTTAACCAGGTAGGAGTAAATATAAATACAGCTAGTCCGTCCCTACTTAAATACGTTTCAGGACTTAATAAAAAAGTAATAGATAAAATCATAGGTTATAGAGATGAAAAAGGAAAATTCATATCAAGAGAAGAATTAAAAAAGAAAAAAATCTTATCAGAAAAAGTATACGAACAGGCCATTGGTTTTATGAGAATAGTAGATGGTGTTAACCCACTTGATAAAACAAGTATACACACAGAAAGTTATGATATAACAAATAAACTACTACAAGAACTCTCTTTAGATTTAAATGATATAGGTACTCATAAAATAAAAGAAGTACTAAATGGCATAGATATTGACTTGTATGCAAAAAAATTAAATACAGATAAATATACACTAGCAGACATTGTAGCATCACTATCTAATCCTCTAAGAGATCCAAGAGATGACATGCCAAAACCAATATTAAGAAGCGATGTACTAAAATTAGAAGATTTAACCATAGGAATGAAATTACAAGGTACAGTAAGAAACGTTGTTGACTTCGGTGCCTTCATAGATATTGGATTAAAAAACGATGGCTTAGTACATATATCAAAAATATCTAACTCATATATTAAACACCCTAGTGAAGTTCTTAGTGTGGGTGATATAGTTGATTGTTATGTAGATGAAATACATCTTGATAAGAAAAAAGTTAGTTTATCACTATTAAAAACTATATAAAATTAAACTACTAGACATAAAAAACGTGTAACGAGTAATAACAGTTACACATTTTTTATAAAACAATAATTACAATCAAATATTCCTAATAAAAAATCTCAAAATAAACATACTAATACTGGTGATACAATGTGGATTTTATATGCTCTTTTAGCTGCTTTTTTTGCAGGAATTACATCTGTTTTTGCTAAAATAGGAGTTAACAAAATTGATACAGATTTAGCAACTGGTATAAGAACAATAGTTATACTTATTTTTAGCTTTGTAGTAGTTATTTTTACAAATGGCTTACATAAAGTAGGAACAATAAATTCAAGTACCATTTTTTATATATCATTATCTGGCTTAACTACTGCATTACTTTGGATATGTTATTTTAGAGCTTTATTTTATGGAGACGTAAACAAAGTAACACCAGTAGACAAAACAAGCATAGTATTAACTCTTATATTATCTAAAATCTTTCTAAAAGAAAATATAACCTATGTAAAATTAATATCAATTATATTAATATTGTTGGGCACATACTTAATGATAGAAAAAAAAGAAAATGTAAAGAGTGATTATAGATGGTTTATATACGCAGTATTAACTGGTATATTTACATCCCTATCTACAATAGTTGGAAAAATAGGAATAAAAAATGTAGATGTTAATTTAGCTACATTTATAAGAACTATCATTGTTTTAATTATCATTTGGATTTACATTTTTATAAAAAACAAACACAAACAATCGACAAAAGTTGACACTAAAAGTTTACTCTTTATATTTTTATCTGGTTTTACGACAGGTCTTTCTTGGCTATGCTATTTTAATGCACTTAAAAATGGAGAAGCAAGTATAGTATTTCCAATCGAAAAATTAAGTATATTAGTAGCAGTGTTATTTAGTACAATTTTTCTAAAAGAAAAGTTATCAACAAAATCAGCCATTGGTTTATCCATAATATCAATAGGAACATTAATTCTTATAATTTAATATTGTTATTTAATATTCAAAGTGTTAAAATACTTTTATGAATGATAATATAATTATTAAGGAGGTATTATGCTAGAACTAAAAAAAATAAGTAAAGTTTACAAATTAGAAAACTTCAAACAAAAAGCATTAGACAACATAAGTATAAATTTTAGAAATTGTGAATTTGTATCTATTCTAGGGCCATCTGGAAGTGGCAAAACCACACTCTTAAATATTATAGGGGGTCTAGATAACTATACATCAGGAGATTTGATTATAAATGGAATAAGCACAAAAAAATATAATGATAGAGATTGGGATACCTATAGAAATCATAAAATTGGTTTTGTGTTTCAAAGTTATAACTTAATTACACATCAAACAGTTTTATCTAATGTAGAACTTGCTTTAACGTTATCAGGAGTAAAAAGCAAAGAACGAAAAAAAAGAGCAAAAGATGCACTTAAAAAGGTTGGTTTAATTGAACACATAAACAAAAAACCAAATCAACTTTCTGGAGGACAAATGCAAAGAGTGGCAATAGCAAGAGCTCTTGTGAATAATCCAGACATATTACTTGCTGATGAACCAACAGGTGCACTAGATTCAAAAACAAGTGTACAGATAATGAACTTATTAAAAGAAGTCGCAAAAGATAGATTAGTTATTATGGTAACTCATAATTCTGATTTAGCCGAAAAATATTCAACTAGAATAATAGATTTAAAAGATGGAGAAATTAAGGGAGATACAAATCCATATAATAAATCAGATGAAAATAATGAAACAACAAAAGACAAAAAAACTAATATGAATTTTTTAACAGCATTATCACTTAGTTTAAATAATTTAATGACAAAAAAAGGAAGAACAATATTAACTGCCTTTGCAGGAAGTATAGGTATTATAGGAATTGCATTGATACTTTCATTATCAAGCGGTGTACAAAATTATATAAATAGAGTACAAGAAGAAACCCTTACTTCATACCCACTTATGATAGAAGATAATTCTGTAGATCTAACAAGCGTAATGACTGAACAAATGGACAAACTAAAAAAAGACGAAAATACAAAACAATCTAACAAAATATATTCCAATAATATGATGACAGATACATTATCAATTATGAGTAGCAAAGTTCAAAGTAACAATTTAAAATCTTTCAAAGAATATATTGAAAAAAACAAAGAGATAAATAAATATACCACATCAATTGATTATAAATATAATATAGAATTACAACTATATAAAAGTGATATTGAAGATAAAATTGTAAAAGTAAATCCTAATACAATACTATCTACAATGGGCATCACAGATATGCAAGCATCTTACTTTATGTTTAAAGATGTATTTAGTGAAATTATAGATAATGATGAATTAAATAATCAAATGTACGAAATAGTAAGTGGAAGAATGCCAAAAAAGTATAATGAAGTTGTATTAGTAGTTGACAAAAACAATAGAATTAGTGATTATGTTTTATATGCACTTGGTTTAAAAGATCAACAAGAATTAAAAGACATGTTTGAAAAAGTGAGAAAAGGTGAGAAAGTAGTAACCACTGATACTTCTTATGAATATAGTGAACTTATTGGATTAAAATTTAAATTATTACTTAATACAGATTACTACGAAAAAGTAAATGGATTATGGATAGATAAAAGCGAAGATGAAGAGTTTTTAAGAGAAAAACTTAAAGATAGTGAAGAAATAACTATTGTGGGAATAATAAAACCAAATAAAGATTCAGCAGTTACTAGTAGTACACTAGGTGGAATATTATATACAGATTCACTTGAAAAACATGCACTTAAAAAAGTAGAGGATTCACAAATAGTTAAAGAACAAAAGCAAAATTCAAAAATAAATATAATAACTGGATTAGAATTTAGTGATGAAGAATTTAATATTAATGATTTAAGTTTTGAACAACAAAGGTATCTAAGCAGTTTAAATCAAGAACAATTAGCAGAAGTTATTACAAAATACAAAGAAAGTTATTCACTTACCTATGAAAAAGTATTAGAGAAATTAGGAAGTATAGATTTAGATAATCCAAGTGGAATTTACATATATGCTAAAGATTTCGAATCTAAAGATGCTATAAAGAACATTATAAATGATTACAATGAACAACAAAGAAAAAACTCAAAAGATGCGAATGTAATTAATTATAATGATGTAGTTGGAATGCTTATGTCATCCGTAACAGATATAGTTGACATAATTAGTTATGTGCTTATAAGCTTTGTATCTATTTCATTAGTAGTATCAAGTATAATGATAGGTATTATTACTTATATTTCTGTCTTAGAAAGAACTAAAGAAATAGGAATACTAAGAGCAATAGGAGCAAGTAAAAAAGATGTTTCAAGAGTATTTAATGCAGAAACCTTAATAATAGGTTTTACTTCAGGTATGTTTGGAATACTTATAACAGTATTATTAAATATCCCAATAAACATAATAATAAAAAAATTAACAGGTGTTAGCAATATAACTCAATTACCACTAAATGGTGCTATTATACTTATCATGATAAGCGTAATATTAACAATTATTGCCGGTTTAATACCAGCAAAATTAGCAAGCAAAAAAGATCCAGTAGAATCTTTAAGAAGCGAATAAAAAAATAGGAATAATTAATTCCTATTTTATTTTTAAACAATAAACATAATATTTACTAACATTCATAGTAATCTTATCAAAACCCATATTACAAAATATTTCATTTTCAAATTCAGATGTTGCGATACCCACAATACCCTTAATTTTATAACCAATTCTATTCTTTTCATTCAAATATTTCTTAATTTCATAAGAAACAAGATCCACTGTCGTTTTATTTTGATAATTATTTTGTATTGCAATAGTATTAATATTAAATGCTACTGCCACATTATCTATCAGTTCCTTTCTTCTTGCGTCATCAGCTTCCTTGTATTCCCTGATAATGGTATTAACAATCTCCATCTTATGATACTTGTAAAACACTTTATCATTAAGGTCAACAATCCTTCCCATTCCATATACATATTCCCTATGAATATCCTCATGGTAAATGATATATCTGTCCTTACCTTTTTCTTTAGCAAGATACAGGACCTTATCTGCTATCTTAAATAATTCATCGTAATTCTTGGCATCATTAGGATAAGTTGCCGAACCAATTGAACATGTAATCTTAATATTACGCGGATCATCATGATACAGCCATTTTGTATTATTGCGTATCGTTCTTAAAACATTCCTTATACCCTCGTTATCATTAAGTCCTTCCATAATGATAAACATCTCATCTCCGCCAATTCTTCCACACAATCCTCTGCTTCCAACTGCATCTCTTAAGATATCTGCAACCTTACAAAGAACTTCGTCACCAAACATGTGTCCATATGTATCATTAATAGTCTTAAAATCATCAATATCAATAATAGCAATTGTTACAGTGTGTCCTGGCTGTGAATCTATAAGCTTTCTTACATAATCAGTAATAGCACGCTTGTTAAGCAGGTCTGTACCCGGATCCTTCATATCAGATATTATGTTGAGTTCTTCAACTACATGATTATCTGAACTCTCAAGTATTATAATAGTACCTATAACAATACTGTTTCCATATGCATCAACAATAGTATTACCTCTTGCAAGACATCTATCCAGTCTTCCAGGCTTATTAAGTATATTGATAGTAATCTCCCGCTTGAATAACTTCTCACCATTAGCAAGTGCCTTGCAGAATCCATCAAGTTCTTTTACCTCATTCAGCCCAAGTGCATCAATCTTTATCTTATCTTCTTCCCATGCATTTAATGTTCCACGGTAAAAAGACAAAGTCTGGTGTCCATCTGATGTCATAAATACATTAAAGTCATCGTTAAGTATATCATAAGAAAACAGAACATTTTCACACATGCCAAGATAACTTGAATATCTCTCAATCTGTGAATTAAGGTTATCTATCTGTGTAGTAATTAATGCGGCATCCATAATATTAATGTCATACATATGACCTCTTGTCTCAGATACCCCACCATCTGTAATTCTTGTAAGCATCCAGTGATATTCGCCTGTCTGATATAACATTCTTACAACAATAAACTTACCAGATTCAGCGTAATCCTTTAACGCTTCTGTGAATCTGCTGACATCATCAGGATGTATATATCTTGTATATACAAAAAGTGCATTATTTCCTGAAATCGCTTCAAAATTTTCATCTGCTGTTACAATTGACATTTTCTCATCAATAAGAATGTCTGAATTAACAGTCTCAGCTTTAAACAAATCTACCATAGCTTAAACCTCTGCTTTATAATTGATAATGCCCTCTCCCTAATTTACCTGAATTCATCAGGATGTTCCTTTACATATGTTTCATACAGATCTGGTCTGTATTTCTTAGTTCTCTCCAGTGACTTTTCATGTCGCCACTTTTCAATATTAGCATGATGACCTGATAAAAGCACCTCTGGAACAGCTTTCCCATTATAATCTGCTGGTCTTGTGTATTGCGGATACTCAAGCAGACCATCTGAAAAACTTTCTTTTTCAGCAGATTCTTCATTATTAAGAACTCCTGGAACAAGTCTTGAAACTGTATCAATGACAACCATTGCCGGCAACTCGCCTCCCGTAAGAACATAATCACCTATAGATACAAAATCTGTAACTATATTCTCCAATGCTCTTTCATCAATTCCTTCATAATGTCCACAAAGAATAACCAGATTATCCTCTTTGGCAAACTCCTCTGCCATGCTTTGTGTAAATGTATAGCCCTGAGGAGTCATATAAACAACTCTTGGCCTTTTTCCAATGTTCCTTACAATATCCTCATAGCAATCACACACAGGAGCAGCTCTCATAACCATTCCTGCGCCACCTCCATAAGGGTAATCATCCACTTTTAAATGCTTGTCATTAGAATACTCTCTGATATCATAAGCTTTAACGGACATAACTCCCGCTTTAATTGCACGTCCGGTTATACTTGTATTAAGTCCATCCATAATCATATCAGGAAACAATGTCATTACATGAAAATTCATCCGCTTCACCTCTCACGATGTAAAATTTAGAATTTTATAACAGCTTCTCCGGCTGTCCTAAAAGTATTTTACATTAGCCCCTTCATAATATGGACCGTAACAATCTTTTGCTCCATATCTCTCGCCAGCACTGTCTGTATAAGATGATCCAAAATATCCTGAGCCATCCTTGTAAACAGATGCAACATCAATATAAGTTATCCCAAGTGAAGCCGCATTCTCTGAAAACTTATTGTTAAGTGAATCAATATTAGCCTGTTTAACCTTGCTTGAAGATTCAAATCTCTGGCTTACCGGAAGTACAGAAAGAACATATACATCAGCAGCCGGCACTGCACTCTTGACTGCTTCAATAAATTCCTTCTCATACTTATATATATCATCTACAGATCTGCTTCCATAATTAAGGTCATTAATACCAACCATAATATACACTGAATCAGGTGACTGGGATACGATACTGTCAAGATATCCTGTAAGCTTGTCACTTGTCATTGAATTAGATGCTATAACCTGTGCATCAGGAAGAAAACCAAACTGTGAAATACCACTTACAACAAAATCACCAATAAATACAGCCTTGCTGTATGCCGATGAAGATGTATAATCCACTGTCTCCGGTGTACCTGAAACAGATAAAGTCCTGCCTGAAGCAGCTGCTGTTGTCTGCCCGGTTACGTTCTCAGCAGGCTCCTTAGATTCCTGTATTACCGGTGCTGTACTCTCCTGCTGTACAGGAGAAGTTGTTACTTTAGTATCATCCTGCCTGTCGCTGTTCTTATTACTACAGCTCTTTAAAACTATTGCAACTATAATAACTGCCACGACTAACACTGCCAGTCCGGCAATATAATTTCTGTATCTGTTCCACATTCTTTTCTTGCGGTTAAGACTAATCTTTGGTTTATCATTATTAGAATTATATGATTCCATTATAATATTCCTTTCTGTTTCGATTCTGTCTCATTGCATTATAACATTAGTCCTGCCCTTGTGCAAATACAACATACAGCATCACCACTTCATCTTATGAAGAACCACAGCTGAAGTCTTTCTTAATCCAATATCAAGCCAGCCATTCTGAAGATGATAACCAAGCCCGTCTGTACTGTATCCACCTTCAAATGTAACCAACAGCTGCTCAACATCATCATCAAAACCAAGACCAACTTCCCACGCAGGAATTCTGGCTCTCACCTCATCATCGTTATTATTAACAATAATGATTGCAGCGTCATCACTTGTAAACCTTCCATATGCAACAACATTATATGCTGAATACAGTGACTTATATGAACCTTTTCTTAATACATCATTCTCTTTATGCATCTTTATTGCAACCCTATGGAAATCAATCAGTTCTGTATCCTCATGTCCCCATGGATAAGTTCTTCTGTTATCCGGATCTGTAAATCCGCAGAGTCCTGCCTCATCTCCGTAATACACCGTGGGACATCCCACCCAGGTCATCTGAAATACCACTGCTTCTTTCATCACGCCTTTACGGATGCCTTCAGAAGCCTCAGCTGCCCCCAGTGTATGAATTCTCCCTACCTTGCGGTTGGTTCTGGTAAGAAACCGGGAATGGTCGTGATTGGACAGTTCATTCATGGCAACCTGCAGAGATGGCGCAAGAAAACTCGCCATATGATGACGCATTGCTCCGGAAAAAGCCTGCTC
>ENA-OROD01003393-OROD01003393.1-human-gut-metagenome-genome-assembly--contig:-NODE-3393-length-10532-cov-3.000954_pt1 | contig 10532 bp, 6 predicted proteins | sample MGYA00242123_ERZ509038 | MGnify/ENA primary metagenome ERZ509038 (study PRJEB26280, sample SAMEA2338719) | human gut metagenome | biome: human gut; feature: human-associated habitat; material: faeces... | reverse complement strand
GTGTGCGTCTGGAATTCGAAAACGCCGATACCGTAACGGTAGGCGAGGCATTGCTTGACGGCGCACCGTCCGGACTTTACCTGTATGTCTCGGAAAGTGCGTTCCCATCGTTCGCCGGAAATTACAATTGGTACGAATATTCGGATAGGATAAAACGCGAAAAATAAATATCATTGAAAAAAAGTTCACATTTTGAAGGATATCGTCTATTGACATTGTATGCTCCTTACAGTATAATTTATATAGTGGGTATGGAGGTAAATGTTCGTCCCGGAGACATGGATATTATACTTCATACCTGTAATTTAAAAAAGGAGGACAGATAAAATGAAAAGAATCAAGATCCTTACAGTTGCCGTCGCGCTCATGCTGGCAGCAGTGATGCTTGCCATAACGGTCATGGCGACCGCGGCAGCTCCCGCGACCACTCAGACCGACGTTCATACCCTTGCTGCTTCGACTCCGGCAGCGCCGGATACCGGCACGGCGTCGGCTACGCTCTCGCGTGCGGAAGCACGTAGGCTGCGCCAAGAGAAAAGGATGGCGGTGATGCAGGCAAAGTGCTCAAAGGAAGAGATTTGGGCAAGCCTTCGCGCGTTAGCGGCGCTGCGTGACGACGGCGGCATGATGAGCGAACGGCTTGAAGCGTTCATCCGCGATCATAAATGCTGTCACCGTTTGTGTACTCATGTGCCGGATATCGATTGGCTGCACGGTGTTGAGCGTGAGCGCACTAAGGAAGAAAAGGATATGGATGAGCTTAATGCGGCGGTCAATGCCCGCCTCGCAGAGGATGAAGCGCGTCTTTTGTGCACTCACGAAAATCTTTACCTGTTCCGTGATACCGATACCGGTGTCGTTGACGGCTTCTGCCCCGACTGCGGCAGAATGCCGGAGGCTATTCCGACTGGTATAGAAATTGCCGAGACAAATGCCGCCATGCGCAGCGAGTGCAGCCACACATGGGGGAACTGGATATATTATAATACAACTCAGCATGCAAGGATATGCACGAAGTGCTCACAGCTTGTATATGCCGCTCATACGATAGTCGAGGCGGACTGCGTGACCTTTGAGCACTGCACCGTGTGCAACGGGAGAGATACATCGTGGCAGACACCGTACGGACACGAATTGGATTGGGAATTTGACGATGATGGCTGGATCAAAAGCGGCTATACCGTCTATAAGCACGAATACCGCTGTGTCAGGAGGGACAACGATCTTGAGCCGATATGTGACTATGTGGTATCAGTGTCGGATTGCGATATGAGCGCCAGATACTGGGAGGCTGCCGAAAACGGTATGCATGAAGTATACTATGTGTGCCCCGCGTGCGAAGAGTTCAAAGTAGGTGACAGCGTGGAATGCACAGCCGGAGGTGGCAGACAGTGCAATATGTGTAACAATCCCAATCCGTACTGATGCCGATCGGCTTCCGCCTACGTTCCTAACGTCAGCTCCGGGGTGTGACCGTAGGGGGGTGCCAGATGACATTGGTTTTGGTGGCTGAACACCGCCGCTTTAAAACCGAAAAAACAAGGATACAGCGGGCAAAAACGCCCAAGCCCGCATCAAAAATTCCGAGGGTCTGACCGGGATTTTTGAGGTGCTGTTAAAAACTCAAAGTTTTTAACAGCACCTTTTTTATCGGTCGTGGAGGCGTCCTGCCAGAAAAACGCAAAATAAATCGGTCGTTAAAGCGGGAAAACGCAAAAAACGTTAGCACTCGCGCATGGCAAGTGCTAACGTTTACAAAATAAACATCAAATAATATATAAATGTTAATATGCGCGGAGTATAATATAGGTGTAGTCGAAAGGAAGCGACATACAGAGCTTCCCACAAGACAAAATAAAATCAGTTAATATTAAACTTATATATTCGGAGGTATTATTACCATGTTTGAACTTACACCTTATTTCAGAAACAACCGCAAGGCAGCGCAGGTCTATGATCCGTTCCGTGAGATGGAGGATATGGAGCGCCGCTTCTTCGGAAATTCCGTCGGTTCCTTCCGTTCGGATATAAAGGATGAGGGCGATGCATATCTTATCGAGACCGATATGCCGGGCTTCCGTAAGGAGGATATACATGTTGATATCAAGGGCGATACGCTCACTATCTGTGCCGAAAGACACAGCGATTACGAGAAGGACGATAAGAAGAAGTCCTATCTTCATGTCGAACGTTCCTACGGCTCATATGAGAGATCGTTTGACGTTTCCGGCATCAAGCTCGATGCCATCAGCGTAAAGTATAACGACGGCGTGCTTGCTATCACGCTTCCCAAGGAAGAGGTAAAGCAGCCCGAGGCGCGCTCGATCGACGTTATGTAACTAAATAGACCGATCGGTGCTGTCACGCTTGGGCGCGACAGCACCGATGTTTTGAATTTGAAAATGGAAGAGATCTCCGCCGACGCGGAGATTTTTTTATTATACCTTATGTTCAGATGTAACTAAGGAGGGCGAGTAGATGCAAGTCTGCGCCGTATGATAAATGTTGTCTTGGCGTTAAGACGCGAAGCGGCTTAACTCGGCAGGGTAACCGAACGTTGAAATCTGCTCTATACTTTATTCCCTGCCTACTGTCGGGGTGTGAGGTTATAAATTTGAAGAAACTCCCTCCCGAGCCCCAAAAAACACTTGACAGCGGGGGAGGGAGATGGTAGAATTATAATGTCGTATTTTGTTGAAATGCATCCGAGACTGAGACAGCATGCCCTGCGATAACTACTACCATCCGGACGTTACCGGGAAAGGCACCCCAAACATGAAATCGATTTCAAATAATAAAAATGCATTCCCGCACCGCGGACTGCGAAAAGTCATGGCTCTCGCGCTTGCTTTTGTAATGCTTGTATGCGGCGGTACATTGTCGGCGGTCAGAGCGGCGGCAATAACAGCGTATAAAATGCCCGCACTTGACGCATCCGATGCGGAATTCAAAAAGGCGATAGAGAACCTGCGCTCGCGGGCGCTGGCAAGCTGCGGACGGAGATCGTTCAACGGATATTGCGCATGGTACGTCAACCTGCAGCTTTATCTGCTGGGCATAAACGCTAAATATGTGACCGGCGACGGTAAGGATGAATTCAATAATTACCGCGGACTGAGATACTCAAGCGGCGGATATAAAATACACGCATACCCGGAGGACGAGTATACGCTGAAAAGCTCGCTTGAAGCAATCATCAAAGCCGCAGGGGGAAAACCTGTGCGGAACGTGCTTACAGGCTTTTCAAAGGCGGGCGGCGACGGCGAAAAATACGGTCATACGTTTTTTATACACCTGATAAGAGACGGATATGTGTTCTTTTCGGATAGCTTCGGCGTTAAGGTCGGAGGAACATATTACCCGGAGGGCAAGGCAATAAAATGTACGGTGGACGAGCTGTTTAAGTTCTATGCACCCGATTCGTTTATTTTTGACGGCGTGATATGGTTCGAGGACGAAAACGAAACACCGGCAGAGCCGTCCGAACCGAAGACGGACGTAAAATCACCGTCCGTGTGCCGTGTGGTCGCCGACGGCGGACTGCGCGTCCGCTCCGGTCCGGGTACCGGGTTCGCCAGACTTGCACTCATACCCGACGGGACCGAACTGTATGTGACCGGGATAAGCGCCGACGGACTGTGGGGACGCGTGTTTTATGACGGCAGCGACGGCTGGTCGTCGCTTGAATATATGGAGCCGGCAGCCGATCCGACACTTCCTGCCGTAGTGTATGACCATTATGAGGGCGGCGCGCATATCGCAAGATACGGGTATTCGAGCCTTGCGGACGCCGTGACAAACGCCGCAAAGCAGGTGAACGAGCCGGGCAATACCGGCAGTGAGGTCAGATTGCTGCTCACACGTACACCCGGAGATGAAAAGATCACACTTACCGACGGTATATCGCTTGATTGCGCTGCACACGGACTCGGCGGAGCCGAGGTGATACTGGACGGCGGCGAACTGCGGTCGGAAAAAAAACTTCCCGCGTTTGAGAGCGACCCGTTTATAAACTCAGAGGCGTCGAACGAAAGGTTCGTTTATAGCTCGGCGTTTTCGATATTCATGCGCTCGGCGAGTCTTTCGATATCGGATAACGTGGCAATATGCTTCGGCGCAACGATAACGGATACCACCGGACTTAAAAGCGGAGATATCACTGTGTCGCTCGTGTGGCGGATAGGCGACGAGTCGCACATAAGCCCGATGACGTATTCGGATGCCTCGGGAAGCCTTTATTTCAATACCGACGGCATTCCGCCCAAAAAGATGGCGGATACCGTGTATGCATATGTTCTTGCCACGGCGACTGATGATACCGGACGCGTTTTTGAACGCCGCTCGGAGGAGGTAAACTACTCGGTCACACGCTATGCCGCAAATATGTACGGCGGCGGCACGGGCGACTCCCGCCGTAAGCTGGATAAACTGCTGTCGGCAATGATGTGCTACGGCGCGGCGGCGCAGAAGTATTTCGGCTATAATACCGCCTCACCCGCCGATTCGGTATTGCCGGAGGAGGGCAGAACGCCTCCCGTGTATCCCGAGGATGAACTTTTCCGCCGCGCAGTGACCGCCCCCGTGGTGAATTACTCAAGCACCGCGCACATTACATCCGCAAGCCTTGAACTGCTCGACCGCGTTGGCATACGTATGCGCGCGACCGGACTGGAAGCGGGCGCAACATACCGCCTGCTCGTGTGGACACAGGCAGAGGTCGAGGCGCTCGGCGCATCCGGTGCTGCCGCCGATGAGCTTTTGCGTATAGAAAACCGACGTACTATGCTTGACCATGCCGACGGTGTGTTCGTGCTTGACGGTATATCGGCAAAAAAACTGGTTGATACATATTATTTCCGCCTTTGCGAGATAGCCGCAGACGGCACGTTGAGGTACGACCGCGTGATAACATACAGCGTTACGACCTACTGCGCCAATAAAGCCGCGGGCAGCGACGAAATTGCCGGACTTTGCCGTGCGCTGGCGGTTTATTCCGCCGCCGCAAGGGAATACTTCGGTTATACGGTCAATGCAGAGTGAATCATTGTGTTTACAGCTTGTTAGCAATATTTCATTGACTAGTCCTAAAAAAACTGATAAAATAATCATAGTAATTTTTTACCGAGCGGATGCTATCCCTCGCTTAATGAAAGGTATTCCGGTGATATGAAAAGAAAAAAGAATTATCCTCTTTATGAGACAACGGTTTTCCGTGATTTCCGCGTTATGACCGAACAGGCGGCTGAGCTGCACGGCAACGATACTGCATTTTCCTATAAAAACAATCCCGGCGACCCCGAAACGGTAAAGATATCGTTCAATCAGGCGCGCGAGAATATCCGCAATTTCGGCACCGAATGCATAGCGATGGGTCTGTGCGATAAAAAATGCGCTATTATCGGCACCGGAAGCGTGGGATGGATATATTCCTACTTTGCACTTATGTCGATAGGCGCCGTAACGGTACCGATCGATAAGGAGCTTCCCGCAAATGAGATGGCGTCGATAATCAGCCGCGCAGAATGCACGGCGGTGTTCTACGGTGCCGAGATAGGCGGCAAGCTCGACTATCTCAAGGCAAATACCGGAGCTTCGGTGTACGTATGCATAAACGGCGAGCAGAGCGTCAAGGACGGCGCCGACGCCGACATGACAGCCGCAGAGCTTATTTCACGCGGCGGCGAGAAGTTCGCCGCAGGCGATAATTCCTACTACGATTACGAGATTGATCCCGACCGTCTTGCCTCCATCGTTTTCACATCCGGTACAACCGGTAAGGGCAAGGGCGTTATGCTTTCGCAGACCAATATTGTCTCCGACATGACGCAGGGAATGTACAACTTCGCTATCACCAAAAAGACCATGAACCTGCTGCCCCCGCACCACACCTTCGGTTCAACGGTCAACTATGTCGGTCACTTCTCTCAGGGCTGTGAGATATACATCTCGTCCGGACTGCGTTACATGCTCAAGGAGATGCAGGAGCAGAAGCCCACGCACCTTATTCTTGTCCCGCTGTTCGTCGAAACGATATACCGCCGCATCTGGGCGACCGCAGAAAAGACGGGAGCTGCCGAAAAGCTCAAAAAAGGCATAAAAATCAGCAACGCACTGCGCAAAATCGGTATCGATAAGAGACGTAAGCTGTTTGCCGATGTCCTCAATACTTTTGGCGGTAAGCTTACTATGATAATCTGCGGCGGCGCGGCGCTCAACCAGGATATAATCGATTTCTTTGATGCGATCGGTATCACGATCCTGAACGGCTACGGTATAACCGAGTGCGCTCCGCTCATCTCCTGCAACCGCAATGAGCTTCAGTACAGAGGCAGCGTGGGCATTCCGATCATCGGCGAAGAGGTAAAAATCAAGGATCCCGATGAAAACGGCGAGGGCGAGATCTGCGTAAAGGGTCCCAACGTAATGCTGGGCTATTTTGAGGATCCCGAGGCTACTGCGGCGGTGTTTGACGAGGAGGGCTTCTTCCGCACCGGCGACTACGGAAGGATCGAGGAAGTCGATGGCGACAAGTGGATCTACATCACCGGCAGACTTAAAAACCTTATCATCTTCTCCAACGGTAAGAACGTTTATCCCGAGGAGATCGAAACCGAGCTTTCCCGCATACGCGGCGTGCTTGAGGTGGTCGTTTATGCCGGAGAGAGCCGCAAGGATCCCTCCAAGGAAGTTATCGTTGCCGAGATTTACCCCGACTACGAGCAGCTTGAGGCTGACGGCGTGTCCGACATCCAGGCGTATTTCAACGAGCATGTAAGAGAGGCAAACGCGAGAATGGCTCCTTATAAGAAGGTCGGTCTCGTTAAGGTCCGCAAGACAGAGTTCACAAAGAATACCTCAAAGAAGATCACAAGATTCAATATCGATAAGTCGATAGACTGATCATATAAAAAGTGGCTGTTAAAAACTCTACGTTTTTAACAGCCACGGGGAAATGCCGGTCGGGATACCGGCATTTTTTATGCGATCCTGGTCGGTTTTGCCGACCCGTATCTTTGTTTTTCGGTTTTCTTGGCGGCAAAACGGCGGTGTACAGCCGCCGAGGACAAGGTGTCGGAGGTGTTAAAAAACTCAATTTTAGTTTTTTAACACCTCCTTTTTGTTTTACGCTTTTTTCTTCTTTGCGAAAAGCGAGGTGATGAGCTTTGTAACTTCGATAAGCGGTATGATAACGAATGCCATGCCTAAGGCTATGAGGTATTCGGTTATGCTTATATGAGCAAATTCAAATGCATTGCGCAGGAAGGGCACGTAAATGACAAGCGTCGTAAGAACGAGCGAGCCTATCATGGATACCCACAGCCACACATTCTGCTTTTTAAGGGTGAATATCGAGCCGTGGAGTGAGCGCATATTGAAGGAGTGGAATATCTCAACGAGCGAGAGCGTCAGGAAAGCCATGGTCATGCCGTCAACGCTGTTGGTGATCTCCCAGTTGCCTGTTTCAATGCGGTGACCGACAAAGTAGGAAAGCACGGTAAGTCCGGCTATTGCAAGTCCCTGCAGGGCGATGTGAATGCCCATGCCGCCTGCAAAAATACCGTCCTTGGAGTCGCGCGGCGGGCGCTGCATGACGTCAGGCTCGCTCTTTTCCATGCCGAGCGCAATTGCGGGCAGACAGTCGGTGATAAGGTTGATCCAGAGCAGGTGGGCGGGCTTGAGGATCGTAAAGCCGAGGATGGTCGCGGCGAATATCGAGATGACCTCAGCGAGGTTGGAGGAGAGCAGGAACTGGATAGCCTTGCGGATGTTGTCGTAAATGCGGCGGCCTTCCTCGACCGCGCCGACGATCGTGGCGAAGTTGTCGTCCGCGAGCACCATGTCGGCCACGTTTTTCGTGACGTCGGTGCCTGTGATGCCCATGCCGACGCCTATGTCGGAGGACTTGATCGAGGGCGCATCGTTTACACCGTCGCCTGTCATTGCGGTGATCTTTCCGTGCGCGCGCCATGCATTGACTATGCGCACCTTGTGCTCGGGCTGTACGCGGGCATATACCGAGTAGTTTTCAATAGTCTTTTCAAGCTCCTCGTCGGAGATTGAATTCAGCTCCGCACCGGTAATGGCAAGGTCGCCCTCGCGCAGGATACCAAGCTGACGCGCTATCGCGGCGGCGGTATCGCGGTGGTCGCCGGTTATCATTATCGGGCGTATACCCGCCTCGCGGCATTCCTTTACCGCGTCTATGACTTCGGGACGTACAGGGTCTATCATACCGACAAGACCGAGGAATACAAGGTCGGATTCCATGATCTCGGGGGTAGTCGGTGGGGGCGGTATCATATTTACGGCAGGCAGCCGCAAGCACGCGCAGTGCGCGGTCGGCAAAGCGCTTGTTTGCCTCGGCAAGCTCTACGCGCAGATCGTCGGTAAGGGGAATTACCTTTCCGCCCGCAAGGATGTGCGTGCATCTGCTTATCACCACGTCGGGCGCGCCGGTCGTGTGCTGGATGTATCCGTCGCCGGTCTTGTGAACGGTCGTCATCATCTTTCTGCCGGAGTCAAAGGGGATCTCACCGACGCGCGGCGCCTTAGCTTCAAGTTCATACTTGGGCAGACCGAGCTTTGCGGCGTAGTCTACAACGGCTGTCTGGGTGGGGTCGCCCTCGGATATCGTCTTGCCTTGGGGCAGGATCGCGTCCGTGCAGAGGGCAAAGGATTCGGCAAGGAGCTGTTCGTTGTCGCCGTAGTGATCGACGACGGTCATTTTGTTCTGGGTGAGCGTGCCGGTCTTGTCTGAGCAGATGATCTGCGTGCATCCGAGCGTTTCAACAGCCGTCAGCTTGCGTATCACGGCATTGCGATGGGACATGTTGGTAACACCTATCGAAAGCACTATGGTAACGACGGCGGCAAGTCCCTCGGGAATCGCCGCAACGGCAAGGCTTACGGCTACCATAAAGGTGTTGAGGATCGACTCGCCGGAAAAATCGGGGTACATACGGATGAGGTCTATGGCAAATATAACAACACATATGCCGAGCACGAGGAAGCTCAGTATTTTGCTGAGCTGATTGAGCTTGAGCTGGAGAGGAGTCTCCTCATCCTTCGCCTGCGTCAGCGCATCGGCGATCTTGCCCATCTCGGTCTGCATGCCGGTGGCAACCACCACGGCTTTGGCGCGTCCGTACACGGCTGTCGAGCCCATGTATATCATGTTCTTGCGGTCGCCAAGCGGCACGTCGCCGTTGTCTGCGGGGTTTATGGCGGCTGCGGTCTTGAGCACCGGTACAGATTCGCCGGTCAGTGCGGCTTCCTCGCACTTGAGGCTCACGCATTCGATAAGGCGGCAGTCGGCGGGGATGGAATCGCCCGCTTCAAGCACAACGATGTCTCCGGGAACCAGCTCATCGCTGTGTACCGTTATCTGCTTGCCGTCACGAATGACTTTTGACGTTGCGGCGGCTATCTGCTGGAGCGCTTCTATCGCCTTTTCGGCTTTGCTCTCCTGCACAACGCCGAGCACGGCGTTGATTATCACGACCGTCATTATTATAATAACGTCGGCAAAGGATTCGCCCTGAATGGCAGCCGTCACACCGGATATCACCGCCGCGGCGATGAGTATCAGTGTCATGGGGTCGATAAACTGAGAGAAGAATTTGTGCAGCAGGGATTCTTTTTTCGCCTCGGCGAGCTTGTTCTTGCCGAATTTTTCAAGTCTTTGTCCGGCATCTGCCGTCGAAAGACCTGCCGGCGAGGACTTTTGCGCCGACAGCACTTCATCTGCGCTTTGCAAATACTCTTTCATTGTTCTTTTTCTCCTTGAATTTATATTGTTTTTATTTTTTTACGTCTGTATCAGCCCAATACGCCGAGTCCGTCAAGCAGCAGCTTGAGTCCCACGAGTATCAGTATCACGCCTCCGGCAAATTCCGCCTTCGATTCGAACTTGTCTCCGAACACGTTGCCTATCTTTACTCCCGCTGCGGAGAATACGAAGGTGGTAAGACCTATCAGCGTTACGGGCAGGAAGATGCTTTCATCGGGCGCGAGGGAGAGCGACAGCGCCACGCCGACCGCCAGTGCGTCGATGCTTGTGGCTATTGCCATGGGCAGCATGGTCTTAAAGGAAAATGACGCGGAGGTTTCTTCCTTTTCCTTGGAGAAGGATTCGCGTATCATGTTTGCACCGATGATGGCAAGGATAACAAATGCGACCCAGTGGCTGGATTTTGTTATCAGGTCTGCAAACTGAGCGCCTATGTAGTAGCCGATAAGAGGCATAAGCGCCTGAAAGCCGCCGAAATATGCGCCGGCAATGAGGGCGTACTTTGCCTTCATCTTTCCTACAGAAAGTCCCTTGCAGATGGATACCGCAAACGCGTCCATCGAAAGACCTACGCCGAGGATGAAAATTTCAATTAATCTCATGGCGATCGTCCCTTTTTCTTTTTTCGGATAATAAAAACAGGGAACGTTCAAAGCTCGACGGGTAACAAAAAAGCCCCCGCCACGGACGCGCGTCCAACGGCAGAGGATATGACTTGTCTGCCGCGGCAGATAAGTCTTGT
>ENA-OROD01003379-OROD01003379.1-human-gut-metagenome-genome-assembly--contig:-NODE-3379-length-10559-cov-3.141470_pt1 | contig 10559 bp, 10 predicted proteins | sample MGYA00242123_ERZ509038 | MGnify/ENA primary metagenome ERZ509038 (study PRJEB26280, sample SAMEA2338719) | human gut metagenome | biome: human gut; feature: human-associated habitat; material: faeces... | reverse complement strand
TTAGTAACAGTTTTAATTGGAGTTATATTTGGTTCTATATTAGTTTTAATATTAAATGAAAATGATAAAATGATGATAAAGGATTATATTATAGATTATTCAAATAGCTTTAATAAAAAAATAAACTTTTTACAAAAAATATTATTACAACATTTTGCTAATACAGGTTTTGCTAGGAACGAAGATGTTTATGATGATGAATGTATAAGAGAACTTTTTAATTCTAATAAAATGAGTTTCTATGACTAAAAATAATGTAATAATTAAAAATAAATTTAGATTAGCTTTGAATAATCCAGATAATAAATTTGATAAGGATATTAATCTTAGAAACAAAGATATAAATAGAATGTTTAATTATATTTCTAATCCTAGTAAACAATCATTTCTAATAAATGATTATATTAATGATAATTATACTATTAGAGATGTTAATTTAGTTTTAGAAAATGGAGAATATGCAAATAAAAAAGAAGTTAATCAAAGAAAAAAAGATTATCAAAAATATATTAAAAATGCTAATCTTTATAAAGGTATAATTTCGTTTAGAAATGAATTTATCGATCAAAATATTACATTAAGAGAATTAGAAAAAAGAATAGCAACGGAAGTTATGCCAAGATTTTTAAAACAATGTGGATTCAAAGAATTAAATAAAATAAGTTACCAACTATCACTTCATACTGATACAGACAATTATCATTTTCATTATTCATTTATCGAAAAAAGTCCTAATTTTATTAGTAGAACTGGTAAAATTCAATATCGAAAAAAGGGCAAATTGATAAGAAAGATTTAGACTATTTAAAAAATCAGATAATCCATTCTATAAGTAAAGGAACACATTATACTAATTTACTCACTAAAACTAATGAAGATATAAAAGAATTTGAAAGTTATTTTAATAAAGATTCTTTAAACTTTGTTTTAGATAATAAAGAAGGTTTTATCCTAGAAGATAAGATAATTAAACTAGGACTATTACTTAAAAAATATAGAAAAGATAATCCTAGTCGAATAAAATATAATTCTATTAATTTTAATTCTAAAATTGGTAAAGATATCAAATTATTAACAACAGACATAAAGAAAGCATTATTTGATAACAAAGATTCAACACTTTATAAAATGCAAAAAAACATTTAATAAAGATTTAAAAGAACTTAATAGTTATTTTGATAATCTTGATCAAGAAAATGATATTACTAATAATAGAAGTAATATTGCTTTTCTATATGAAAAGAAAAAAGATGTAAATAATTATATTTATAATTCAATAGTTAATTATGCTATTAATAAATATAATAATCCTAATAGTAAGGATAAGATTAAAGTTGAAGATTTAATCCACGAAATTGTTCTTACTAAAAATATTGACAATACTAAAAAAAATAAAACTAAAAGAAAGCAATTTGTTAAAAACTATTATAAAAATAGAAATAATAATTTCATATTTCCTAGTAAATATGAAGTAGAACGAGCATTTTTAAACCTTAAATATGAAATGGATAAATCAGCGGAATTGTTTTATGAAATGTTTGAAGAAGAATAAGAATATAATAATGATTATAAATTATAAAAAGCATACTGAAGTTAGTTTCTTCGGTATGCTTTTTTTATTTACTTACACTATTACAAAATGTAATAAAATTGTGAATTAAGATATGTAAATCCTCTTCTGGCATATCATTCATACAAATTCTAATTTTAAATTTACCATCATTAAAATTTTCATAACAATCAAGAGAGATATAATCAAACCCAAAACTAACGGCATGATAAATAGGTACACTATTTCTATTAGTATTACAAAAATCTTTTAATTTAGTTTTTAACATTTCTAATGTCAAGTTTGAATTTTCAAAATTAATTAAGCAAAATAATTTGTGATTTGGAATTTGACAATTAATTTTACTTTTAATTAATTCTTTATATAAAGAATCATTATTTTTATTAATTTGTTGAATTCTCAATTTATTAAAATTTAATAACTCTTTATTAGTCATAAATTCTGGAAATCTATCGGGTGGTAAACATGCTCCATTAACACCAATTAGATGGCGACAATCTTTTTCTATTTTTTCAATCAAATCTTTATTTTTACATTGAAATGGATAAATAAAGGAAACTGAACCAATATGAGAAAATTCTACTCCAACCAAATCTAATTTTGTATGACTTCTTACAATGATACATGTTTTTTTTGCTTTCACTATATTTTCAATATATTGTTTATAATAATCTCCAATAAAGCAGGTTGTATCAATTATGATAGCTTCATAGTCATCATAATTGATATTATCTTTTAAATTAAAATCACTAGCAATTGAATCAACATAAAGCACTTTTTTTTCATTATCAATTTTGCTAATCATTGAAATATACTTTATGGTCTCAAAATATGTTTCTTCATACATTAATTCAACATTAATATCATTTGCGGAAATAATAGAAGTTAACAGAGAAACAATAGAACTCATTCCACAATTTGTAAAATAATTGTTTGTTTTTATTTTTGCATTTATATTATAAAAATCATTTGTAAAATTTGGAATATCAATAAATCCATTAAATCGTTCATAGGTATATTTATAATTAAAAGGATCAGTAATTTCAAATTGATTTTTATTTGTTAACTCATGATAGTATTTTTTAGCATAATAATATTTTAATAATTCGGATAATCTGTCTTTTTCCATTATTAAACCATTATAATCTAATACTTCGTTAGTTTTATAATTAGCAATATAACTATTAATAATCGCTAATTCTTCATTTTTTCTTTTTAAATATTCCATCATTTTTCTTCACTGTTATTAAATCTAAATACAGCTCTATTGTATTTTCCAATATGTTCAATTTCATATTTGGTATTAGTATATTCTTTAATAGTTCTATTCCAAAATCTTTCTGATGGTTCAGAACATGGTAAAGATTTTATAATCCAATTTCCTTTATACTTATCAAAAATACTATATGCTGCATCTTTTCCAATGCCTTTGTTTTTATGATGATTTAATACAAACATTTCTTGTACAATCATTTCGTTATCACAAGAATCTATTAACATAAATCCTAATAAATTTTCTTCATTTTTAATAAAATATGCATAATTATTTGAATTATCAAAATATTTATCTAACTTATCATATAAATATATCCCTTTTTTTTCATCAAAATCAATTGGAAAATGGGAACTAATATCATGTAAATATAATTGTAATAACCTTTCTAATATCTTTTCTTCATTTTTTTGAATTTGAACTAATTTCATTTCAAAATACCTCCTATATCATATTTTTATATATAAACATTATACTATGTTCTAACATCTATTTTGACACAAAATAATATATGGTTTTATTTTTTAATTAATCTTTTTGAATGAAGAGGTTTTAATTCATCTAAAACAAAAATACCATTTTCTTGAATCAAAGTGTCATCAACCATAATTCTTCCACCACCATAAGCTTCAGTCATCATATGAACCATATCCCAATGAATTGAGGCACGATTTTGATTATCACTTAACGAATGACTATTGCCTAATGCAATATGAAATGAACCTAAAATTTTCTCGTCAAATAAAATGTTTGAATGAGGCATTGTTATATTGGGATTTGTTCCAATTGCAAACTCACCAATATATCTATTACCATTATCGTTGTCAAGTATTTGTTTTAGTTGTTTTTCGTTAGTATCAGAACTGCACTCAACAATTTTACCATTTTCAAATCTTAATAATATATTTTGAAACGAATTTCCTTGATATCTAGTTGGAATATTAAATCTTATATATCCATTAGCAGAATATAATTCTGGTGCAATAAATATTTCACCATCAGGTAAATTTATAACTCCACTACATATTTCCGAATTATATCCTCTTATTCCTAAACTTAAATCAACATTTGGCGATTGAATTGTAATCCTCTTTCCGTTATCAAGTATTTGTTTTAAGGGTTGCATTAATTCTTTAAGTTGTTCATAATCTGTATTTACAGCATTAAAGAAATAGTTCTCATAAGATTCTGAACTCATACCAAATTGTTGTGCAGAAGATATTGACGGATAATCAACAGTTATCCATCTTAATTTTGGAACTATTATTTCAAAATTAATAGGTCTAAAATAATATTGTTGATATAATTGTCTTTTATCAGCTGGAACATCAGACATATCAAAACAATTATCAGAATCCATCATATTTATATATACATCTACTTCTTCCAATAAAGCACTTTCGTGTTTCCTCATTATTTCAAATTGTTCTTTTGAACCATGTATAATTAATTTTCTTTTTATATCATTTTCTTTTAATAAAACCAAAGGAATTGCTCCTCTGCGAGAAATTAATTCTATCAAATATTTAATCATTTCAGAACAATTTTTTGATGAATCAATTAAAACTCTTTCACCAGGTTTTATATTTAATGAATATTCAACAATGGTTTTAGCCATTTTTTTCAAACGGGGATCTATCATTTTACCTCCTTTTTGATGGTCTGTCTAAATGATCAGCACTACAATTCATTGCCATTAAAAACAAATCTTCATTTGTTGGATCAGGACCTATAACTTGCTTTGTAACTATTTCTGGTGTTCTCTTCAATTCATAACCGCTTGGTCTTTTAATTAAACTTCCATGACCACCAGTTTGTCTTGTCACTAACATTGGTAATTCTAACATACTTTCCAACGGTGCTTTTCCAGGTATTATTACTATCTCATTTTTATGTTCTATATTTTCATAATCTACACCCATACTTGAAAGAGAAGCTAATATAGTTTTAAAATTGTCTTTAGGAGTGGATATTTCGTAAGACATTATGGGTTCTAAAAGTTGCATACCTGCATCCTTTATACTTCTCATTAAAGCAATTGGAACTATAATGTTGAAATGAGAAGGATCAGAGCAAACAGAATCGCTTTTTCCTCCAATTAAGCTTATTTCAGCATCAGTAATTTCCCAACCATATAAACCTTGTTGTGAATATATTCCTATTAATCTTTCAATTTGTTTTTGATATTTTGCAAATAAATAATCAGTTGAAACTTTTGAAACATAATGCAAACCAGAACCTCTTGGTAATGGTTTGATTTCAAACTCGACCGCAGAAACCCTATCAAATGTTGACATACCTGTACCACTTTGAATAGGGGTTTCTTTATGAATAATAATTGGATCTGAGAATATTGCATCAACACCATATCTCTCTTTTAATAAGTTTGCAATAATTTCTGTTTGTAATGGTCCCATTAAATCAATACTAATTTGTCCAGTTGATTTATTAAAGACCAAATTCAAATCTGGATCTTCATCATTTAAAATTTCTAATCCTGCAACCAAATCTAACATCTTATCCTTATTTTTAGAAGTAACAGTTGTATGAAATAATGGGTTAACAAATGAAGCTCTTCTAAAATTAATATTTTGATTTCCAACAATATCTCCACATTTAGCATCTATTCCCGTAATTATACCAATTTCTCCTGTTTCTAAGCATTCACTTCTAACTCTTTTTGTACCATCAATTTTTGTTACAGTCCTCACTCTTTGTTTTATGCCAGGTAATATTTCAAGTTCTTGTCGATTGTTTAATTTTCCATCTAATACTTTCAAATACAATTCTCTTGTGCCGTTATCTCTTTTTACAGTATAAACATATCCAGAAAACATATCTGATTTTTTTGATGGAGAAGTAGGTAAATATTTTTCAATTCCATGCATTAATCTAAACATTCCATCATCTAATAATGCACTTCCACCATATACAAAAAATAAATTTCCTGTTTGTGTCGTGTTTAAAATTTGTTCTGATAACCATTGTCTTGAAATTTTTTCATCATTCAAATATTTTTCTAAAACATGTTCATCTATATCAGCCAAAGTTTCTATTATAGATTCTTCACTCACATCTGAATATTCTAATGTTCCGTCTTGTAGTTTCTTTACATTAACAATTGGAATAATATTAGGATTTAACTTACTTTGTAATTCTTCAACAACTCTATCATAATTTGCACCCATTCGATCCATCTTATTGATAAAAAATATAGTTGGAACTTTTCTTTCTTGCAATATTTTCCAAATTACTTGTGTTTGGGGTTCTACTCCTTCAACACCTGATACTACTAATACTGCTCCATCTAAAACACTAATTGCTCTTTCAACTTCAGCAGAGAAATCAACATGTCCTGGGGTATCTATTAATTGTATTTCTGTATCTCCAAGTGGTAAACTAACCATGGAAGCTCTAACAGATATTCCTCTTTCCCTTTCTACCTTTAAGTTATCAGTAGATGTATCCCCATGATCAACTCTACCTCTCGTTTTTTTAACATTAGCATGATATAAAAGTTGTTCTGTTATTGTTGTTTTTCCAGCATTTGCATGAGCAAAAATTCCAAGTGTCATTATTTTTTTCTTATTCATTATTTTTCCCCCTTTATTATATCAATTAGAATATCTTCTAAATTGATATAATCATTTTTTTCAATCAAATCACGATTGTTCTTTATTATATCAAATATTTCTTTATTTTTTGCATTAATTTTATCAATACTATATTTTTGAATATTATCAACATAATAATCCTTTGAAAAAATATAATATTCTTGTTTAGGTATATCAAACCATATAGCAAATGGTAACTCATCCTTTATATAATAACTTTCAAAATCATATTTACTAATTATATTTGGAATAAATTGAATATGATATTTTGTTCTTTTATATAAATCGTCCAACTGATCTAAAACTAATTTTATATTTTTTTCGTTATTCAAAATATTATTTTCTTTTGCACGACCAATATCAGATGTCATAACTAATTTTATATTTCTAATATTTAAGTAATCGAATGCCAAATCTGCTACTTCTTTGATTTTATTTATGTTTAAATCATTTATTGTCATTTGAACAGAAGTTTTTATGTCTCTTTTTTTCAAATATTTTAATACTTTTATGATGTTATCAAACGAGTTTGCATTTTGCCTTATAGAATTATGAATTTTTTTATCACCATCTATGCTTAAATTGATAAAATCAACCAAATCATAAATAGTAGGGTCATAAATCATTCCGTTTGTAAAAATTGTTACTTTCATTCCTAATTGTTTTGCATACATAATCAATTCTTTCAAATGTGGAAAAATCATACATTCTCCACCTGTAAACATTACACTTGTTATATTATCAGAAAAAAGTTTATCAATTATTTTTTTTGTATCTTCATATATTTGATTAGTATTTTCTTTGCAACTCTTTGCATCTATATAACAATGTAAGCACCTTAAATTACAATTATTTGTTAATATGATATTTGCTCTATTAATCTTTCTCATTTGCAACCTCCATTTCAATATAACTTGTTAGAGGCATTAACTCATAAGGATAATTAGTTAAATACTTTATAAATACTCTATGACATATATCATTAAAAAGTAAATATTGTTTACTACCTAAATATTTTTGTAATACCTCATCCAAATCTGTGCTTTTAACATTTCCTATTTTTAATTTATTAAAAATTATTTTATGAGGGAATACATTCATTTTTTCATCAATATATAAAACTTTTGGTAGAGTACTAATTTTTTTACCACATTTCCAACCATTACATAAATATGAATTACATGGATGTTCTCTCATAAGGTTAGCTGAAATTAAAAAACCATCAAGATTTATATCTTTACCATTTACTTCTTTTGTTAATAAATTCAAAATATTTACAAAGTCAGCTATTTTTAAAGTATCAACTATTGGATTAACTATTACATTTTCATCATTTTTTATTAATTGACATATTAACTCTAAATTTTCATTATTTAAGTCTATAAAATTATAAACATTTTCCATTGATTTTATTATATTGTTTTTATTTGTATTAAAAACTATAACATTATTAAAAAGTTTATATGTTTTTTTACTAGTTAAAAACACCTTTATTATCAACAATATATTATCTTTTTTAAAATATGTATTTAATAGTTCAATCAATTGTTTGATATCATTTTCTTTTATATTAAATGTTAGTCTTTTAATATTTAAAGATAGAAATGATGAATAATTTAATAATAAACACGCTTCATATTCTTTTATTGTTTTTAAATCAATTTCGATACTGGCATTTTCCATATCCAAGTATTTAATCATAATTATCTCCAATCTCATTAACAATGCAGTAAACATCATCTTGTGAGCAAATATTTCCGTTTAACTTTAAAGCTCTAGCTCTACATCCTCCATTACATTTTTTACACTTATCACATTTTTTAGAACACTCTAAATATGAAAATTTCTTGTTCATTAATTCCCATATTTTGTAAGTTGAAAAGTTATTTATATGACCAATTTTATATTGTTCTTCAATAAGACTAGGGCAAATATAAATGTTGCCATTAGATTTTATATATATAAAGCGATTACCAATTCCACAATTAACTGATATAGCATTTTTATCAATTATTTTATAGTGATTTTCATATATATTTCTAATAAGTTTTGCTGACTCATAAATGTTTTCATTCAAATCATTTCCTCTTCCTTCAGGGACTATAACATCAAGAACACTTTTAACTTTTAAATTATCAATAAAGGAAACTAATTCTTCTATTTCATCTTTATTATGATTACCAACCATTGTATTAACTGATACAGGTATATTGTTTGCTTTCAATATTTTTATTGCATCAAGTGTTTTATTAAAACAGCCATTTCTTCCCCTAAATTGTTCATGTTTTTCTTTAATACATGAATCTATACTAGTTACAATTTCTTTTACTCCATATTTTTTAGTAAAAACAATGTTTTTTTGTTTAGCATTGTAAGATTTGAAAATATTCTTACAATCATACCTTCATTATATGCAACTTCCAATATTTCTTCCAAATACGGATATAAAAAGGGTTCTCCTCCAGTTAAATCCAATTGATATGAATTGTGAACACTTGCATCATGAATAACTTTTTTTAACTTTTCTATATCTAGTGTATCATTATTGTTTATTGCAAAACTTCCATAACAATGTTTGCAACACAAATTACATTTATTGGTAAGTTCTACAAATAAACGAACATTATTAAATTTTGTTAATTTCTTTATATTGTTAATGTTTTTTTGTTTTTCAAATGTGATAATTCCAAGATCAAAAAGTTGTTTAATAAAATCTTCATCAAACAATTCGTTAATCTTATTTATATCATACTTGTTTGCTTTAATATTTTTTAAGCATTTAAAGGTTTCATCATTAATATCAAATTGTTCTTTTGATATTCTATCATAAATAAACAATTTGTTTTCAAACGAATTATTTATAATCATAATTGAATCTTTAATATATACAATCATTTTTTACCCCTTTCTAGTAAAAAGGCATCGACAAATTATTGTCAATGCCTATTACCAAAGAATTAGTTGCAATGACATGTTCCAACAGCCATGCAAGTTTGTGAATTGTTTGCTTTTACTATTGTAATAGTTGGCTTTGTGTTACTTTTTTTCATTTTCCTTCCTCCTCTTTTATATAAAATTCTCAACAGAGAAATTTATAACTTTTTTTAGTACAATAATATTATATCATCACATTCGTGCTTTTTATCAAATAAAGATAGCTTTCCAAATGTATTCGTGAATTATTATACACATTTTTTTAAGAAATGCAACAGGAAAAATCACCAAATAGCACTAAATAACACCAAATAGCACCATAATTCGACTAAGTTAATAAAGCAACACCCGCCCCTGTTGGCGCAAGAATCGAAAGAAAGGAGGAATACAATGGCAAAAATGAAAAATCCGAACGGTTATGGCTGCATCAAGAAGCTGTCTGGGAACAGACGGAAGCCGTGGGCACTTTATGTAACAACAGGTTATGCCCTAACCAATCCTGTGCCTAAGATCGACGATTTGAGAGAGTTTTTGACCGAAGAGACATTCCGCATCGTTTCAGAGGAAATCGAAGCTGCACGAAGGCAACAGACACCCACAGGACGGCAAGTCCAAAAGGCAGTCGGCTATTATGTCACAAGGCAAGAAGCGATGATCGCTCAAGCAGAATATAACAAAAACCCGTATGATCTTGATGCCAGGAAGATTACATTCGGAGAAATATATAACATTCTATTCGAAAAGAAGTTTTCGCAAATGGCCAAGTCCGCAAAAAACACCTATGTGTATGCGTTCAAAAAATGTGATAGAATCGCCAAAATGCGTATGTGTGACATCAAGAAAGCACACATGCAGGATGTTATTGACCAATATGCAGATAAGTCCAAAGGCACGCAAAATGGTATTATTATTCTATGCCATGCAATCTATGAATTTTGCTTAGACAATGAAATTGTTGAAAAAGACTACTCCGACGGTTTGAAAATAACATCCGTCGCAAAAGAAAAAGTAAAGACACCTTTCAGCAGGGAAGAGATAAAAAAGATATGGCGCAGCATCGACTGGACTTCCGATCCGAATAAAGGCTGCCTATCTGGAATTAGTCTTGTAGATACAATTCTTGTGCAGATTTATACTGGAATACGAATCAGCGAACTTCTGTCGCTGA
>ENA-OROD01003378-OROD01003378.1-human-gut-metagenome-genome-assembly--contig:-NODE-3378-length-10560-cov-2.513279_pt1 | contig 10560 bp, 4 predicted proteins | sample MGYA00242123_ERZ509038 | MGnify/ENA primary metagenome ERZ509038 (study PRJEB26280, sample SAMEA2338719) | human gut metagenome | biome: human gut; feature: human-associated habitat; material: faeces... | reverse complement strand
AGAAGCTTTCTAATCTACAAGCGTATCACCCCAACAACCACAAATTTGTGCAAATCAAATAAAAACTCCTTGCAAAGTTTCTGAATGAATGAGATAATTAACACAAACTATGTAAATGGATTGTTACTTTTAAGGCAAAACCATACAATATCCTATCTAAAAGGAAGGGGAAAGAGGAAGAATGAAATTAAAGACAGTAAAGCGTATGAATGCGTGCATTTTATCTGCTGCCATGGTTTTGAGTGGTGTTACAATCATTCCGCCGGCCACAGTAAGTGCTGCGGCAAATAATGAGATCAATTATGCATTAAGTGCAACGGCAACCGTCAGTGATCAGGAGACGAATTACTGGGGAGCAGATAAGGCGATCGACGGAATCGTCAACAGAGATGCTGCAAAAGCAGATCAGTCCAGATGGGCAACGAATCAGAGTTCAAGTCAGGCAGCAAGGACGCTGACGGTGAATCTCGGTACACGGAAGACGTTTGATCATTTTGTGATCGAATGGGAAAGAACGAATATTACTAACTTTAAGATTTCTGTATGTGATACAGAAGATGGAGAATACCGGGATGTTTATGTAAAAAATGACGGAGAAAATATTACGTCGGTTACGAGTGATATCCAGTTGGATGAAGCTGTAACAGCTCAGTATGTAAAGCTGACAGTCAATGGTTATACAGTAAATCCTGGAAGCTGGCAGTCTGTATCCCTGTATGAGTTTAAGATCCTTGGAGAAGCAGAGAATTTAAGTACCGCTGCAACTGTAACAGCAGATGGAAGTGAGACAGCCGGAACAGATGCTTCCAAGGCAGTTGACGGTGATGATACGACCCGTTGGGCAAGCCCGGCGGCAACAGGATCACACTGGCTGAAGCTGGATTATGGCAGCGAGAAGACGATCAGAACAGCAAAGATCCATTGGGAGAGAAAGAATGCAACTGCATACCGGATCGAGAAGTCTGCCGACGGAGAAAACTGGGAGACAGTAAAAGCATTTACGACAAGTCCTTCAGATTACAGAGAGACGATCGTATTTGATGAGGCAGTAACAACAAGATATCTGAGATTATATATTGAGTCCTTTGATCAGGCGGGAGCACCGGAGGGAAGTGCTTCTGTAAGCTGGCCGACGGTTTCTGTCTATGAGTTTGAGACTTATGAGACAGATCTTGGAACAACCGAGGTGGAGAGAACTCCGAAAGAGATTGCGGACAGCCTGGAAGTTCCTTCCAGTATTGACGGGGCATCAGGAAACCTGGCAATGCCGGAAGTTCCTGAAGGATATGAGATCAGTTTTGTCGGTGCAGATTATGAGCAGATCGTAGACAGGGATCTGACAGTTTATCAGCCGCTTGTTACAAAGACTGTGAAGATGAACTTCAATGTAAAGAAAGCCGGTGACGACAGTACGGCAGTAGATTCAAAAGAATATACCATGACTGTAACCGGAAAGTATACGGCAGAAGACGGAGATAATGCAAAGCCGAATGTAATGCCGGAGCTGGCAGAATGGAAAGGTGCAAAGGGCGGTTCCTTTGAGATCAGTGATTCCAGCCGTATCGTTGTAGCAGCCAAGGATAAGGCAGAATTATCTGCAATGGCTGAAGAATTTAAGAATGATTATAAAGAGATCACAGGAAAGTCCATCAAGATCGTTTATGCGGATCAGGCATCAGCGGGAGATTTCTTCTTTACGCTTGAAGCAGCCGGAAATGGACTGAAAGAAGAAGGATATTCCATGAATGTAACGGATAAAGTGGAAGTGAAGGCAGAGCAGAAAGCAGGAGCTTACTGGTCTACAAGAACGATCCTTCAGATCCTGAAGCAGAATGGTACGACCATTCCGAAGGGCGAATGCAGGGATTATCCAAAGTATGAAGTCAGAGGCTTTATGCTGGATGTAGGAAGAAGACCGTTTGAAAGCGAGACACTTCAGGAAGTTGCAAAGACGATGCTGTGGTATAAGATGAATGACCTGCAGCTTCATCTGAACGATAACTATATTTTCCTTGAAAATTATTCGACTTCCGAGGGTGCAATGTCGGCTTATGAGGGATTCCGTATGGAGTCTGATGTCAAAGCAGGTGGATTGAATCAGGCAGACCTGACCAGTGACGATATGTATTATACCAAGGCTGAGATGAAGTCCATGATCCAGAATTACCGGAAGTTAGGACTGGATATTATCCCGGAATTTGATACTCCTGCACATTCTCTGTCATTTACAAAGGTAAGACCGGATCTCAGATTCGGAACGACCGGACGTCAGAATGACCATTTCAATTTGAATACGAAGTATGATGAGTCACTGGCATTTGTTGAGAGCATCTGGGATGAGTATATTAAGGGTGATGACCCGGTATTTGACCGGGATACGATAGTTAATATCGGAACAGATGAGTATGATGGACAGTATACAGAGCAGTTCCGTAAGTTTACAGATGATCTTCTGGCTTATATCCAGGATAATGGAAATACCGTTCGTCTGTGGGGAAGTCTTACAGCAAGAAGCGGAAGCACATCCGTAAGAAGCGAAGGGGTTCAGATGAATATCTGGAACGATGGATGGGCAAATCCGAAAGCTATGTATCAGCAGGGATATGACCTGATTGACATGAATGACGGAAGTGTATATATCGTACCGGCAGCAGGATATTATGCAGATTATCTGAGTCGTCAGTCCATGTATAATTATGATCCGGCTACACGTATGGGTGTTCCGTCAGGTTCTGAACAGACACTGGGAGGAGCTTATGCGATCTGGAACGATATGGTTGACCAGAGAGCGAACGGACTGACTGAGATGGAGATCTATGACCGCTTCAATGATGCTGCACCGTATTATGCGGCTGCGTTGTGGGGCAAATCAGGAGAAGTTTCTTTTACAACAGCACAGCAGACGAGCGAGAATGTGGGTGAAGCTCCAGGAGTCAATGCATATGATAAAGTAGACAGTGAGACAGATGAGATTCTTTCCTATGATTTTGAGGATGGACTTTCAGATAAGAGTGCAAATGAATATGATGCAGAGAACGGAAAGAATGCGGAAGTGAAGGATGGAGAACTTGTTCTGAAGGGCGGAGAAAGCTATATCTCTACTCCATTGGATAAAGTTGGACCTGAGAAAGAACTGAGCTTTGATATCACACTGACTCAGCCGGCAGAACCGGGACAGATTCTCTTTGAAGCTGAGAAGGACGAAGATCATGAAGCCTACAGTACTCATAATATCCGCATTATGGAAGATGGAACACTTGGATTTACAAGAGAAGGATATGACTATTCCTTTGGATATAAACTTCCTGTTAATCAGAAGATGACATTAAAGATCCGTACAAAGAACGGAAGTACTGTCCTGATTGCAGATGGAAAAGAGTATAAAGCAACCGGAAGTTTTACATATGAAGGCGATGTGAAGAAGACCGGTATTACAAGCTCTACACTTTCTCTGCCACTGACAAGGATTGGTTCTGATACAAATGCGGTACATGCCATCATTGATAATGTAAATCTTTCTTCTACGATGTCAGATGGGGAATCTTCACCGATTGATCCATCCGGATTTACAGTGACATCAGATAATCAGAACAGTGACGGACCAATCAGTGCAGCATTTGACAATGATCGGTCAACGATCTGGCATACGCAGTACTCTCCGAGTAAGAAAGCACTGCCGGCAACGATCACGATTGATATGGGACAGTCCTATGATGTGAACGGATTCTATTATCTGCCGAGACCGACGGGAAATAACGGATATATCCTGAAATATTCTCTGTATTATGAGGATGCGGATGAAAACTGGACAGCTCTTGTAGAGAATGGAACGTGGGAAAGCACAGGTACAGAAAAAACGGTAAACTTTACACCGGTTCAGACATCCAAGATCAAGCTGGTTGTATCAGAAGGACAGAATGGTTTCGGTAGTGCAGCAGAATTCAGAGTGCTTACAGGAACGCAGGATCTTACAAAGACACAACTCCGTATGAGTACTTATGTAGAAGGAGAAGGTACAGCGACTGTTTCTAAAGAAAAGATCGAACAGGGAGAAGAAGTTACCTTTACTGCAACAGCAAAGAAAGGTGCTACATTTACCGGATGGTATGATGTCCTTGGAACAAAGGTAAGTGATGAAGCCGTTTATACAGTAACTCCGGAAGAGAACCTGACCCTGATCGCAAAATTTGAAAAAGGAAGCGAGCCGGATCAGCCAGAAGATAAGACCTATACGGTTACGATCGACGGAAAAGAACAGACCGTCAAAGAAGGAGAAAAGGCTGCGAAGCCAGCCGATCCGGAAAAAGAGGGTTATAAGTTCCTTGGCTGGTATGAAGAAGGAAGTGATACGGCGTTCGATTTCGATACAGCCATCACGAAGAATATTACACTGACTGCAAGATTCGAGAAAATAGAAGAGCCGGATCAGCCGGACAAACCTTCAGCACCGGAGAATGTAGTGACAGGTGAAATTACGAAAAATTCCGTTGAAGTGAAATGGGATGGACCGGCAAGCACAGCAGGACTGGCAGGTTACAAGATCTATGTAAATGGAAAAGAATACGTGACGTATATCCCGGCAGATGCTACAGGATATACGATAGAAGGTCTTGAAGCCGGTAAGACTTATCAGATCGAAGTTGTTGCCGTAGGCGATGATGAGAATGCAACAGAGTATGCAGCCGCAGAACTGAGTGTAACAACAAAGAGTGAAAATAATGGTAACGGCGGCGATAACGGAAATACCGGAGACAACGGTAATAATGGCAATAACGGAAATGCCGGAGACAACGGTAATAATGGCAATAACGGAAATGCCGGTGTAAATAATCCGACTAAGGATCAGAATCATAATGCCGGAACAACAAATAAGAAGCAAAATGCAGCAGCCAAGACAGGCGACAGCACAAATATGGCAGTATTTGTATTCATGCTTGGTGGTTCGCTGGCAGCCGGAACGGTTGTCTTCAGAAGGAAAAGAAGATAAGCGGTTTTCCATATGAAAGTTTAAGAGAGAAGAGTCTGTTGGATGAAAATCCAGCGGACTTTTCTTTCTTAATAAAATTCTAAGATTTTGACACTCTGGTTTTAAAAAATGACCGATATCATGTATACTAAAAGGGAGGTGATTGAAATGTATAATATATTAGTTTGTGATGATGATAAAGAAATTGTAGAGGCAATAGATATTTATCTGTCCCAGGAGGGATATCATATCCTGAAGGCATATGATGGAGTTGAGGCATTGAATATTCTGGAGAAAGAGAAAGTAAATCTTCTGATCCTTGATGTGATGATGCCAAAGCTGGATGGAATCAGGGCAACTCTGAAGATCAGGGAGACGAACAGTGTACCGATCATTATTCTTTCTGCAAAGTCAGAAGATTCAGATAAGATACTCGGACTGAATATCGGGGCGGATGATTATGTCACAAAGCCGTTCAATCCGTTAGAACTGGTAGCAAGGGTCAAGTCTCAACTGCGTCGCTATAATGAGCTTGGTGGAACATCCCAGGAACAAAAGGAAAAAGTGTATGAAGTTGGCGGACTCAGGATCAATGATGATCTGAAAGAAGTGACGGTGGACGGAGAGTTAGGGAAGCTTACTCCGATTGAATATAATATTCTCTTGTTATTACTGAAAAATCAGGGACGGGTTTTTTCTATTAATCAGATTTATGAGTCGATTTGGAATGAAGAGGCGATTGGTGCGGATAATACAGTTGCGGTCCATATCCGCCATATTCGTGAAAAAATCGAGATCAATCCGAAAGATCCAAGATATCTGAAAGTAGTATGGGGCGTAGGCTATAAAATTGATAAAGGCTGAAAGGACGAAATATGAATAAGTGGTACAGAAAGACAGGTGTAAAGGCGATCGTTCTTATTGTGGCGATTCTCAGCGGTGCAATGCTGATAACGAATCTGTTGTCTCTTATGAATCTTGCAGGAAGCACAGATCTGCCGTCCTTATGGACGATGAGCCAACAGCCATTTGAGGAATCGCAGGAATTTAATTACATGGTTGAAAATTACATGGATGATGTCCTTACGCAGATCCGGCTGGAAAATCTTTTTGAGACAGATGGGATGATGAACCGGAACAAAGAGATCGACGTAATGGAGTACAGCAAGAATGATACTGCCAACGGAGAAAATGTTTCGGGTATTGCGTATTCACTGGAGGAACTGATCAACTGGGGAGAAGATTTTGACAGTGCAGAGAGCGATAATTATGCGAAGAACAGTGTGATCGTATGTCAGAAGCCTGAAGGGACATATGAGTATTACTATACGAGTGATTTCATGACACGGGTAGAGTCGGGAGTATTTGATATTATCATGCAGGATGGGAGTGATGTTGACGGATTTCTGCAAGAACTTCAGAACGGTAAGTATACATCTTCAGGCTTTTATAATTTTGATATTGTGGACATGGAAGGAAATATCCTGTACACAGACTGCTGGAATTTTGGAAGTGCATTAATCGAAAAATATGCACCGCAGGGAGCAGAAAACCTTTTGCAGGTAGTGAATAACAGTCCGCGTCTGAATGGCAAACTGTCCGTCATTTATGATGATCTTGCGTATACTTTGGGGAATATTTACTCAGATTATCAGAATTATCAGATGGGATTTGAACATTTAGAGGAAGGCAATACAAACTTTACTTACATTTATGCGAATAATGACACGAAAAAGGTAGTGACGAATAAGACTTCTTACGAGAACTATGCAGAGCTGGAGAAAAATGTCCAGAATCTGATCTCGGAGAAAGATGTTAAATATATGGTCATTTATCCAAAGCTAAAAGATTTTAACAGTAATATGAATGTATCGAAATCGGATAAATGGGAAAAACTCCGCAGTTACAGCAGTGAAAAGAAATGGAACAGCGTATTTGCGGTTGCGGTGGATACAACTTATACGATCCAGGATCAGTTTTATCAGAATAAGGTAGCTTATGATAATAATATCCCGTATTTTAAAGGAACAACATGGCTGTTGGTTCTGAGCATTATCCTGTTCCTTGGGGCAACAATCTGGCTGACACTGGAGGCAGGAAGAACTGCGGAAGATGAAGAACTGCACCTGAACGGTTTTGATCATTGGAAGACAGAGATTGCAGCGGTGCTGATCGTACTGATATGGATCGTTGGTTCTTATATCGGGATTCATTTTTGGAATGGAAATATCTATACGATGATCAATGATATTCCGACTTATCTGAAGGATGGAGGTACTTATTTTGAGTATTATTATGCTCGTGGAATGGATGTTTCTTCAGCATATATGTCAGCAAGTTTATATCTTCCGTCATTGAGTATTGCAGAGCTGGCAGAAATTTATTTTTATGGAGTATTTACACTGGGCTGCTTCTTTATGGGATACGTGAGTCTGATCAAGCGGATCAAGGGACGAAACCTGTGGAAGAACAGTCTGTTGAGAGTGATTGTGCGGTTCATCTATAAAATATATGATAACCGGAAGAAGACGACAAAGACAGTGCTTCTGTTATGTGGATTTTTCCTTGTACAGGGAATTGCAGTGCTGTTCAGGAATGGGGTTACAATGCTTCTGGTGTTACTGGCAGACGTGGGTGTATTTTATGTTGTCCTGAACGGTTTATTACTCAAGGAGAAACTGAAAAAAGGTATTGAAGAAATTGCATTGGGAAATATGGAATATCAGATCCCGCTGCAAGGCTTAAGAGGTGAGAACTTAAAGCTGGCAGAGATGATCAATGGAATTGCCAACGGATTCCATATGGCCGTAGAAGAGGCAATGAAAAATGAGCGTCTTAAGACGGATCTGATCACGAATGTATCACATGATATCAAGACACCGTTGACTTCGATCATTAATTATGTAGCGATCCTGAAGCAGTCGGATATTGCAGATCCAAAGATCCAGGGCTATCTGGATATACTGGAGGCGAAAGCACAGAGGCTGAAGACACTGACGGAAGACGTTGTTGAGGCATCCAAGGTAAGCAGTGGGAATATTTCTCTGGAGTATATGGATGTAGATCTTGTGGAGATGATCCAGCAGACGGAAGGTGAGATGGCTGAGAAGTTTGAGGCAAGGAATCTGAAAATGATCGTCAATCTGCCGGCAGAACCTGCGGTTGTTCATGTAGACGGGCGAAGAATGTGGAGAGTTCTGGAGAATATTTTCGGAAATGCAGCCAAGTATGCCATGCCGGGAACAAGGGTATACGCGGATCTGAAGCTGGAAGAAGATACGGTGGATCTGTCTTTGAAAAATGTTTCTGAACATCAGTTGAACATTTCGGCAGATGAACTGACCGAACGGTTTATCCGTGGAGATCTTTCAAGAAGTTCTGAAGGAAGCGGACTTGGACTGTCGATCGCACAGAGCCTGACAACGATGCAGGGCGGAACTTTCAACCTGTATCTGGATGGAGATTTGTTCCGGGTAAATATCCGGTTCCCGAGAGTGAAAAAGCAGTAGAAAGAAGAGAAAGCAAAAAGATTGAATTGACATTTTTGAGGCGGTGTGCTACGCTTTCTAAGGATTGCGAAAAGCAGAATAGCGTAGAAAAGCAAGGATGGAGAGAGTAGCCTGATTACCGTTTTACAGAGAGATCCCCGGGAGAACTTAAGAAAGTTCTGTTGGCTGAGAGGGGATGAACAGGAGGCAGGGGAAGATGGCTCCTGAGCAGTGCAGATGAGCTTTCAGGTAAGTCTGCAAAGGGTTCGCCCTTTACAGCGTAGGAGTGGCAGCAGAGGGATGCAGGTCACTCACGGAGGTTTTCACTGTGAAGTGGGAACGAAGAGAAGTGGTAACGCGGTGAAACAGAACCGTCTTCTTGAGGATGAAAGTCTTCAGGAAGACGGTATTTTTTTTAAAAGGAGGCAGACAATTATGTCAGAAAAACCAAAATATTATATTACAACAGCGATCGCCTATACATCCGGCAAGCCGCATATTGGTAATACTTATGAGATCGTACTGGCAGATGCGATCGCACGTTATAAGAGAAGTCAGGGATATGACGTATTTTTCCAGACGGGAACAGATGAGCATGGGCAGAAGATCGAGCTGAAGGCAGAAGAAGCAGGAATTACACCAAAGGAATTTGTTGATAAGGTATCAGGAGAGATCAAGAGAATCTGGGATCTGATGGATACTTCTTATGACAAGTTTATCCGTACAACAGATGAGGATCATGAAAAGCAGGTAAAGAAGATCTTTAAGAAACTTTATGATAAAGGAGATATTTATAAAGGACACTATGAGGGAATGTATTGTACTCCATGTGAGTCATTCTTTACAGAGTCCCAGCTCGTAGACGGAAAATGTCCGGATTGTGGACGTCCGGTGCAGCCGGCAAAGGAAGAGGCGTATTTCTTTAAAATGAGCAAATATGCGGATCGTCTGATCGAGCATATCAATACGCATCCGGAGTTTATCCAGCCGGTATCCCGTAAGAATGAGATGATGAATAACTTCCTTCTCCCGGGACTGCAGGATCTGTGTGTATCAAGAACATCATTTAAGTGGGGAATCCCGGTTGATTTTGATCCAAAGCATGTTGTGTATGTATGGCTGGATGCTCTGACAAACTATATTACAGGAATCGGATATGATGCAGAGGGAAATAGTACTGAGCAGTTTAACAAACTCTGGCCTGCAGACCTTCACCTGATCGGAAAAGATATCATCCGTTTCCATACGATTTACTGGCCGATCTTCCTGATGTCTCTGGATCTTCCGCTTCCGAAACAGGTATTCGGACATCCGTGGCTTCTTCAGGGCGATGGAAAAATGAGTAAATCCAAAGGAAATGTAATTTACGCAGATGAGCTTGTTGAGTTCTTTGGTGTAGATGCTGTCCGTTATTTCGTACTTCACGAGATGCCGTTTGAGAATGATGGTGTCATCACATGGGAGCTGATGGTTGAGAGACTGAATTCTGACCTTGCAAATACACTTGGAAACCTTGTAAACCGTACCATTTCCATGTCAAACAAATATTTTGGCGGTGTGGAGAAATATTTTACTCCGTTTCTGGCGCCGGGACCGGAACAGGGGATGAGCGTGAAGGAGATGAGGGATGTATTGCCGGAAAACAATGCCGGGATACCGGTCGTTCCGCAGATCCTGACAAACAGGGCTGGGGATTTTCTTCTTGCATCGAAGAAACTCTCAGAGATGGGATACCGGGAGATCAACCTGAATCTCGGATGTCCGTCCGGAACGGTCACGGCAAAGAAGAAAGGTTCCGGATTTCTTCTCTACCCGGATGATCTGGACCGCTTTTTTGATGATAAGAAGAATTAGTGCATAATAATGTTATGGAATGGACGGAGACAGGAGGTTGCGAATGACCTGGAGAGAGCTGCTCATGGAGGGAAAGAATATCCTGACAGCCGGTAAAATAGAGGATGCAGAGCTGGATGCATGGCTCCTGCTGGAATATGTCAGTCAGATGGACCGGGCCAGGTTTTTTCTGCGGCAGCAGGAGAATGCTCCGGAGGAAAACATCAGGCAATACCGTGATCTGATCCGGCAGCGGGGCAGTCATATTCCGGT
>ENA-OROD01003363-OROD01003363.1-human-gut-metagenome-genome-assembly--contig:-NODE-3363-length-10597-cov-3.304686_pt1 | contig 10597 bp, 9 predicted proteins | sample MGYA00242123_ERZ509038 | MGnify/ENA primary metagenome ERZ509038 (study PRJEB26280, sample SAMEA2338719) | human gut metagenome | biome: human gut; feature: human-associated habitat; material: faeces... | reverse complement strand
TCGGAGAAAAAAGCCAGACATTTAGCCTGTTTCGACGATAGTGACGCAAGTGACGATAGTGTGCAGGGGGGTTAAATTTATTTAACCGTTCTTATTATCCTTACTCCAGCAGCTCCACGCCCATGGCGCTGAGGTCTTGGTCGGTATATGTGCGGCTGGCGTGGCTGAGCGCACGGCCGCGGCTGCGGAGCTTGGCGGCGGAATTGGCGTGCTGCTCAATATCCTGCCTTGCGGAGTCAAGGTCACTTATGCCCTGCGCATGCCAGCGCTCCACAGTGCGCTTTATGGCCGCCCAGGGCTTGTCGCTCGCGCGGCAGCTTTCCGCGCAAAGCAGAAGCAGCTCCGGCGCAATGTTCATGCGCGTGCGCCACATGTCCGCATCGTCCTGCTGTGCGGCTGTAGGGGCGCGATTTATGCCCGCACGGGCAAGCATCATGCGCGCAAGCTCTCGGCTGGCGTCCCGCTCACGCCTAAGCGCAGCTATGGACTCCGGCGTTACGGCCCCGTTTGAGCGGAAGGTGGAAAGCACCGTGTCAAGATACTTAAAGCTGGGCTGCGCCGCGCTTGTCAGCTCCCCAAGGGCAAGGGATATCACCTCGTCGCTCATGCCCCATTCCTCTTTCCATTTGGCGTAAAGGGCAAGCTCGTCCTCCGTTGCGGCGCGCCTCAGCTTCCAGCGGGAAAGTATCTTCTGTGCGCCTGCAATGCGCTCATCTCTGCGGGCTATGTATTCGTTCGCGCTCTCTATCGTGGAAACGTTTGCGTCCGCCCAATTCTTTGCCTCCGCATTCATCTGCCAAAGCTTAATCTTGCTGCCGCGCCGCCGTGCGCAGTCGCTCACCACAAGCGCCGCCGTTTCCTCGCTGAAGCCGAAAACCTCTATCCAGTCGCATATTGCGCTCAGCTCGCTCCCCGTGAACACGCGCCCGGGCACGGCCTTGCTCAGCCGCTCTATAAGCGAAGCATAGCGCCGCGTGCGCTCGGCAGGGGCAATTGATTCGGTTTTCAGGAACTCCACTATAAGCGGCTCCCCGCTCGCTATGCGCACCAAGCCAAGCCGCTGCCAATACGCGAATGCATCGCAAAGCTGAGCATCATCCATGCCCAATGCGTCCGCAATGTCCGGCGCATCGCCGCGGCCTGCGGCCATCAGCCCGTATATGTATGCCTTAACAGCCCCATCGGGCGCGGTGGGCATATAGTCTATTATAAATGCGTTATCTATCGCCGTAACGCCCGCATGGGCGGACTGCGTAACAAATCGTGCCAAGCGTGGCTCCTTTCCTGCGCCTTTGGCGGCATTAAAGCTTATAAAGCTCCCTAAACTTTGCCGTAAGGTAATCCGTGTAATACGCGGGGTTAAATTCGCCGCAGAGCACGTTCCGCGTAAGCTCCGCCGTGGGCTTGAGCCTGCCGTAGCGGTACAGCCGCGCCGTAAGCCATTCAACAATGGGCTTCACGCCGCCCGCGGCGACTATTTTGCCTATGTCCATATCCTTAGAGATGTTGTGATATATCTGCGCGGAATACGCGCTGCCCACGCAGTAGGACGGGAAATAGCCTATCATGCCGCCCGACCAATGGCTGTCCTGCAAAACGCCGTGCGCATCGTCCGGCACGTCCACGCCAAGGTATTCCTTATAAAGCCGGTTCCACTCGGCGGGAAGCTCGTCAACGCTCAGCGTGCCGGCGATAAGCTTTTTCTCTATTTCGTAGCGCACCATTATGTGCAGCGGGTATGTCAGCTCGTCCGCCTCCGTGCGGATAAGGCTGGGCATGGACTTGTTGGCCGCGCGGTAGAGCATTTCTTCGCTTACGCCCGCCATCTGCCCTGGGAATATCTCCTTCATTTTGGGATAGAGCAGCGCAATGAATTCACGGCTGCGGCAGATCATGTTTTCAAACAGGCGGGATTGGCTTTCGTGCAGCGTCATTGTAGCCCCGCCGGAAAGTGGAGAGCCGATAAGCTCATCGCCCATGTTCAGCTCATATAGGCAATGCCCGCCCTCGTGCGCAACGCTGAACATGTTTGAAAGCACATCGTCCTCATGATAATGCGTGGTAAGGCGCACATCGTGCTTGTTGAATTCGGTTGTGAAGGGATGCTCCACCTCCCCTATAACGCAGCTGTCGCGGTCTATGCCAAGGAAATCCATAACAAATTCAGACAACTTGCGCTGCCCCTCTATCGGGAACGGACGATGCAGCAGGGAATCATCCGCCTGATTGCCCGATTGGCAAACGGCGTGTATTACCGGCACAAGCTTCGCCTTAACGTCTGCAAAGAACGGATCGAGCATTTTAACGCTAAGACCCTCCGAGAACTCCTCCAGCAGCGCGTCGTATGTGTCCTTACCGGGGTACATATGCGCCATAAGGGACTTCTGCGCGGCTATTATCCTTTCAAGATAGGGCTTAAAAAGCGGATAATCGTTGGTCTGCTTAGCCTCGCGCCATTTCACGCTCGCTTCGCTTATCAGCCGCGAATACGCCGCGTATTCCTCAATAGGCACGTTTTCAAGCTTCTTGAGCTGCTTGAGCTCCTCCTCTACCTCTCTCCTTGTTATCTCGTCCAGGCTTTCGCTGTTGGCGTTCAGCTTGTTGAGCAAGCCGCGTACCTCGTCGTTCACCTGCAATTTGTAGCTTTCCTCGCTCAATATTGCCATAGTCTCCGCCATGTGCGGCGCGCCGTTTTTGGGCATTGCCGTTTCGCTGTCGTAGCTCAGCACGCCCATCGCGTGGCTGAGTGCGTTGCGCTTTGCCAATATGGCCTTGTATTGCTTCACGGTGTTCTGCATGGTTATATCTCCTTATTCATTATTCTTCGTTCTTTATCCTGCCCGCAATGGCATATGCTTCGTTGCGTGCAATGTCGCACAGGGCGCTTATCTGCTTCGCCGCGTCCTTAACGCTCACCCCGCGCCCAATAAGCTCCCGCGCCATGTCCTCCGCCCTTGTGGCGGCGTTTTCGCCCTGCTCCTCTGCCCCTGCAACTACCATTACGCATTCGCCCTTGGGCGGCGTATCGGCATACATATCGGCAAGCCCGCTCAGCGTGCAGCGCACCACCTGCTCGAATTTCTTTGTCAGCTCCCGCACCAGCGCGCATTGCCTGTCCCCAAGCATGGCGGCAAGCTCCCTTGCCGTTGCGGCTATGCGCAACGGGCTTTCATAGAATATCAGCGTGCCTTTGTGCGCGCCGATTTCGGCTATGGCCTCGCGCCGCTTTTTACCGTCCCGCGGCAAAAAGCCCACGAAGCAGGCGTTCCTTGTGGGCAGCCCGCTCATTACCAGCGCCGTAAGCGGCGCGCTTGCCCCGGGCAGCACGGTGTATTTAGCGCCAGCCGCAATGCATCCCGCAACCAACGCTTCCCCCGGGTCGCTTATGCCGGGCATCCCCGCGTCGCTCACAAAAGCTATCGCCTCGCCCGAAAGTACGCGCTCGGCAATCTCCTCCGCGCGCTGCCTTTCGTTATGCTCATGGCAGGCGATAAGCGGCTTTTTTATCCCAAGATGCGTCATCAGCTCCCGCGTTCTGCGCGTATCCTCGCAATATACGGCGCTCACGCCCTTCAGCGTGTCTATCGTGCGCAGCGTAATGTCCGATAGATTGCCTATCGGCGTTGCGCAAAGATACAGCATGGGTTCAAGCTGCACCGTTGTTTCAATATCGCTCATTGCTGTTCCTCCAGTATAATGCGGCTCAGCTCCGTTCCGGCGCCGCCGCCCTTTCGCCCCTCCGCCAGCGCCAGATACGGCGCCTTATCCGCGCGGGACTGCACAAGGCAAAGCCGCTTTATGGCAAAATCCGCCTGCTGCATCGCCGTGCAAAGCTGCTGAATGTATTTGGCGGGATAACACACAAAAAACCGCCCGCCCTGCTTAACAACGCGCTTTGCGCACTGCGCCGCTTCGTATATATTCAGCGTGTCGTCAAACGCGCTCGCGGCGCGGCTTTGGTTGGGGCTTTTTGTGCCGCCGGAAAAATACGGCGGGTTGCACACCGCCCCGTCGAACCTGCCGAACTCCGCTTCCGTAAGCGTCCGCGCGTCGCATAGTTCAACGCTTATATGCTCCCCAAGCCTGTTCAGTTCCACGCTCCGTTTAGCCATGCGCACGCATTCGCCGTCAATGTCCGCCGCAACGAAGTTCACGCCGCATTTGGCGTATGTCAGTATTGCCAGTATGCCCGTGCCCGTGCCAATGTCCAAATACCGCTCCCCCGCGTGCGCGCGCACAAAGTCCGTCAGCAGCACCGCGTCATGCCCGTATGCAAAGCGGGAATCGGAGCGCACGATAACAAGCCCATCCCGCTGAAGGTCGTCAATAATTTCCATCGCGTCAGCTTTGCCTTCTCTTTATCCGCTCGTATTCCGCCATGAATGCTGCGCTTGCCATGTCGCTTGGCATGTTCCATACGCTTGGCGCTATCGACAGGCAAACAAGCGGCGCTTCCGGCGCGCAGTTGCGCTTGAACTGCTGTGAGAAGAACCTTCTCAGAAACGTGCCGAGCGTGCGGTACACTTCCTCCTCCCCAAAGTCCAGCGTGCCGAGGGCAATGTCGTAAAGCTCCTTCGGTCCCTTGCCTTTAAGGAAATAGTATAAGAACAGATCGTGCAGTTCATAGCTGCCCACCAGCTCCTCCGTCTTTTGGCTTATCTCCCCGCCGTTTGCGGGCAGAAGCTCCGGACTTACGGGCGTGGCCAGAATATCGCGCAGTATTGCGTCCGCATCCGCGCCGAAGTCCGCGCCCACCGCCGCCACCACGCGGCGTATTATCGTCTTTGGTACCGATGCATTCACGCCGTATTGCGCCAGGTGATCCCCGCCGAAGGTGGTCCAGCCGAGCGCAGCCTCGCTCAAATCGCCCGTGCCGACGTCCAGCAACCCTTCTTCATTGGCAATGGAAAGCAGTATCTTGGTGCGTTCGCGTGCCTGCGCGTTTTCGTAAACGGAGTTGTGGTTGGCCTCATCGTGGTCTATATTTGCAAAATGCTCGCGGCAGGCCGCCGCAACGGATATTTCCCTGTATTTGCAGCCAAGCGCTTCAACAAGGGCGCGGCTGTTGTTCTTTGTGCGGCTTGTTGTGCCGAAGCCCGGCATGGATACGCCGGTTATCATGCCGCGGCCTATTCCCATTTCGTCCGCCGCCGCGCACGCCACCAGCAGCGCAAGCGCGCTGTCCAGCCCCCCGCTTACGCCTATAACAAAGCCCTTTGCGTGAATATGCTCCGCCCTGCGCACAAGCGCCGCCCTTTGCAGCGCGAAAAGCCGCCTAAGCTGCGCCTGAGCCTTATCAGGGTCGTTTGAAACGTAGCCTTCCTCCTCCGCCTCGGTAAACGGTTCAAAGGCGCTCAGCTTATCTATGCACACGTCCGCATAAACGAACGCATCGCGCGAAAGGGGCTCTGATTCGGCCAGTATTTCGCCGTTTGCGGCTATTGCGCAGTACCCATCGAACACAAACGCCGTTGTGCTTTCCCCGCGGGAGGGCAGCGCCATTGCGGCGGCCATGCCCGTGCGCGCGCTGTATGCGGCAAGGCTGCTCCTGACCGCGCCGTAGCTTTTTGCCGTGGCGTTTATTGCGCCGGAAAGCAGCATGATGTGCCCCTCCCTCGGCTCTCCCTTGGCAAATATCTGCCCCGCGAAGCCCACGCTCAGGCGCGGTATTGGCGTTAGTGTGGACAGGGACGCCGCCCCGCGCGGAACGGCAGGCGCAAAGCCGAACGGATTTGCCGCGCCGCGGGAAGCGGGTATAACGGCATATATCCTGCCGCCCCTGAGCAGCGCAATGCAGCTGCGCACGCGGCCATCAACCATATACGGCAGGCCTATGCTAACAAAAAGCCAGGTATGCTTAGTGGCCTCCGCCACGGCGCCGAGCGCTTCGCGGCAGGCGTTGAGCATGAGCGGATGCTCCATAAGGGAGCCAAGCGTTGCCCCGCAAAGGAAAAGCTCCGGCAGCACAAGATAGTCCGCCTCCGCCTTCTCCGCGCGGCGTATGGCGCTTATTGCTGCGGCAGCGTTGGCCTTAGGGTCTCCCAATACTATTTCCGGCGATGCCGCGGCAAGGCGCACCGGCGCATCGCTCTGCGTTGCAAGCATACATTCGCTCATGGTAATACCTCCATAATTTCGCATAAACTTATTCTATTATACACCACGCATACCGCGCAGGAAAAGCACAATATAAAAGCAGCGCCCGCATACGGGGCGCAGCACGGTGCTTTTTATGCCGAACAGCTCTTTATTTCCCATTCCTCGACCGGCGGCCCGCGCCTTGGCGCATATATCCGCCGCGCAGGCTTTTAACATCGCTCACGGTTATTACAGCATTGGGCGCAACGGAATTGATTATATCCATGGCCTCGGGCGCAAGCTTGCGGCGCAGGGTTGACATGAGCATATATCTATCGGTATCGTCCCTGCCCTGAACCTTCATCTCGCTCAGTCCGAACCCGTGCGCACGGAGCGCATCGCCTATTTTATCCGCCGTTTCCGCCTCCATAACAACGCACTGTATGGAGCATAGGCCGAAGGCAAGCCTTTCCTCAAGCCAGCTTCCCGCGTAGTTGCCCAATGAATACGCAAGCGCGTAGGCAACCATTTTCCATGGGTCGCTTTGGTAATTGCTCAGCACGTTGCCCGCAATTATGAGCCAAAGCGTAATCTCTATCAGCGCAAGCAGCGCGCCTATCGCGCGTTCGCCGCGGTTTATGAGCACTATTCTAAGGGTACAGAGCGTAACCTCCAGTATTTTTCCCAAGAATATGCAAATATAAACAATAAGCGTTGTCCCTGCAAAAAACGTGCCGAGTATTTCGAATAACTTAGTCATAAACATCTCTCCTTCCGATAACAAATAATCCAAACCGTACAGGTATTATATTACCTACAATCTGCCTGATAATCAATAGCCGCAGAAAAAATATTAAAACGGGCCGGCCGCGGTGCAGCCAGCCCATTCGTTGGGGGAAGGTATATGCGCTTTATTCCTTAATGAGTATGCCGTCCGCGTCCACGGCTGCGCCCGCTATGGTGAGCTTCACTTTGCGGTAGCTGTGCAGCAGCACAAATTCGCCGCTGCCCTTTTCCATTGCCGCGCCAACGCTTATAGCGCTCTTCTTGGATGCGGTAACGAACACAATCTTGGTAATGCCCTGCCTGCTGAGCGCGAACAGCCCGCCGCGCTCTATTATAAGCTGGGCTTCCTTTTCATCAGTCGTAATGGTGAGCACGCCGCCCTGCTGCACGGCTTTATAGGCAATGCTCCTGCCCTGCTTATCGGCAACGCGGTAAAGCTGTATGCGCGTATGGTGCGCCATAGGCTCGGGCTGGGGAGCGGGTTCGGGTTCGGGGATTATAAGCGTTCCCAGGGGAACCGTTATATCCTTGCCGTTCACGGTAACTACCTTGGTTATTATGTATTCGCCCGGTTCCGTGGGGAAAACTGTGCTGCCGTTGAACATGGTATCAGACACGGTTATGCCGTCGCGCTCTGTTATAAGATTTATATCGCCGTTGGGCAGAACCTCCACCTGCGCGGGGATTATATCCGTACCGTTGCCGCCGTTGATATATCCGTTCAGCGTGGTTTTATCCGTGCCGGAAATGCCGTTGATGGTCGCCGTGTCGCTTATGAACACATGGCCGTAATGCTCGACCCTGTTGCAGTCGCTGCCGATATAGCCTTTCATATTCTCAAGCAGCTTGCCCAGCGGGTTTTCGCGCGTAACGCTGTTCTTTTCCACTACGCCCGTGGTAAGCTTCGCGTTGCCGAGTATCATTATATTGCCGTTGAAAACATAGTCATCCGTCGCGCCGAGCGCCGCCGCAAAGGTATATAGGTTGCCGTCATATTCGCTTACGCCCGTACGCGCTGTAACTTTCGCGTTGCCGCTGATTATTATCGTTCCTTTGAAGGATGCTTCACAGCCGCTGCCTATGCCTGCGCCGTTCTTTCCGCTTACCGCAGTAACGTCTGCATTATCGGTTATGGTCACGGTACCGTTCAGATTCTCTTCATCGCCCGCGCCTATGCCCGCGCCTTTGCGTCCGCTTGCGGCAATGACCTTCGCGTTGCCGCGAATGTTTATGGTGCCGTTCATGTTTCCCTCGTTGCCGCCGCCTATGCCCGCGCCATCATACTTCGAAAACGCGAACACCTTCGCATTGCCGCCTATATTTATTGTGCCGGTTTTTGTAACGTCGGAATCATTGCCGCTGCCTATGCCTGCACCGCTATTGCTGGTGGCGGTAACGTCGGCGTTGCCGTCTATGTTTATGGTGCCGCTCATGCCGCCCCAAAGGCCGCTGCCTATGCCCGCGCCGCTGCCGGTGCTGTCCGCGTTAACGCTTGCATCATCGCCTATGTTTATGGTGCCGCTCATATCGCCTTCTCCGCCGGTACCCATGCCCGCGGCACTCCCTTCGGACTTTGCAGTAACTTTGGCGTTGCCGCCTATGGTGATGGTGCCGCTCATATCGCCGCCATCATCAAGATTCATCCATGGGCTGCGCCATGTTCTTACGCGGCCTGTGCCTATGCCCGCGCCGTATTTATTGCCGGCGGATGCATTAACCGTGGCGTTGCCGTCTATGGTGATGGTGCCGCTCATGTTGCCGCCCTGGGCGTTCCTGTTCTCGTCCTCCGTTATTGCGCCCGCGCCTATGCCCGCGCCGCCGGAAAGCGTTCCGAATTTTTCATCCCCGGGTACTCCGCTGTCGTGATAGACCGAATTATTGCCGCCGGTCGTAACGGTAACGTCGCCGGTAATGTGTATATTGCCGGACATATCCTCGCCCGCGTTGCTGCCTATTTTGGCGGAGTCCTGCAATATGCCTTCCCTGCCGTTATGCTCCGCGGTGAGCGAACCCGTGCCGTCTATTGTTAAATCGCCGGAGGACACGCGCAGCGCAGCGCTGTCGCCATCGGCATTCAGCTTGTTTTCCCCTTCAACCGTAAGGTTAAGGTTGGAATCGCCGACGTCTATTGCGCTGTCCGCACCGGAAGCGATGTTTATATCCTTTATCGTTATGTTCGCTTCCGCGTCCCCTTCCGTGGAAACGGTTATGGTATTGTCCGTCGCTTTCTCGCTGTCCCGCTGGGTGATAACAGTGTCGCTATCCGCAACGGCGCTGTTACTGCCCTGCTTAACGGATTGGCCGTTTTCGTTTGCAATGACGGTTATGTCGCCATCCTCAAGATACCATGTGGCCGCAAGCGCCGTAGGCATAAGGCACACGGCAAGCATAAGCGCCACGATGGAGATAATTGTTCGTTTCAGCTTCATTGGTCGGTGTTCCTCCTTTTATTAGATATAGTGATAGGAATATCGATACTTTATTATAACCGATAGTTAACGCAATAGCAACATAATTTGTAATATATTCAATTTAACTTATTTTAGTATGCAAAAACAATTCTACAAACAAATGCAGAACGGAGTGCGCACCAATTCCACGGCGCATGGATTGCGCAACAGCGCGTTGCTTTACCGTGGGCGGCTTTAATGATATAGTAATGCCGTATGGAGGCGATAAACATGGAAACAGGTAATATTTTATATGAACTGAGGACGAAAAACGGACTTTCTCAGGATGAGTTGGCGCAGAAACTATTCGTAACGCGGCAGGCCGTGTCCCGCTGGGAGAATGGCGAAACCGTGCCCAATACGGAAACGCTGAAGCTGCTTTCGCGGTTTTTTGACGTGTCCATAAACACGCTGCTCGGCTCCCCGCAGAAGCTTGTTTGCCAATGCTGCGGCATGCCGCTTGAGGATTCGCTAATGAGCCGCGAGGTTGACGGGGACATAAACGAAAAATACTGCAAATGGTGCTATAATGACGGCAAGTTCAAATATCTTGACATGAACACACTCATAGATTTCTGCGTGAACCACATGGCAAGCGAAGAATGGCCCGAGGAGCGCGTGCGCCAATACATGGGCGAAATGCTGCCCAAGCTTGAATACTGGAAGGAAAAAGCGGAATAAAAAACAAGTCTCCGGACGGATAGCCGAACGGAGGCTTTTGCTTTACATAGGAATAAATTACTTATCCAACTCGCTGGTGCAATGCGGGCAGCGGGTGGCGTCGATGGCTATCTCGCTTTTGCAGAAGGGGCAAACCTTGGTCGTGGGCGCGGCCGGGGGTTCCGCAACGGGCTTTTTGCCTATACCCTTGAGCATATTCATGGCCTTGACCACGAAGAAAAGCACAAGTGCAACAATGAGGAAATTGATTATAGCCATTATGAACGCGCCGTACTGAACATCCACCTCGCCTATGGTAAGCACAAGGTCCGAAAAGTCCACCTTAACAAGCAGGCCAATCAGCGGGGAGATGATGTTGTTCACAAGGGAATTTACAATGCTTGTGAACGCCGCGCCGACCATCATGCCGACTGCTAAGTCCATCGCGTTGCCCTTTATGGCAAACGCCTTGAATTCTTCAAAAAACTTCTTCATGCTTTAATACCGTTCCTTTTATAAAAATAATTATTAAAATACCCTTTTGCCGTAAAGGAAGTTACGGTCGCTCCAGCCGCCCCAGCTTGTTATGCATACGCAGCCTTCGCTTGCGGATGCGTGTATAA
>ENA-OROD01003361-OROD01003361.1-human-gut-metagenome-genome-assembly--contig:-NODE-3361-length-10604-cov-2.843208_pt1 | contig 10604 bp, 10 predicted proteins | sample MGYA00242123_ERZ509038 | MGnify/ENA primary metagenome ERZ509038 (study PRJEB26280, sample SAMEA2338719) | human gut metagenome | biome: human gut; feature: human-associated habitat; material: faeces... | reverse complement strand
TCTCACCTCAATAAAACAAATTCCAATTTATATTATTAATTTTTCAGGATTTTTTAATGTATACCTTGTATTATATTATTAGTTTAGGTTATTATTATATTATGGTAATTTATTTTACAAGGAGGTTATATTATGAATGACAATAATGACTTTTTCAAGAATTTTGATACTCCTAAAAAAAGCTACTCTGGTTTAGGCAAATCTTTCTTTATTCCATTTTTTTCTGGAGTATTAGGTACAATTCTTGTTATTGCAATAGTTTTTGGAATTCCTAGTATAAAAAATTCTATTTTAAATACATCATCTACAAAAACGGAGGAAACTTCCGCATTACCTACTTCGGCTTCTAACACTGGAACGGTTAAAACTGTGTCACTTTCTGATTATTCTGATACTGCAATATATTCTGCAAATAAGGTGTTGCCTTCAATTGTTGGTATTACTGTAGAATATACTGTAACGTCAAATTTTATGCAAGGAATGTCACAACTTGCCCAAGCACAAGGTTCTGGAATTATAATTAGCAAAGATGGATATATATTAACAAATAATCATATAATTAATTCTACTGATTCTTCTACTTATTACGAGGTTTCAAAAGCTACAAAAGTATATGTTTATTTATACAATGATACTACACCATATGAGGCTAAAATTATAGGTACAGATGAACAAACTGATTTAGCTGTTATTAAAATTGAAAAAGATGATTTAACACCTGCAGAATTAGGTGATTCTAACTCTGTTAAAATTGGAGAGTTCGCTATGGCTATTGGTAATCCATTAGGAATGCAAAGTAGTGTTACATCTGGAATAATAAGTGCTGTTAATAGAACTGTTACAGGTGAAAATGGAACTACTTACACACTAATCCAAACAGATGCAGCTATAAATTCTGGAAATAGTGGTGGAGCTTTGGTAAATAGTGAAGGTAAAGTAATTGGTATTAATACTCTAAAACTTTCTGGAACAGGTATAGAAGGTATGGGATTTGCAATTCCAATTAATGATACTATTGACATTTATAAACAATTAATTGAACATGGTAAAGTTTTAAGACCATATATTGGTATTGAAGGAATTGATGTAACTCAAAGCATTGCCGAAAGATATAATTTAACTGAAGGAGTTTATATTAAAGCTATTCAAAATTCAAGTCCAGCTTCTGAAACAGATTTAAAAGCCGGAGATATAATTGTTAAGGCAGATGGCACCTCTATTAAAACAATGGACGAACTAAACAAGATTAAAAACAATAAAAATATTGGAGACAATTTAGAACTTGAAGTAATTAGAAGTGGTAAAAATGTTAAAGTTACTATTAAATTAGCAGAACAACCTTAATGTAAATAACTCTCGATAGAAAATATCGAGAGTTATTTTTTAAAATATTATCAAATCTGTTTCACTTGTATAATCATTATTTCCATATGCATATACTAAATAAAGTGTTTTATTTTTACCTAAAAAGAAATTTGGTGTATTTTCTAATTTGTACATATCATCATTTGGATTTCTTACATAAACATTATATCCTTGATTTGCAAAGCTCGCATTTTGCTTACTTAACTTTGTTATTTCTTCTGTTATTTGTTTTTGCATCTTTTCTTTATCAAGGTTTTTAGTTTGTATAATATCTTCTATTGTCATTAATTTATCTTCATCTATATTATAATTATATGTTTGTATTATTGTTCTTTGAGCAGTTGTTCCTTCTTTTAATGTACATTTTATGACTAATGATAATATATTATCATTTATATATCCAACATACCCTAAATTATATACTGTATATGTTTTATTGTTTTTTACTATATCTACAACTTTTTTTCCAAATATATCTAGTATCTCTTCATTTATTTTTTTAGTCGTTTCAGTTTCTTTTTTTAATAGAGGAATTTCCGCAACTATATTATATTTTGTTTCTTTTTTTTCATTAACTTTATACTTTGTTTCTATTATATCGTCATAATTTATATTTGAATTCTCAATTTTTGCTGAACCTTCTTTATTAATTGTATTTGTAAATATTGAATCAAAATTATTTTTTAAATCTTCATAATTTGCCTGCTGTTTTTCCTCTTCTGTTTTAGTTATTTTACTATTTGTAATCTGTGCATATATTCCTATTGCTATTGCTATACTGCACACTAACAGTATTGCTATTAATATTATTAATGGTTTTTTATCTCTCCAAATATATTTTAACATTAATTGCACTCCTTAATATTTTTAATAACATTTGCTTTATATATTTTATATTTTGTTCTTATTGTTGTCAATGTGTTTTCCATTTTTCTCGCCGATTTGAGTTTCCGAATGAAATGAGGAAATCTCAAAAGCAATAACAATTATAGTATATAAAAAAACACCATAAAAGAGTTTTTTTAATCTTTTATGGCGTTCTTTACTGGTTGTAAGCTATCTAAATGACCATCTCTGTATTTTTATTTAGTATTAGTTTTCCTTATTATCTTTGTCTTCTTTAATATCATTTGTTTCTGTTGTTATTATAGCCTCTTCTTTTTTATTTTTATCTTGGCTTGTTCCATCCACTATCATTATAAATCTAACTTCTCCTTCTGTTCCATCTTGAATTCCAGCATAATTATTGTATTCATTTGCAAGCTCGTTAATTTTTTCTAATCTGCTTGCAAAGTTTCTTAAGTCACCATTTACCAAATTATTTATTTTTGATATTCCTTGATCATTAAATGTTTTTGCCCCACTTGCTAATTGTAGTGCTCCATTATCTAATTTATTTGTCCCTACTGCTAATGCACTTACTCCATTATCTATGGTTTCTAATCCATTTGTTAATTCACTTAAAGCACTTCCTAATGTACTCATTTGTGATACTACTTGGTTTGTAAATTTTTGTTTAGCTTGGTTTCCAACTTGTGTTGCCGTTTGTGTTGCTGTTGCTCCAGCTGTTTGTGTTGCTGTACTTTGTGCTACTGTTAATGCTGTTGTTTCTGCTGTTTGTGTTGCTGTGCTTTGTGCTACTTCTAGTGCTGTTGCTTCTGCCGTTTGATATGCTGTGTTTTGTGCTACTTCTAGTGCTGTTGCCTCTGCTGTGCTTTCTGCTGTATTTTGTGCTACTACTAATATTAATTGTTTTTCCGCATCTGTTAATTCTGTTGGATAAGCACTTTGTGCTTTGGCTATTATTCCTGCTTTTTGTTCATCTGTAAGCTTTGCTGCTACTTTTGCTTGAGCTGCTATTCCTGCTTTTTGTGCGTCTGTGAGTTTTGCACCTGCTTTTGCTTGAGCTGCTATTCCTGCTTTTTGTTCATCTGAAAGTGTTGCTGCTGCTTTTGCTTGGGCTGCTATTCCTGCTTTTTGCTCATCAGAAAGTGTTGCACTTTGCATTGCTTGTGCTTTTATTGATTCCAAAGTTTTACTATCTATTGCTGGAGTATTATCATTTTTTAAATTTTTTGTACTTTCTTCAACTTCATTTTTTATTTGTTTAGAACCTGCATATGCTGTTCCTGTTCCTTCTTTTAATTGGTCAACTCCATTTACTAATTCTGTTGTTCCATCTTTTAATTGATTTGCACCTGCTACTATTTGGTTACTTGCATTTGATAGTTCATTAATTTGACTATACATGCTGTTTAAATCACTTGTTAAGTCTTCATCTATTCCTTTTACTGCTACAACTGCTATAATATTTCCCATTTCAAACTCTTCTGTTTCCATTGAAATCTCTATTCCCTCTGGAATATCTATTTTGCTTTTTGAAATTCCGATATTTTCTTGCATTCCTGGCATTGCAATTCCAACTGCTAATGTACTTTCTCCATTATCTACTATTTTTCCATTTGTAATTTGAATATTTTTATTTTTTGCATTATCTATTTTTGTTCCTGCCACTATTATAAATGGAGTATACATTGTAACTTGTTTTCCATTTACTGAAACAATATGTTTTTTGTTGTTTGTGTAATTTATTTTAATTTTTACATTTCCGCTTTTTCCTTTTAATTCTTCTGCTGATATTTCTTTTCCATTTAGTTCATAAGTTATTTTACATTCTACTGGTAATTGTTTGTCACTTTCACCTTTATAGTAAATGTTATTTCCATTACTGTCCCAAATTACTTGGTTTCCTTCTTTTTTGAAAGTTTCATCTCCATTTGTGTTTTCTATATTTAATAGATTAGATATATCAGTTATCTCATTTAATTTATCCTCATTTGTTAATTGAGTACTTACTATTGTTTTATATGCTTTACCGTTTGAGTCTAAATTTGAGTATACTGTTTCTGATTTTGATGTTGCAAATACTGGTATTGTCATATATGAAGTTATTGTAAATAACAAAAGTCCTGAAATCATTTTTTTGTTTTTCATTTTATATCATCCTTTCATTTATTTTATTTTTGACATTTTTAATGTTGTTTTACATATTACTTTATCTAATAACATTAGGAATGCTGGTAATAATGTTATTACTACACATGTACTTACTATTGCGCCCCTTGCCATTAGTGAACATAGTGAACCAATCATTTCTATTTGTGAATAAACACCAACTCCAAATGTTGCTCCAAAGAAGCATAAACCACTTACTATTATTGAAGAAATTGATGTTCCTAAAGCTTCGTCTATTGCTTGTTTTTTATCCTTTCCGTCTTTTCTAAATGTTATATATTTATTTGTTATTAATATTGCATAATCTATTGTTGCTCCTAATTGTATTGTTCCTATTACAATTGACGCAACAAATGGAAGTACTGTTCCTGTATATGCTGGAATTCCCATGTTTATAAATATTGCAAATTCTATTACTGTTATTAATATAACTGGTAAAGATATTGATTTAAATACTACAAACATTAATAAGAAAATTATTGCTATTGATACTGTGTTTACACTATTAAAATCATGATCACTTACTTGAATTAGGTCTTTCATAAGAGGTCCTTCTCCTGCAAGTATTGCATTAGGATCATATTTATCTATTACTTTTTGTATTTCTTCCATTTGTGAATTTAACTCATTTGTTGCTACTTCATATTTAGAATTAATTATTACCATTTTGTATTTATCACTTTGGAATATTTTTGTTAAATCTTCTGAAAGTACTTGTTCTGGTAACTCTTTAGATATTTTTGAATAACTCAATGTCCAATCAATACCATCTATTTTTTCTATTTCATCTAGCATTTGATTTACTTTATAATCTGGAACATCATTGTTTACCAATATCATTTCAGTTGCAACTATTCCAAATTTATCTTTTAATTCGTTATTTCCGCTTATACTTTCTAGCTCTTCTGGAAGTGAGCTATCTAGGTTATAATAAACTTGTGTATGTGTATATCCATATACTGCAAATGGTAATATAACTAAAAATGCTATTAATATTAATTTGTAATGCTTTATATTAAAGTTCTTTAGTGCTGTGAATTTAGGTAAAATTTCTTTATGTGATGTTTTTTCTATTGCTTTGTTAAATTGTAATATCATTGCTGGTAAAACTGTTACTACTGTTATTACTCCAAATAGAACACCTTTTGCCATTACTATACCAATATCTTTTCCAAGTGTTAAGTTCATACTACATAGTGCTAAGAATCCTGCTATTGTTGTTAATGAACTTCCTAAAACTGATACTAATGTTTTTGCAATTGCATTTGCCATTGCTTCGTCATTGTTTGAATATTTTTCTTTTTCTGCTTTATAACTGTGGTAAAGGAATATAGAAAAGTCTGTTGTTACACCTAATTGTAATACTGCACTTATTGCTTTTGTTATATATGATATTTCTCCAAGCATTATATTTGAACCCATATTATAAAGTATTGCTATTCCTATATTTAACAATAAAAATATTGGAACCAAATATGAATCCAATGCTAATTCTAGGATTATAATACATAGAGCTACTGCAATTAATACATATATTGCAACTTCTTTATCTGATAAGTCTCTTGTGTCTATTAATGCTGATGTCATTCCACTTACTTTGCATCTTTCATCTGTCATGTTTCTTAATTGTTCTACTGCATTTGTTGTTTCATCTGATGAAATTGCATCTTTAAATGTTACAAGCATTAATGTTGTATTATCCTTATATATTTTGTCTTTTACCTCTTGTGGTAAACTCTCTAGTGGCACGCTAGTTCCTGTAGCATCTACTATGCTTGCTACATTTTCTACGCCCTGTATTTTTTTAACTTCTGTTTCTAGTTTTGCTATCTCTTTTGATTTCATATTTTCCAAAACTACTATTGAAAATGCTCCCATATCAAAATCTTCTGAAAGAATATTTTCTCCTTGAACAGTTTCAATATCACTTGGTAAATATACCAAAATATCATAGTTTATTTTTGTTGCTTTTATTCCTAATATTGAAGGAATTAGTAAAAGTATTGAAATTACTAAAATTATTTTTTTATGCTTACATATAAACTCTCCAAATTTTAGCATATTATCGCTCCTTTCATCTTATGACTATCGGTCATTTTTATATTGTAACACCATTATGACCATTAGTCAATATTTTTTATTAAAATTTATTTATTTGCTGTGAGGAGTGAGAGGTGTGATGTGGGAAGTGAAAAGTAAAATTTTAATTTATACATATTTTTAATTTTACAATTGACCTATTGGTCATTTTATGCAATAATAATATATGTGGTGATTAAATTGAGTATTCAACAAACAAAGGAAATTAAAAAAAATAGATTATTAGACACTGGTTTTAAATTATTTACTGAAAAGGGTATTCAAAATACTTCTATCCAAGACATTGTAGATAATGCCAATGTTGCAAAAGGTACTTTTTATCTTTATTTTAAAGATAAGTATGAATTAAGAGATATTCTTATTGCAAAAAAATCTCACAAATTATTTTGTGATGCACTCGAAAGTTTAAGAAAAAACTATATAAGTAATTTTCCTGATCAAATTATTTATATAATAAATTATGTTATAGATGAACTTACTAAATTTCCTGCATTACTTAAATTTATTTCTAAAAATTTGTCTTGGGGAATTAAGAGCAATACTGTATTTAAGATATACAATACTTTAGATGATAACAAAGATGGACTTCGCTCTTTGTTTATAAAAGGCATAGAAGAAAACAATATCAAAATTAAAAATCCAGATGTTGTTTTGTTTATGATTATAGAACTTGCAAGTTCTACCTGTTTTAATTCGATCTTATATAATGACCCAATGCCAATTGACGAATTTAAACCATATCTGTATAAAACTATTAGAAATATGTTAAAAGATGATAATACATAAAAAATGATATCTCCTTATAGAGATATCATTTTTCTGTTTAGGAGATCAGTTATTCTCCTGTTCCTGTTGAATTCTATTTTGCAGAAACCAACGAGCTTTTGCAAGCTCTTTTTCAAGCTCTTCACAATATTTCTTGAGCTCATCTCTTGTCATTTCTGCAAATTTTCTCTCTGTCATTTCTGCCACTCCTTAAAATCCGGTATTACCGGTTGATGTATATTTATTTTACACTATTTTACATAATTAGTCAATTCTTGCTATTCGGAATATCTGAATCTACATTTCTTCGATATAAAGTTTTTGAATTCCTTTGGTGACCCCTTTACAAAACCAGACTTGCTAACTATAAGAGCATGTGTCTTGTCCAAATATAAATAAAAATTTTTACTATCACTATTTACTCTATATAATTTGTAATATCTTATAACTTTTCTTTGTTTATTCATTTTTAATACAAAGTAATATCGATTGTAAAAATAATACTCAATTTCAGTTTGGTTTTGAATTTTAGCACTTTTTTCTTCCTTTTTTACTATTTTTTTCTGGCGTTTTTCATTTAACGCAAATATTAAAATTGAGCCAATTAATATAATTAACACAAATATATAATTATGATATTTTATATTAAAAGCTATCATATATATTACTGCAATTGCAATAATCAAAAAAGTAAACATATCTCTTGTTTTATATTTTTTTCTATGAAACCTCAAAAATTCATTATATAAATTAGTTGTGCATTTAGTAACATTTTTAAATTTTATTTCCACAGTTTACTCCTTTATATTTCTTCTATTTCTTTGTTTACTAAATCTTCACTTTCTCTCATTGCAAGTATAGTTTGTTCAAACAAATCATTTAATTCCCAGCCTAGTTTTTCTGTCCCTTCTTTTATTACATCTCTTGAACAACCTGCTGCAAACTTTTTATCTTTGAATTTTTTCTTTAAACTTGAAACCTCCATATCTTTAGTGCTTTTAGATGGTCTCATTTTTGCTGCTGCCCATATTAATCCTGTAAGTTCATCTGTTGCAAATAGTATTTTTTCCATTTCATGAGTTGGTTCTATGTCTACACAAATTCCATATCCATGACTGCATACGGCATGTATGAATTCATCACTTGCATCTATTTCCTTTAATAATTCTGGAGCTTTTTTACAATGTTCTTCTGGATAACATTCAAAATCTACATCATGCAATAAACCGAACTATTCCCCAAAAATCTTCATCATATCCTTTTTGTTTAGCAAAATATCTCATAACTGCTTCTACAGTCAATGCATGCCTTATATGAAATTCTTCTTTATTATATTTTTTTAATAATTCTACTGCTTTTTCTCTTTCCATAATAACATCTCCTTTTATTTTAGAATATTATATCACAATTTTATATTTTTTTCTTTTTTTGTTTAAAATTGTTGACATGTTTTTTTAGATGATGTAAAATATTTTTACAGTAGCGAACATTGTTTTGTTTAGGAGGGGTTTTTATGAGTATAATTAATTTTAGCAGAACCGTTAAAAACAAGTCATATCTAGCTGTTAGCTTACTAGGAAATAGTTATAAGCTTAATATTAAATATGTAAAATCTTCTTCTATCGACTTGGTTCAAAATGACTCTGAATTTTGTTTGTTTTTACCAATTAAATATAAAAATGTAGATAATATGGAAATTATAAATTCTGCAATTAAAAAATTATATGATGAAGTTGCCTTTAATAATTTGGAATATTCTTTGGAACTTGCTAGACATATTTTTAAATTTGCACCAAATGATTATAAAATTCAAAGATTAAAAGATTGTTATTATAAATGTTCAAAAAATATTTTAACTGTAAATCCAGACATTTATCAATATAATCAAGAAATTATTGATACAACAATTTTACAGGCATTTTGCAAGATGCAATATAAACAAAATTCTAATGCATATAAAAATGCTTTGGAATTTGCTTTAAATTATTATGAAAAATATAAGAAACAGCAAAAAATTAAAAAAGCCATTTTAAGAGTTTCTTAAAATAGTTTTTTAAAAATTTTATTTAAATTTTAAAACCCTGGAAACCAATCCAGGGTTTTTATTATTTTATATTATACAGCACATGCTAATTTTCTTAACTCTTCTGCATTTTGAATTGCAACTTTCGTTATTTCTCCATTAGAAATTCTTGCAATTTCTTGTATTGTTTTCTCTTCACTTAATAATTCAACATTTGTTGTAGTTTTTCCATTATTTATTTGCTTAAATATGTAATAATTATAATCTCCTTTTGCCGCAATTGTAGCTAAATGTGTTATACAAATTATTTGGTGATTTTTTGCAATTAATTTCATTTTATCTGCTACTGCTTTTGCTGCTTTTCCACTTATTCCTGTATCAATTTCATCAAATATTAAAATTCCAACTTTATCTGTATTTGCAATTACTGTTTTGATTGCAAGCATTATTCTTGACATTTCACCACCTGATGCAATTTTTGTTAACTCTTTTTCCTCTTCTCCAACATTTGTACAAATCATAAATATAACTTCGTCTAATCCATTTTTGTTGTATTTTTTATTTTCTATTTTGTTTACTTTAACATTAAATTTTGCATTTACCATTTCTAGACTTTTTAATTCGCTGTTTATTCTTTCTGTCAAAATAATTGCATATTTTTTTCTTATGTTGTTCATTTCTATGCATATTTTAGCCATTTTCTCTTCTATTGCTTTTAATTTTGTTTTTAACTTATTGTTTATTTCATCTGCATTTTGTATTAATTCTATCTCATTTATTAATTGTTCTTTATATTTTAATATTTCGCTAATTGAATTTCCATATTTTCTTTTCATTGTAAATATAGTATCTAATCTTCTTTCTATTTCTTGCATTTCATATGGATCATATTCCGTTTCTTCTTTTAATGAATAAATATCTCTACTTGTTTCTTGGATTTCATAATATATATTTTTTAGTTCTGATAACTTTTCTTTATATATTTGACCACAGTTTTCAATTTTTTCAAAACATTTTATTGCATTAGAAATTCCCTCTATAGCATTATTATTTAAGTTATCATCTATAATTTGTAAATTTTCTTTTAACTTTTCACTATTTACCATCATTTTGTGTTTTTCATTCAATTCAATCTCTTCTGGCTCTTTTAAATCTGCTGTTTCTATTTCATTTAATTGATATTTTAATAAATCTAATTCACGTTCTTTTTCTGTTTCATCTCCATAGTTATTTTCTAATTCAGATTTTATTTTATTATACTCTATAAAAAGCTCCTCATATTTTTCTTTTACAGGTTTTATCTCTTTAATTGCAAAATCATCTAAATATGATATAT
>ENA-OROD01003353-OROD01003353.1-human-gut-metagenome-genome-assembly--contig:-NODE-3353-length-10621-cov-2.924948_pt1 | contig 10621 bp, 7 predicted proteins | sample MGYA00242123_ERZ509038 | MGnify/ENA primary metagenome ERZ509038 (study PRJEB26280, sample SAMEA2338719) | human gut metagenome | biome: human gut; feature: human-associated habitat; material: faeces... | reverse complement strand
AAGCCGCAAGAATCGATGCAATCACTTTTTTCTTCATTTTTTTCTCCTCGTTTTTCATACAGTTTTCTATTCTTTTTTCTGTCACAGGAATCAGCCCTTGACTGCTCCTGAAAACATTCCTTTGATTAAGGCCTTCTGGCCTACGATAAAGATGGAAATGGATGGAATGATAATCATTACCACACCTGCCAGCATCAGGGTAATCGACTGTGCATCGACGCTGTTCAGCATACTGATACCAATCTGTACGGTACGCTTGCTGTCCGAACCGGTGACCAGCAGCGGCCACATGTACATATTCCATGCATTGATAAAGGTGTAAACCGCCATTGCTCCCATTGCTGACTTTGTCAGCGGCATCAGGATTTTTACGATAAACCGCAGATTACCGCAGCCGTCCAGCTTCGCCGATTCATAAAGCGAAATCGGAAAGGTCATGTAGAACTGGCGGAACAGGAAAATTCCCATTGCAGAGGTAAGAGAAGGCAGGATCAGAACAATATAGGTATCGAGCAGTCCTAGACTTCCTACTGTCAGATAATTGGAAATAATGGTTGCCTCACCCGGCACCATCATGGTCGCCATGACCAGCATAAACAGAACATTTTTTCCTTTGAAATTCAGGAAAGAGAAGGCAAATGCTGCAAGAGAACACGTTACAATCTGACCCAGCGTAATGCTGCCCGCAACCAAAAATGAATTCAGGACAAAGCGTACCAGCGGAATTTTATGAAATGCTTCCACAAAATTTTCCAGTGTCGGATGTTTGGGAACGATATTCATTGCCATTGTGTATAACTCACCTGACGGCATAAATGCTACGCTGATGGTATAAAGCAGCGGAAACAGCATAAACAGGCAGACGATCAGGTTCATGGTAACCAACGCTGTTTTCTGAAGCATTTTCTTTCTTTTTGCTTTTGCATTCATTGCCAGATGCAGTGCCTGCAGCTCCTCTGCAGAATAAGTTTTTGGTCCGGCAATCGTAGTTTCTATCGTAGACATCAGTATTTTACTCCTCTCTTTTCCATGCGAAACATAACCAGGGTAAGCGCCATGACAATCAGAAACAAAACAACGGACTGTGCGGCTGCGCTTCCAAACCGGTAATTAAAAAACGCATCACGGTATATCGAATATACAATCAGGTTCGTGGATTCTCCCGGTCCTCCCTGTGTCAGGATTTTCACCTGTCCGAATGACTGGAATGCCTGAATAATGTTAACAACCAGTGTGTAGAACATGATCGGAGAAAGTCCCGGCAGTGTCAGCTTAAAAAATTTCTGTACTGCATTCGCTCCATCTACAGAAGCACGCTCATAAATCGAATCATCAATATTTCCAAGTCCCGCCGAAAAATACAGGAAATTGATGCCACTGTTCAGCCATGCCGTGAGGACAGCCACACAGATCAGCGCATATTTCGGATCACTGACCCAGTTAATGCTCACATGCAGCAATTTGTTTACGATACCGATCGTGGGATTTAAGATAATCTTGAAAATCATGGCACCTGAGCTCGATGCTACTGCCATTGGGAGTGCATAGGAAGTACTGAATACCCGGATTCCCGGAAAAGCCTTGCTGCAAAGAACTGCTCCCAGAAGGCCAAGCGCCATACTTCCGACTACAACAATCGCCACAAATTCCAGTGTAACCCAGAGACTGTTGTAAAAGGATGGATTCGATAATAAGCTTTTATAGTTGTCCAGTCCCACATACAATTTCGCTTCTCCAAGCTTGTTTGTCTTATACAGGCTCAGATAAATGGTTTTAAAAAACGGATAAAACAGAAAGATGCTAAAGATCACCGTACTCGGGATCAGATACATATAAACTTCTGCTTTTTTACACTTTTCGATTACTTTTTTCACTTTCTGCTCCTTCTTATGCTGTTGCACGTTCTTCTTTTTCAACCGGCAGAGATAAAATATTTTCTTCTGTAAACGGATCAAAGATCTGTGCTTTCTCCATATCTGCATACAATGTAATGCTTTCCTTTACAGTAACCGGCACCTCGGAAGGCACTCTTGCTGTAATCAGATTTTTTCCGGTATTCATATGCAGATACGCTTCTGCACCGATCATCTCCCGCAGGTCAACAAATGCCTTCAACTGATTCTCTTCGTAACAGATCCGATGTGCGGAAGCGGTTGTTTCGTCCTGTAAATCCTCCGGTCTCAGACCTAAGATCACCATTTTTCCGAGATAAGCGCGACGAAGCACCATTTCGTTCTCTCCTTTTGCACGAAGGGTAACTCCTCCGTCTCCTTCCAGATAAACCGCTCCGTTTCTTTCCGTCACCATCGTTTCCATAAAATTCATACTCGGAGCTCCGATAAAACCGGCCACAAATTTGTTTGCCGGATGGCGGTAAATCTGCTCCGGTGTATCCGCCTGCTGCACAACACCGTCTTTCATGACAATAATTTTTGTACCAAGCGTCATCGCCTCCGTCTGGTCATGTGTAACATAAATCACCGTCGTTTTCAGTTCCTTATGTAATTTTGCCAGCTCCACCCGCATCTGTGCCCGCAGCTTCGCATCCAGATTCGAAAGCGGCTCATCCATTAAAAATGCTTTCGGCCGTCTCATAATTGCGCTTCCAATCGCAACTCTTTGTTTCTGACCGCCGGAAAGTGCTGCCGGTCTCCGGTCAAGTAAATGCTCAATTCCAAGCATTTTAGCTGCCTCATGTACCTTTTTATCAACTTCATCCTTGGGCTGTTTCCGGATTTTCAGAGAAAACGCCATGTTTTCATATACCGTCATATTCGGATAAAGCGCGTAGTTCTGAAATACCATCGAAAGATCGCGATCCTTTGCTTCTACATAATTACAAAGCTGTCCATCAATCCAGAGCTCCCCGCTCGTAATCTCCTCAAGACCGGCAATCATCCGAAGCGTCGTCGATTTTCCGCAGTCAGAAGGTCCAACAAAAATCACAAACTCCCGATCCGGTATTTCAAGCGAAAAATCCTGAACCGCATAATGTTCCTTATCATAAGATTTACATACATTCTTCAACACAATATTTGACATTCGTTTTTCTTCCTCCTCGTCTTGTCGAGACTCATTATACCTTTCCTTCCGTAAAGCCCACTACCACCGCTTTGTAAAATACCCGTTAATAAAATAACCGGTTACTTTACAAAAATCTTTTACATTTTCTCTCATCTCCGTCTCCATCCCCTTCTTTTCCAGCCATTTTTCCAGATCACTCTTTGTAAAATCCCCGAAAATCACCCGCAAAACCAATTTTCAAAACGAGTTCTGAATAGCCATTCCTTTTCCCAATACCAGACAGATTATTTTTGACACACAAAAAAGCGCCGTAACTATCAAAGTCACCGCACTTTTTCATCACAATATCTATATTCTTCTCTCATCTCAACGCAGTGGGCGCTCCCGCGCCCACATTCGTGTCCGTCCTTCGCACAGCCCCGTAACGCACACAAGGGTGGTGCGCATTTGCAGGGAGCGTGTAATTCTTAGGTTCTGGTATTTTGCGTTATGCGCCAAAAATCAACTGTCTGAGCGACAGCGAGTTTTGATTTTTGGCGCATGGTTTTAGCAAAATGACAGAGCCTTAGAATTACTAGCTCCCGAAACCGCGCATCACCCTTGTGTGCGTTACGGGGCGTCCGTCCCCACCTCAGAGCCTATTCCACCGGTTCCGCCGGCACAAACACCCTGCTGTTTTCCTGTTCTTTCGGTTTTTCCGCTCTTTCCGTTGCCTCCCTGCAGAAATACTCCTGTGAATTCACCAGCGTCTTTCCACGCTTATCCGGCTTTGTATACGTTCCGTCTGCCTGTAAAATACTGGCTTTCACATTATCCTTCATCTGGATATCAAGAATATGCATTACTTCTTTCTTAATCTGCTCATCCTCAACCGGGAACACAATCTCCACCCGTTTTTCCAGATTTCGCGGCATCCAGTCCGCGCTTCCCATAAACACCTCTTCATTTCCACCACTATAAAAGTAGAAAATCCGCGCATGTTCCAGGAAATTGCCGACAATCGAGCGAACGGTAATATTCTCGCTGACACCCGGGATTCCAACCTTCAGGCAACAGATTCCCCGGATAATCAGGTCAATCTTTACTCCGGCTGCCGAAGCACTGTAAAGCGCCGCAATAATATCGCGGTCGCATAACGAGTTCATCTTCGCAATAATATGCGCTTTCTGTCCCTTCTTTGCGTGTTCCTCTTCCATAGCAATCAGATGCAGGAACCGGTCCTTCATCCAGAGCGGTGCAACAATCAGTTTGTTCCAGCGATCCGGCTCCGAATAGCCCGAAAGCATATTAAATACTGCTGTTGCGTCCTCACCGATCTTTGCATTGCACGTCAACAGACCACAGTCGGTATACAGCTTTGCCGTAGAATCGTTATAGTTTCCCGTGCCAAGATGTACATATCTGCGAATGCCTGTCTCCTCGCGCCGAACCACCAGTGTGATCTTACTGTGTGTTTTCAGTCCCAGAAGACCATAAATTACATGGCATCCCGCCTTTTCCAGCATCTTCGCCCAGACAATATTGTTTTCTTCGTCGAACCGTGCCTTTAATTCCACCAGTACGGAAACCTGTTTGCCATTTTCCGCCGCCTGAGCCAGTGCTGCAATAATCGGAGAATTGCCGCTCACACGGTACAGCGTCTGTTTGATCGCCAATACATCCGGATCTTTTGCTGCCTGCTGTACAAATTGCACGACCGGATCAAACGTCATATAAGGATGATGCAGTAAGATGTCTCCTTTTCGGATATTTGTAAAAATGTCATCCTCATTCATCAGCGCCGGAACTGCTGCTGGAATGTATTTTGGAATTTTATACTCATCAAAGCCGTCGAGCCCATACATTTTCATTAAAAACGTCAGATCGAGCGGTCCCGGAATCCGGAACAGGTCGTCTTCATCGATGTCAAACTCTTTTTCCAGCATCTTCAGGAGCCGCTTATCCATCTTATCTTCCACTTCCAGACGGATCACTTCGCCCCACTGACGTTTTTTAAGCTGCTTCTGGATCTCTTTTAACAGGTCCGAAGCCTCATCCTCATCGATCGAAAGATCTGCATTCCGCATAACACGGTACGGATGCGCACAGACCACATCGTAGCTTAAGAACAGCTTTCCAATGTTCCGCTCGATGATCTCCTCCAGAAGAATCACATACCGCTGTCCCGTCTTTTCATCCTGCGGAAGCAGAATAAAACGCGGCAGTACCGAAGGAACCTGAACCGTCGCAAATTCCAGTTCTTTCTCTTTTTCCTTCTCCTTGCCTTTCTTCTCTTTCTTATCCTCCGCACGGCTCAGAAGCGAATCCTCTTTCTTCTGCACCAGTGCACCGATATTCAATGTTTTGTTCCGGATCAATGGGAACGGGCGGGCCGAATCCATGGCCATCGGGGTCAGAACCGGGTAAATGTTCTCCTCAAAATAGGAATCCACATACTCCGCCTGCTCCTTCGTCAGCTTCTCGTGCTCGCTGATAATCGTAAGGCCAACGTGCTCCAGAGACGGAACCGCCGAGCGATTGTACGTATTGTACTGCAGCTGCACCAGCTCGTGTGTCCGTTTGCTGATCCCGGCAAGCTGCTCCTTCGCATCCATGCCGGACAGATCCTTTTTCGTATAGTTTGCATGCACCTGGTCTTTTAGTGAAGCCACACGGACCATATAAAACTCATCCAGGTTGGAGGATGTAATGCTGATAAATTTCAGACGTTCAAACAGCGGAATACTCTTATCCCGCGCCTCGTTTAAAACACGCTCGTCGAAGCTGACCCAGCTCAACTCCCGGTTGCGGAAATATTCCGGTTTCTTATATGGTGCAATATCCATCTTTCTTCGCCTCCTTTTACATCTGCCGTTTCAGTTTGATGACCGGCTGTATGCTGAATACCTCATTGAAGAAATCTAATTTTTCCTGGCACAAACCTTGCTCAAGGGTAAAATCGCGGTTGACCGTGAGCGAAAGCTGCAGCTCGCGCTCCTTTAATGTGGCGCGGATCGCCTGAATCTTCTGCAGATGACTCCGGTCGAGCGCATTCGCCAGACGGACGATTGCGGTCAGTTCGGATACTGTCAGATACTGCTCGGCACTCAAGGACGATTCCATCACCAGCTCATCGTAGGACGGGAGCGTAACCGTGTTGTATCTTGCAATCAATGCCACCATCTCACGCTCAATGTGCGACAATCCGATGATTTCATTTGACATGATAATATTATAGGAAGAATCCGCTACATTATTGAAACTGATGTATTTTCCAACGTCATGCAGCATCACTGCCATCTGGAGAAGCAGCCGTTCGCGCTCTTTCATACCGTGCATCTTTTTCGTCGCATCAAACATGGCAAGCGCTGTCATCTCCAGGTTCTGGACATGCGGACGGTTCACTGCGTACCGTTTTCCGATATTTTTTGCCGCCATCAGAATATCATTTTCGAAATTATGACCGCCTTTCAGCAGTTTCATCTGCTCCGCATACTCGTATGCAATACCACGTGTCATATGCACGCCCGGAATCCAGATATGCTCCGCACCCATCATATCAATCAGACATTTATAAATCACAGCAGACGGATACATCAGTGAAGCGTTTTCCAGCGGAATACCAAGTTTTACGGCGAGCTCCATCGGTGACTGGCGGATAATTTTCTCATACCAGGTATTAAAGTTTTCGCGGGAAATGATTTTTGTCGTTTTTTCTTCAATGTTCTGATAAACACTGTCGGTGAAAACATCGCCGATCAGCATAATATTTTCGATTTTACGGTCTTTCAGATACATCTTTTTAAAGCTTGATACTTCGTTCCAGATCAGCTCCTCGACCATCTCTTCGTAATGTTCCGTCTCACTCTGAATTCCGGCAAGACGCTCGCGGATGCGAAGACTTCCCATGCGGATGTTCTGTGTTGTGACAAGTGCATCCTTGTCGAACAGGGAAATCTGAAAACTGCCACCGTCAAGATCGAGAATCGCAGTTCCCTTTTCAATGATCTTGTTAAAATTGTCCTCCATCGCCGCGAGCGCTTTATAGCTAAGAAAACGCTGCTCCGAGTTGGAGAGAACCGTGACAGAAAGACCGGTCAGCTGATGAATTTTTCCAAGGACATAGAGACTGTTCGACGCCTCACTGATCGCACTGGATGCCGTTGCACGGTAATCGTCCACGCGATAGCCTTCCATAATCCGCACAAAATCTGCGAGTACACGGCACAGCTCTTCTTCCATTTCCGGGCGAATTTTTCCAAGCGTGTAAGTATCTTTTCCAAGCTCCATCCGGTGGCAGATCTTATCCACGCTTCGGATACCCTGCTTTTTGGAGATCTCGAAAATCTCCAGAATGACGTCGTAGCTGCCGATATCAATGGCAGCAAATGTGGAATACTGCATATACGCTTTTCCTCCTTCTTTTTCAAAGGATATCCCAAAAAGCCCGCTCCCAATACCAAGCGGACTTTTTGACCTTTTTCTTTTTACTGTTTTCCGAGCAGATAATCGATAAACTGCTGTGCGGTACGGCCGGACAGACCGCCGTGGGACAGTTCCCATTTGTTCGCTTCTGCCAAAAGCTCTTCCTCACGCAGCGTCACGCCGTATCGTTCGGCCAGTGTGGAAACAATCTTCTGGAATTCTTTCTTATCCGGTGCACCAAAATAGATGCTGACGCCGAAACGGTATACCAGGGATAGTTTCTCCTGTACGGTGTCGGAAGTATGCATATCCTGTCTTGTTCCTTCTTTGTCACTGTAATCCTCTTTAATCAGATGGCGACGATTGGAGGTTGCATAAATAAGAATATTGTTCGGACGTTTTTCCAGGCCTCCCTCAATGACAGCTTTCAAGTATTTGTACTCAATCTCAAACTCTTCAAAGGAAAGGTCATCCATGTAAATAATGAATTTATAATTTCTGTTTTTGATCTGTGCAATCAGCTCATTCAAATCCTGAAACTGATGCTTGTAAACCTCGATCATACGAAGTCCCTGATCGTAATATTCATTCAGGATGCCCTTGATGCTGGAGGATTTTCCGGTTCCGGCATCGCCAAAAAGCAGACAGTTGTTTGCTTTCTTGCCCTCGACAAACGCTTTCGTGTTGTCGATCAGCTTCTGCTTTGGAATTTCGTAGCCGACAAGATCAGAAAGGCGCACATCCGGAATGTTGGTAATCGGGATAATCTCAACGTTCTCTCCTGTATGCGCAATACGAAATGCCTTGTGAAGTCCCAGTTTTCCCACTCCGAAATCTTTGTAAAACTGAACCATATCAGCCATAAATTCATCTGCGGATGCAGCCTTTGCCAGACGGATGGCCAGCTCACAGATACGATCCCGGACTTCTTTGTTGAACAGTTTATTCGGACTGTCCGTGTTCTCATAGGAACTGATGACAGAGGCATCGCCGGACTCAAAAATCTCATCAAAAACACAAATATCAAAGTCAAACAGTTCTTTGAAACGGACAAAGTCGTGTTTTGCCATCTGGTTGATGCTTCCCTCGACTTTTCCGACAATCTCGCACGAGGTAGAGAATGCATTTTCTTTGTTTACCAGCAGATACGTCAGATAATCATGCCAGAGATTTCCGGAGAAGCCGTAGCGGTTTGCCATCTCGACAAGGCGGTTCAGTGCCTCATAAAACTGCGGCTCATATGCGCTCATATTCTCACGGAACCGGCGGTCTTTTAAGGAAATCTGAGCGTTGACCAGCTTTTTGTAGGTCTCCACCAGTATCGTCATATCGCGCAGTACCTCTCCCTCTGCAAAATCGCGGTAGAGGATACATTCTTCTATTCTAATCATCTTTTGTCTCTTCCTTCCTGTCATTTTTCATTTTATTTATGCGAAAAGGCCGCTTGGTACGGCCCTCTCTTCTGGATTAATAATTTCCGAAAATCCGGAATTTTGCGGATTCTGCCTGAAGTCCACGCAGTGCATTTTTGACCGCCGGATCACTTAAATTCCCTTCAAAATCCACGAAAAAACGGTATTCCCATTTCCGCTGCGAAATCGGCCGGGATTCGATCTTTGTCATGTTCAGATCGTTGTAAATAAAATGTGCCAATGCATTGTAAAGAGAACCGCTTTGATGCGGCAGTTCCATGCATACGCTGATTTTCTGTGCATCCTTTACAAAGCGTTTCTGACCGGAAATAATAACAAAACGTGTCGTATTGCCCCGGGCGTCAAAAATGCCTTCTTTTAAGATCTGCAGTCCGAAGTGTTCTGCTGCATATGGGCTTCCGACGGCTGCCATCGTCAAATCCCCGCTCTCAGATACTTCTTTTGCAGCGGCGGCCGTATTCAGTCGTTCCTCTGTTTTCCAGTTTTCATTGGAATCGAGAAAGCGGCGGCACTGGGCCAGTGCCTGCGGGTGGGAAATCACGGTACGGATGTCCTCAACTTTCGCACCCGGCAGTGCCATCAGCACATGCTCGACCGGCAGCTCCTGCTCGCCGACGATGTAGTGCGGGTATTCCACGAGAAGATCGTAAATGTCGGATACGATGCCTGCGGTGGAGTTCTCGATCGGAAGCACAGCGTAATCAGCCTCGCCCTTTGTGATCGCCTCCATCGCCTCTTTCCAGGTGTCTACGTGGAAACTGGTGATCGTATCATCGAAAAATTCTTTCATGGCACCGAAGCTATAGGCGCCCTCCACACCCTGGAAGACAACTCTTTTTCCGTGCGTTGGAAGATGATCCACCTGTGTGTAATCGGTCATCTCCTCGCCGCCGTTCTCGGTCAGCAGCTGATACTGGCGCTTCCGGCTGATCGACATGATCTGCTGGAACAGCTCCTGGATGCCTTTTGTATTGAATGCATTTGTTCCCTCGCCTGTCAGCTTTTCCAGCTTCTGGCGCTCACGTTCCGCATCAAAAACGGCTTTTCCTGTCTCTATCTTGTACTGCGCAACCTCCGCCGTCAGCGCCATCCGGTGCTGGAACAGGCGGACGATCTCGTCGTCGGTGACATCGATCTCGTCGCGGATTTTTCCTAAGTCTAGCATATCTGGTCCTCCTGATACTCTGCATTTGTTGCAGATATCAATATTTTACTCCATCTCCGTTTAATTTACAAGAAAAGATCTTCCGAAATTCGGCTTTTGTACAATCTTTTTCCTTTTTGACTGCTATTTCACTTTATTTTTTCACATTTCATATTACTCTGCTTTTCGACCTTTTTCCTGCCATTTTTTATCTTGCATTTATCCTGTTTTTGTGTTAAGGTGGAACACAGAAAAAATAAGTTACTGTTCACTCAGCAGGGAAACACCTGCTGTTTCGCTGCGTAAGAAAATGATTCAGGCGTGAGCAGCCCTCCTTTTGCGAAGCAAAACTTTAAATGAGGGCTGCGAATGTTACAGTTCGCAGGGAACCTGTGAACTGTAACGATTTTTCTGCGGTTAGTGGGACTCGAACCCACACGCCGAAAGGCACAGGAACCTAAATCCTGCACGTCTGCCAATTCCGTCATAACCGCATATTATTTTTTCGAGAAAAAGAAAAACCCCATAGAAAACCTCCATGGGCGTTTTCTATGGGTCATTTAGTGAAGCATCGGGGATTCGAACCCCGGACAACTTGATTAAAAGTCAAGTGCTC
>ENA-OROD01003346-OROD01003346.1-human-gut-metagenome-genome-assembly--contig:-NODE-3346-length-10634-cov-5.864827_pt1 | contig 10634 bp, 10 predicted proteins | sample MGYA00242123_ERZ509038 | MGnify/ENA primary metagenome ERZ509038 (study PRJEB26280, sample SAMEA2338719) | human gut metagenome | biome: human gut; feature: human-associated habitat; material: faeces... | reverse complement strand
CGCCTGCCGTTACGAAAATCACCAGTATACGCGCCGCTGTGAGCCTTGTCAGGCTTATCAAAAGCTGACCCATGACGCATATTCCGCCTCCTATCACAAATGCCCAGAGATAATCCATGTTTACTTCCTTTCCAGCACTATACCGTGGGCTATGCCGGGTATGCTGTCGTTCTGCATGCTGCTGGTAGGGCTCAGCAGCGCCCCCGTCGCCATGAAGAATATGCGCCTCAGATCGCCCTTTTCTATGCGCTCAAGCAGGTATGCGTTAAGCACGCTTGCACAGCAGCCACAGCCGCTGCCTCCGCAGTCCACCTTCTGCTCCCCGGAGAATATCAGGTTACCGCAGTCAAGGTGCCTGTTGCCCACGTCTATTCCGTTTTGCAGGCACAGCTCCCTGAACATCTCGCTGCCGAATCTTCCGAGGTCGCCGGTCACTATCAAATCATAGTCCATTACTCCCCTACCGGTATCGCTAAGGTGCGCTGTCAGCGTGTCCACCGCTGCAGGCGCCATTGCAGCTCCCATATTGTTGACATCGGTGATGCCGAGATCCGTAACCTTGCCTATCGTACCCGCAGTTACGAATACATTGCCATACAGTCTGTCGCCTTCCAGAGTCGGATTTGCGGCTATGCTGCAGCCTGCGCCGGTCACTGTGCGCTGTGCCGTCGGCGTAGTCTGGCCACCCATCTCCAGAGGGTTGCGGTACTGCCTTTCGGCGGTGGAAAAATGGCTGGTAGCTATGCAGGCCACCCTGCCGGCATACCCTCCGTCTATGAGCATACTGCCTATGAGGAGTGATTCCGCCATGGTAGAGCAGGCGCCATACAGGCCTAAGAACGGCAATTTCAGTTCTCTGGCCGCAAAGTTTGCGGAGATTATCTGGTTCAGAAGGTCGCCGCCCAGCAGGCAGTCCACGCCGCCGCTTTGGAGGTTCACCTTGTCCATCGCCCCCCTTACAGTGTGCTCGAACATTTTGCGTTCCGCCTTCTCCCAGCTGTCCTCGCCCCAGGTATCGTCCTTGAGCACCATATCAAAGTATGGCCCCAGCGGCCCCTTGCCCTCCATTGGGCCTACAACGGTAGCCGAGCTGATTATCGCCGGAGGGTTGGAAAACAGCACCGTCTGCCTTCCGGCGCGCTTTACGGGTATCATATTGTTCAGTATATCCGCCATGCGTCCTCCTATTTGAACAGCAGGCTCAAAAGGCCCACTATCACCGAGCTGCCCACGCCGTAAACCAGCACAGGGCCGGCTATTGTAAAAAGCTTTGCGGCGGTGCCGGTTATGAAGCCTTCGCGTTTAAACTCCATGGCGGGTGAGACGATGGAATTGGCAAAGCCGGTTATAGGCACTATGGAACCTGCGCCTGACCATTCGCCTATCTTATCGTACACGCCGATGCCGGTAAGCGTCGCCCCAAGGAATACCATCACTATGGCAGTGAACGCCGCTGTTCCCTTTTCGTCCAGTCCCATGCCCTGCTGCGCCCAGTTGCGCATAAGCTGCCCTATGCAGCATATTATGCCGCCGGATATAAACGCCCTGATACACTGAGAAAGTGTCCGGCTCTTGGGCATGCGCTCCTTTACCAGCTTCTGATACTTTACCTGCTCCGGCGTTTTCTTTTCATTGGCCATCAGCTCTCTCCTCCCTGCTCAGGTATTCCCTTGGTGCGTACTCCTTGTAACGTATCTCCGCCCCTCTCGTGCCCTCCTTGGGCAGCAGATCGCTTTGGGGCAGCATCACCCTTTGTGAAATGCCTTTCATATAAACAATACCTCTGCAACATATCTTTTTATTATGTAGTCTGCGCCGCGCCCATGCTTTTATTCTGGAGTTAAGCTGGATGTTGTTTCCTCATAGCGTTAACAAACCGTCAAATTCGCCGTTAAAAGGAAAATATAAGGTGAACTTTTGTGTTTTTGGCTTGTGCCAGGGGTACATATAAGCTACAATTATCAGGTAAGCAATAATACTTTTTTCTTCGCCACCTGCGAAAATTTGAGAAGGGACGTGTTTCTCTCCCCTGTGAAAAACATATTAAGAACCATCCTCCCCGAAAAGCTGAGCGAATCGCTCAAATCCGTGCTGCCGGTTACTGCCGTTATATTCCTGTTGTGCTTTATGGTCGTCCCCGTACCCAGCAGCGTTATGCTGGCCTTCATAGTAGGCGCGTGCCTTCTTATAATCGGCATGGGGCTGTTCTCCCTGGGCGCGGATATGGCGATGTCCAGAATAGGCGAGCACATAGGCGCGGTCGTTTCACATTCAAAAAAGCTTATCCTGATAATCGTAGTCAGCCTTGCGGTAGGCATATTCATCACGGTATCAGAACCCGACCTCAGAGTGCTTGCCCAGCAGGTTCCAAATATTCCTAATCAAGCCATAATATGGTCGGTAGCCATAGGCGTAGGCATATTCTTAGTGCTCGCAATGCTGCGAATATTTTTCCGGCTGCCGCTGAATTATCTCCTCATAGGGCTTTACGTGGCGGTATTTACACTTGCGGCGTTCGTTCCAAAGGACTTTCTCTCCACCGCCTTCGATTCCGGCGGAGTCACCACCGGGCCTATGACGGTGCCCTTTATAATGGCGCTGGGCGTGGGCGTCGCCTCTGTGCGAAGCGACAGCCGCGCGGGCGAAGACAGCTTCGGCTTGGTAGCTCTCAGCTCTGTAGGCCCTATCATCGCCGTGTTGGTGCTGGGGCTGCTGTTCAGTTCGGAGGGCGGCGCGTATTCTCCCGTAGTAGTGCCCGATATAACCAATTCTCTTGAGCTGTGGAAGCTCTTTTCCGACGCCTTCCCAGGCTACTTTAAGGAAGTGGCCGAGGCCTTCCTGCCTATAGTCTGCATATTTGCCATTTTTCAGATACCCCGCTGCCGCCTCGGCCTTAGTGAGATAATAAGAATCTGCATAGGTCTTGCATATACCTACCTTGGTCTGGTATTCTTCCTTACAGGGGCCAACGTTGGCTTTATGCCTGTAGGTAATATGTTGGGCGAGCTCATAGGCCAGCTTCCCTACAATTGGATAATCGTACCCATAGGTATGCTGCTGGGCTACTTCATAGTCGCCGCGGAACCTGCTGTTCATGTTTTGAACCGTCAGGTAGCCGAAATGACAGAAGGAGCTATACCCCAGAAAGCCATGAGCCTCAGCCTTTCCATAGGCGTGGCCATATCCGTAGGGCTTTCCATGCTGAGGGTAATTACGAGGCTGCCCATAATGTGGCTGCTGGGGCCGGGCTACGGCATGGCGCTGCTGCTAAGCTTCTTCGTGCCCCCGGTGTTCACCGCCATAGCATTTGACTCCGGCGGAGTAGCATCCGGACCTATGACCGCCACATTCCTGCTGCCTCTCGCCATGGGGCTTTGCATATCCGTTGGCGGCAATGTAGCTCAGGACGCCTTCGGCGTGGTAGCAATGGTAGCGATGACGCCGCTCATCACCATACAGCTGTTGGGACTCTATTATAAGTTCAAGACCGCCAAGGCGTTGAAGGCGGATCAGGCAGACGAGCTTCATGAAAGCGATAAAGACGTCATCATCGTTTTCGAGGAGGAAAAAGAATGAACGGATACAGTATGATAACCGCCATAGTGCGGCGCGATCAGGATCAGGATTACATAGATTTTTTCCAGCGAAACGGCGCAGGCGTGGTTTTAGGCTCGCTCTGCGAGGGCTCAGCGCGTAAAAAGCTTCTCGATATGCTCGGGCTTGAGCGTAAGGAGAAGGTAATGCTGCACTGTGTGCTGCCCTCCGCCCTGCGTCCCCGCATACTCAGGCACCTGCGCACAGAGATGCATATAGACGCGCCAAACAACGGAATCGCCTATTTTATCAGCCTTGAATGCATAGGCGGTGCGTCGGCGCTTAGGTACCTTTATACTGAGGACACTATCATCGGAAACGAGGTGAAATACATGAAGGAAGCCAAACATTCTCTTATAGTTGCAATTACCGAGCAGGGACATACCGGCATGGTAATGGACGCGGCCCGCGAGGCGGGAGCCACCGGCGGTACAATAGTCCGGGCAAAGGGCGCACTGACCGAGTCCCGGGCAAAGTTTTTCGGAGTATCCATTGCCGAGGAGAAGGACGTGGTGTACATAGTGGCAAGCGCAGACAAGCGCAATGACATAATGAGTGCCATAATGAATAAGGCGGGCGTAAAGTCCCCCGCCCATACCGTAATGTTCTCGCTCCCCGTTGATGCCGTAGCCGGCATACACGTTCCGGACAGCGAGCAGGACCAGGACGAATAATCAAATAAAATATCAGGGCGTCAGGTCTTTACCCTGCGCCCTGAACTCATTTTGGATCACAAACCGTGCAGTATCCGCTGAGGGCTTCCTGTCCTTTGCAAGGGCAGCTATCATTATCACCGCAAGTCCTATTATCAGTGCGGCGCATGCTATCAGCCACGCGGCGGTCTTCCTCGTCATAAGCATATCTCCTTTTTTCTTTAGTTTTCCGCGGAGATAAATAATTATTACGGTCTTTACCATCAGTTGACAAGGACACACAAGGTTTTAGGAGCCAAACAGCACGGCATAACCGCGTCGTCCTCATTTGAAATACATCCAGTATTTCTGCACTCGTCCTCCTTGTTCTGCCATACTCTTTGACTTCTAAAACTCAAAGACCCTAAAGAGCTTGTGTGCTCTTGTCAACTGATGGTATCCTTATACAAAATATTCGTGCATCTCTTCTGCTACAAGGGTATTCGGGAACTGCCTTCGGGCTTCCGTAAGTATCTCACCGGCCATGTCTCGGCCGCCCCATATATGGGTGCAGATGAGCTGCCCCACACCCGCCTCTTTGGCTACCTTCCCCGCCTCCCCGGCGGTAAGGTGCGGGGCGTTCTCGCCCGGCTTTTCCCCGTCCAGGAAGCAGGCATCCGCAAGCAGTATATCCGCCCCCATGCACTGGCGGACCAGTTCTGTGTACATGCCCGTGTCACCGGTATAGAATATGCGCTTGCCCTTGTGCTCTATATCGAAGGCGTAGGTTTCCACCGGGTGAGCCGAGCTGTAAAGCGTCACAGTCACCTCCCCGAAGCGCAGCTTCAGCCCCGCCTTGGCGTGTACCATCTCGAAAACCCCGGAGGAAGCGAGCTGCCTGAACTCTACCTCCGGCGTTTCAGGCGCTACAACCGTCATTGGCAATTCTATCTCCGTCCCCTTGGCGCTGAGCTGCGTAAGCGCATAGCGCAATACCAGCATATCGGACATATGGTCGCTGTGGAGGTGTGAAAGCAATATGCCGTCCAGCTTCAGCCCCGGCAGTATATTCCTCAGGTTGCCAAGGGTGCCGCTGCCAAGATCTACGCAGAGCTTTGTATCTCCCGCCTCTATGAGATACCCCGAGCAGGCGCCTCCCGGCGCGGGAAATGGGCCGTGCCGCCCCAATACGGTGAGTTTCATATCATTCTACCTCTATAATGTCATCGGTCAAGTATGGGCGTTTTTCAGCCCTGTTATACCCCTGCGATATCCTTTACCACTGTGCCTGCAATTATCATGCCCGCAACTGATGGCACAAAGGCTATGCTGCCCGTGGTGCGGTGCTTTCCCGGCAGTATCTTCTCGCTGCCGTCCTCAGGGAATATGGCAGGCTCCCTGGAGTATACGACCTTCACTCCGCGCGCTATACCCCGCTTTTTCAGCTCCCTCCGCACCACCCGGGCGAGGGGGCAGACTGAGGTCTCGCTTATATCTGCCACCTGAAACGCCGTAGGGTCCAGCTTATTCCCCGCGCCCATGCAGGATATTATCGGCACTCCCGCAGCCTTGGCCCGCTCAATGAGTATGAGCTTTGATGTGACGGAATCAATAGCGTCGACTATATAGTCGTATTTTGTAAAGTCAAAGCTTTCCGCAGTGGATTCGTCATACCGCATAATCCGCTCGTCGATCATTACGTCCGGGTTTATATCCCGCGCCCGCGCTGCCATAAGGCTCACCTTTGGCCGGCCAATTGTGGAAGTAAGCGCGATTATCTGCCGGTTGAGATTGCTTTCTGCTACCACGTCGTCGTCCACAAGCGTTATGCTGCCTATGCCGCTTCTTACTATGCCCTCAGCTGCAAAGCCGCCTACGCCGCCCACGCCGAATATGGCCACGGAGGCGTTTTTCAGCCTTTCCATGGCGTCAGCCCCCAGCATTATCTCTGTTCTGCAAAATCTGTTGCTCATCCTATTCTCCTTCGCCATGGCCCGCATACGCCGCGGCCGCGCAGTATATCTTACCCGCGCCGGCGTTTTTCAGCGCAATTGCGCATTCCTCCATCGTGCTGCCGGTGGTTATGACGTCGTCCACCAGCAATATATTTCTGCCCTTGCATTCCCTCGCCCGGAAGGCGCCCCGGACGTTTTCGCGCCTGTCCCTCCCGGCAGTCATGGACTGCATTTCCGTATATCTTATGCGTTTCAAAAGCCTTGGCCGCACCGGTATATCATATCGTCTGCCCAGCTCCTCGGCGAGTATCATGCTCTGGTTATAGCCTCGTTCCTTTTCCCTTTTAGGGTGCAGCGGCACAGGCACTGCAGCGTCTATATTCCAATTTTCCGGCAGATCGATCCCTCCCGCCAGGCCTCGGCCCATGTACCTCCTGTTGCCATACTTGAATCCGTGTATGAGCTGTGCCGCGGCGTCGTTATATGCCATGGCCGTCACAGCCCCGGATATCACGCCGTCAATATGTATCTCCGCCGCCGGGTCTATGCTCTCCCTGCACTTCTCGCATAAGCCGCGCCTGTCCAGCCTTGCGTTTCTGTTGCAGAGCAGGCAGGCTACACCCTCAGGGTACAACGCATTCAGGAACAGGTTCAGCAGCTTCATTGCAGCCCCCTGTCCGCCCGCATGAATGCCGCAAGGGCGCTGTAGCGCTGCTTAACCTGATTGTTGGCCACCATCTGCGCGGGACACTCCTCATGGCCTATTATATATACCGCCTTTCGCGCCCGCGTGACCGCCGTATAAAGAAGGTTCCTGGTCATAAGCATCGGGGGGCCTCCCGCGAGAGGCAATATCACCACCGGAAACTCGCTGCCCTGGCTCTTGTGTATGGATATGCAGTATGCAAGCTCCAATTCCTCAAGCTGGCTGAACTCGTACAGCGCCTCACGCCCGTCGTCAAAGAGCACGTCCACCGTCTGCTCATATAAGTCTATGCTCATTATGGTGCCGAGGTCGCCGTTATATACCCCCTCGCCCAGCTCGTCCGGCCTGCCCCGCCGCGCCCTCTTCCAGCTCATGCGGTAGTCGTTCTTCACCTGCATAACCTTGTCGCCCTCACGGAATATCGTCTCGCCGTATTTTCGCTCGTGCTTCTTATGTGCTGGCGGATTTAGAGCCTCCTGTAGGCGGAGATTTATATTGCGCACTCCAAGCGCGCCTTTTTTCATAGGTGACAGCACCTGTATATCTTTCAAAGGATCCGCTGCGCCCAGCTTGCTTACCTTGCCGGAGCACAGCGCCGTAAGCCGCCGCAGTATGTCCTCCGCCGAGTCTATCTGCTCGAAGCCGAATTCCTCCTCGCCGTGAAGTATGGGAGGCTGGCCGTTGTTTATCCTGTGGGCGTTGGTGACTATGGCGCTGCGGCCGCCCTGCCGGTAGATTTCCGTCAGACGAACCACGGGCACCGTCTCCGAAGCTATGATGTCCCTCAGCACGTTGCCGGCGCCTACCGATGGCAGCTGATCCGCGTCGCCTACCATAATGAGCCGCGTGCCCGCCCGCGTGGCCCTGAGCAGGGCCCATAAAAGCTGCACATCCACCATACTCATCTCATCGACGATTATCACGTCCGTATCTATGGGGTTATCCTGATTCCGCGTAAAGCCGTTCTCGCCATAGCCGTACTCAAGCAGCCGGTGTATGGTCCGCGCCTCGCAGCCGGCAGCCTCGGTCATGCGCTTTGCCGCCCTTCCCGTCGGGGCGCACAGCTCAAAGCTCTCCCCCAGCTTTTCCAGCATGGTTATTACGAACTGTAATATTGTGGTTTTGCCTGTGCCGGGGCCGCCGGTTATTACCAGCGCGCCGCTGGTAAGCGCAAGGCGTACCGCCCGCTTCTGCTCATCGGCAAGGGACAGCTTATACTTCGTCTCCAGCTTTTCCGTCTGGCTCTCTATATTGAAATATGGCAATGTCTTTTCCCTCGGCGCAGCCAGCAGGTTAAGCCTCGCCGCACATTCCGACTCCATTCTGTATAAATACGGGAGGAAACAGGCGTCGGTATTGTTTACCGCCTTATATACTACGCTTTCGCCTATTATCAGCTCATCCAGCTCCCTCTCGACAGGGCCCGGATCCGAACCTAATATATCCGCCGCCACCTGAATAAGCTTTTCTCTCGGCAGATAGGTATGTCCCTCGCGGCAGGCCCATTGCAGGGTATAGCGCAGCCCTGCCCTCAGCCTGAAGGGTGAATCCGGCGCAAAGCCGCCGCTCTGGGCTATCCTGTCCGCCGTCCTGAAGCCTATTCCCTCTACGTCGTCTATGAGCCGGTAAGGATTTTCCTTAAGCCGCTCAAGGCAATGGGGGCCGTATATCTTATACAGCTTCATAGCCTGGTTTACGGTTATGCCGTACTCCTGAAGGCCTATCATGACGTCCCGCATATCCTTCTGGGCCATGTAGGACGCAGCGATAGCCGCTGCCCTGACTCTGCCTATTCCGTATACCTCGGTGAGCCTTTCCGGCTGATTCTCCATCACCGAAATAGTATCCATGCCGAAAGTAGCTACGATATTCTTCGCAGTCTCCGGACCAATTCCCTTTATAAGGCCGCAGCTGAGGTACGCCGTCAGTGCGCCTATGGTGGCCGGTGCAAGGGTTACGCAGCCGGTGGCCTTAAACTGCATGCCGTAAGAGCGGTGCTCGTTCCAGTCCCCCGTCACCTCTATTCGCTCTCCAACGGCAGCAGCAAGCATAGGACCTACTGCCGTTATCTCGTCGCCCTGGTCGTCAACCAGCTCCAGCACGGTAAAGCCCGTGTCGTCACTTCTGAATATTATGTTTTTGACGGTACCCTTTATCTGCATATTGCAATTATACCATAGTTGCCATGTGGTTTGGCGGAAATCGCCAGTAATAAAATGTGTGCCATAATTTGTTCACGATTTACCACAGGTTTGGCATAATGCTGATGCTGTGCCTTCAAATTCAAATATTACAATTCATCTTAGAAAATACGAAAGGAGTTCTTTTAAATATATGGAAAACAACTGGTACAGCAACAACGGCAACGAGAACGGTCAGGGAAATTATTCCTCTGACGGCTACTACACCCCCAATGAAAAGAAAAAGAAGGGCGTAACTCCCGCGCAATTTATAGTATGCCTGCTGGCGGTAGCACTCATATTTGGCACCGCAGGCGCATATCTCGGCGGACGAATTAATAAGGAGCAAGCTCCCACGCCTGATTCCTCCAACATGATAGTTGAAGAACCCAATAAGGACGACGTCAATAAGACCGACCCCGAAGCTTCTGATGACAGCGTGAGCAAGCCTGAAAACAGCGAACACCCCTCCGATAAGCTCAACATAGCAAATGACGGCCAGGACAGCACAAACGCAACCGGCGTAGTCCAGAACTGCATGGCAAGCGTAGTCGGCATCTACGTTGGCAACACCACAATATCCTATGCTACAGGCGAAACCCAGGAGCAGGATACCGGATCCGGTTCCGGCGTCATAATCACTGATGACGGCTATATCGTGACCAACAACCACGTCGTGCAGGGTGCAGACACCATTCATGTTTATCTGCAGGACGGCACTAAATATGATGCGAAGCTGATCGGAACGGATACCTTCTCCGATCTGGCAATCGTAAAGATCGATGTGGCCAATCTGCCCGCCGCAACTATCGGAAGTTCCGGCAACGTCACCGTGGGGGACACGGTATACGCCATAGGCAATCCTCTGGGCGTGCTGACCAGTTCGGTCTCAAAGGGCATCATCAGCGGCCTTGACAGGACCATTACCATAGACGGCATCAGCATGACGCTTATGCAGACTGACGCCTCCATCAACCCCGGCAATTCCGGCGGCGGCCTGTTCAACGAGTCCGGCGAGCTCATAGGCATAGTCAACGCCAAGAGCGCCAGTCTGGAGGTGGAGGGCCTCGGCTTCGCTATCCCCGTAGACTCCGCGCGGCCCGTGATTACCGACCTTGTAGATCTCGGCTATGTTACCGGCCGTCCCTATATCGGCATCACTATGCAGGACGTGTCACTGCGCTACGGCAACAGCAACAACCGCAATAACCCCTTCTCCTTCTACATGGACAATTACGTGACCCGCGTACAGGTAATGAGCGTCGAGTCCGGCAGCGCAGCCGAAAAGGGCGGCCTGCTGGTGAACGATATACTGATGTCCCTCAACGGCAAAGAAATTACCGGTTCCTCCCAATTCGCCGCAATGCTTTATGAATATAAAGTCGGCGATACGGTAACAATAACAGTGCTGAGGGGCAATGAGACAAAGGATCTCACAGTCGTACTCGGCGAAAGGTCATAAGGCGGGCTCCCCCACACACCGTCTGTGACATACCCCCAACCATCTGGCAAAAGGGGCGGCATAAATGCCGCCCCTTCAGAGTGTCAAAAAAGTGGCTGAATGCCA
>ENA-OROD01003345-OROD01003345.1-human-gut-metagenome-genome-assembly--contig:-NODE-3345-length-10635-cov-23.784026_pt1 | contig 10635 bp, 10 predicted proteins | sample MGYA00242123_ERZ509038 | MGnify/ENA primary metagenome ERZ509038 (study PRJEB26280, sample SAMEA2338719) | human gut metagenome | biome: human gut; feature: human-associated habitat; material: faeces... | reverse complement strand
ATGCGGTAGGGGTAAGAACCTTCTCCTTTTGCAGAAGCCTCGCAATTTGCTCCGGACCTTTCCCTTCAAGGCAAAGGTGGTAAATTCTTTGCACTACCTCGGCGGCAGCCTCATCAACAAGCCACTTTTCTTTATCAAGCTCGTCACGCTTGTAGCCGTATGGCACTCGGAAGTTGCTTCTTTTACCGTTCGCCGCTTTCATTGCCCACACAGCCCGCGCTTTCTTGCTGGTCTGTGCCGCATACCACTCATTAAAAATGTTGTGGAAGGGCATCATCTCCGTGCCCTCGCCGGTTTCGGTGTCCACACGCTCCTGAATGGCGACGAATTTCACACCTAAAGTTGGATAGATGATTTCTAAGGCAACACCGCATGAAAAGATAAGCCATCAACGGTTGAATATGATATAGTATACATATGGATAAACAGATGACGATTTCCGCATTCAGCGATGAGTTAGCGCAGGTGCGGACAAAGAAGAAAGAGTTTCTGACTCAGATTGAGCGGACCGTCCCGTGGAAAGAATGGCTTGCCCTGATTCAGCCGTGCTATTACAAAGGAGAGCGCGGCAATAAACCCTATCCGCTGGAGACCATGCTGCGGCTTTATCTGCTGCAAAACCTGTATGACTTGAGTGATGAGGCAACCGTTGCAGAAACAATCGACAGCCGCGCGTTCTCGGATTTCTGCGGAGTAGATTCCAGCAATCAGGTGCCGGACGGAGATACCCTTGGCCGTTTTCGCAATCTACTGCTCAAGAACGGATTACAGGAGAAGCTGTTCGCGCAGGTAGTTGCGATGCTCATGGAGCGTGGGCTGATTTTGAAAGAGGGAACGATTGTGGATTCCACCATCATTTCCGCTCCTTCTTCCACTAAGAATAAGGAAAAGAAGCGGGATCCGGATGCCCATCAGGTGAAAAAGGGCAATACTTGGCACTTCGGCTATAAGGCACATATCGGCGTGGATAAGGACAGTGGACTGGTTCATACCGTGGAGGCAACATCAGCCAATGTCCATGATGTCATAGAAACATCAAAACTGCTGACCGGAGAAGAAAAGGTCGTTTACGGTGACAGCGGTTATCTCGGTGCGGGAAAACGTGATGATGCGATCATCCGCAACAAGACCGGCCGAAAAATCAAATACAAAATCAACCGTCGTCCATCCCAAGTGAAGAAACTGAGCCCAAGCGGCCGGTATGCCGCAAAGAAAGCAGAACACGAAAAATCCTCTGTCCGTGCGAAAGTAGAGCACGTATTCGGTGTCGTCAAAAAGCAGCTGCGTTTCCGAAAAACACGATACCAAGGGCTCGAAAAGCAGAAAGCCAAATTCAATATCATGTTTGCATTAGCGGATCTGATCCTGGCTGACAGGCCCTGCCTGGCAGCTTGAATTAGTGCGCGCTTGCGGCCCAAAATACAGGGCAGCACCCTATCTTTTAGCAGAGTTACTGTCGGGAAAAGTGCATTTTGTATTTGTGCGGTGTTACCCTAAATATCGACTGGTTTCCACGTGTTCACGCCCAAAACGGGATAGGTCCTTGACGATAACCGCTGATACTTTCCCGGCTTCAATCAGTGTCTCCATTTCCCGAAAGCCCGGACGATCAAAGGTCGTGCCGCTGATTCCGTCGTCCACAAAATACTTTGGATGCAGATAGCCGTTCTTCTTTGCGTAATCCATCAGAATGATCTTTTGAAAAGAGAAAAGTGAAAAACTTCGGTGTGCCGCTGCGCGGCACAATTTCAATCATGCCGCCACAGGCGGCATACCGTAACTCTTCACTCTTCACTTTTCACTCTTCACTGGCCGCCGAAAGGTGGCCTTATCACTCATTACTATACAGAATATCCCGGGCTACCGGGGCATAGAACAGCTTCTCCACCTCCGCGAAATCGTGGGTCTGGCCCATGATCCACATGAGCTTGGCCACCGCCGCCTCTGTGGTCATGTCGTAGGCCTCAAGCAGCCGCAGCGTCTGCTTGAGATGGCCGCCCACATGGTACACCGTCAGGTCGCTGCCCTCGTTGGGCACCTGCGTGGTCATGACGATGATCTTGCCCCGCTCCACGGCGGCGCGGAGGATCTCGTACAAATTGCCGTACTCCGGCAGGCCGCCCACGCCGAAGCTCTCGATGATAAGCCCGTCGTAGTGCCGGGTCATGAACTCCACCAGTTCCGGCTTTGTACCGGGGATCAGCTTCAAAAGGCCCACATTGCTGTCCAGCTTATCGTAAAACGTAGGCTTCTCCGCCACCGGGCAGGACATATACTGTAAAAGATGATCGTCCTGCACCACCGCCAAGTCGGGGTAGTTGACGCTGGAGAAGGCCTGAAAGCTCTTGGAGCAGGTCTTGCGGGCGCGGGTGCCCAGAATGACCTTGCCGTTGAAAACGATCTGCACGCCGCCGCAGCCGCGGCAGGCATAGAAAAAGGCGTCGGTCAGATTTCGCTTGGAATCGGTACCATCGAACCAGATGGGCTTCTGCGCACCGGTCAGCACAATGGGCTTGGGGCTGCCCTGCACCAGATAGCTGAGAGCCGCCGCCGTATAGGCCATGGTGTCGGTGCCGTGGCTGATGACAAAGCCGTCGTACCGGTCATAGCTCTCGCGGATGGCGTCTGCCACACCCAGCCAGTGCTTGGGCTGGAGATTGGTACTGTCCAGACTGTATACCTGAATACAGTCCACATGGCACAGCTCACCCACCTTGGGGACGAAGGACAACAGCTGCTTGCTGTTCAGCTCCGGGGTCAGGCCCTCCGGCGTCATTTCGCTGGCGATGGTGCCGCCGGTGCCGATCATCAGAATATTCTTCATAACCTCTCCCTTTGGCGGAAGGCTCCGCCGGTTTTATATATCGCGGTTCTCCATGGCGGCCAGCGCAAAGCGCACCGCCTGCTGGAGCTTCCGCCGCTCCGACTCGTCCTGCGCGGTGTCGTACCTCTCCCGCATTTTCTGCAAAAACAGGCCCCGCAGGGAATCCTCGCCGCAGCCGTCCCAGATATCCCGCTGCACCGTGGTGCGGTCCCGCACCTCCAGCGCGTAGAACCGGGACGCCAGCTCCTCCGTGATCGCCGGGATATCCACGCCGCCGTCGGTCTCGCCGGTCAGCAGAACGCGGTAGATATCCCGCCCCGTTCCGGCAGGCAGCGCCTCTTGGATCGCTTCCAGCGGCGCGCGGCCCGTTACGTCCACAGTCAGTATCTCATACCGCCGCAGAGCAAAGGGGATGAATCGCAGCTTCACGCTGCCCTTGTCCACCTCGCCTATCAGGAAGCCCTTGTCTCCCAGCTCGTCAAAGCCCCGTCCCTCGGGACAGCCGGGATAGGCGTAGGCCGTTCCCTCCGCCGTCTGCACGCCGGAACAGGCGTGGACATGGCCCAGTGCCAGATAGTCCAGCCCGCTTCTGGCGATCTGCGGCAGGGGGATGGGCCGGTAGCGGCTGTCCTTGGCCCCTGCCTCACCGTGCAGAAGGCCGATGGCAATGCCCTCGTCTCCCGCGGCAACGCCCTCCAGCGCGGCGCTTTCCGACACCTCCGGCGAGGTAAACGCCGCGCCGTACACGGTGCAGCCGTACTGAGGAAAGGCCATACGGGTCATGTAAGGCGTGGTGAAAATATGGACGTTCTCCGGCCACAGGGTGCGGGCGTAAGGCGACGCGGCGGTATAGCAGTCATGGTTGCCCGGCGCAATGACCACCTGTCCCCGGAACTCCGCCAGCGCGGCGGACAGCTCCTCCGCCGTCTGGCCGTACACATTGTCGCTGTCAAACAGGTCGCCGGACAGCAGCATCAGCTGCACGTCATGATCGTTGGCATACTCCACCATGCGGCGGGTCATGTCGCGGCTCTCCTGACGGCGATGCCGGGAGCGCTGCTCGCTCAGACCGGTAAAGGCGCTGTCCAGATGGAAGTCCGCCGCGTGCAGAATGCGTACCATTTACGCTTCCTCGGCCTGCCAGCCCTTGCACACGTCCACCCATTGGACGAAGTTCTTGCCGCAGCAGTGCTCCAGCTCGTCGCAGGTCAGCTCGATGGCGCTGGCGGCGCTGCCCACAGCGGGAAACACCGTCTCGAACCGTTTCAGGGACACGTCCAGATAGGTCTTGACATCGTCCGGCAGGGCAAAGGGGCACACGCCGCCCACGGCGTGGCCGATGCGCTCCACCGCCTCCTCGGCGGTCAGCATCTTGGCTTTAGCGCCGAAGAAATGCTTGTACTTACTGTTGTCCACCTTGGCGTCACCGGCGGCCACGATCAGAATGGGATCCTCCCCCACCTTGAAGCTGAGGGTCTTGGCGATGCGGGCGCCCTCTACGCCTACGGCCAGCGCGGCCAGCTCCACCGTGGCGCTGGACACGTCAAATTCACGGATACGGTCGGTCACGCCGTACGGCTCCAGATATGCTCTTACTTTTTCAACAGACATGGTGATGATCTCCTTTTCTATTTCTCACCGGATGTCCACCCGCTCCACGGCGGTGCACAGTCCGGTATCGCTGTCCAGTGTAAAAATGCAGCCCTGTGCCTTACAGGGGCCGTCGGCAAAGCGGTAGCGCCCCGCAAGGCCGCCAAGAAACGACTCGATGGACTGCTCCGGCGGGATGCCCAGCACCGATTCGATGGCGCCGGTCATGCCCAGATCGGTGATGTAGCCGGTACCCTTGGGCATCACCCGCTCATCGGCGGTAGGCACATGGGTATGGGTGCCCCACATGGCGCTGATGCGGCCATCCAGATAGTAGCCCAGCGCCAGCTTCTCGCTGGTGGCCTGCGCATGGAAGTCCAGCAGGGTGAAGGTGGGCTTCTCCTTCTCGTCCAGCTCCCGCAGCAGCTTGTCCGCCGTGGTAAAGGGGTCGGCGGCCTTCCAGTCCAGATCGCACCGGCCGATCAGGGTCATGACGGCGATGCGCAGCTTGCCGCAGTCGTACACGCCGCAGCCCCGGCCCGGCATCCGGCCGGAGAAGTTGGCGGGCCGCAGGATATAGCGGTTATCCTCCAGATAGTCGGCGATCTGCACCCGGCCGAAGGTGTGGTTGCCCAGCGTGATCACGTCGGCTCCGGCGGCAAACAACTCGTCCGCCTGTGCGGGCGTCAGGCCGGTGCCGGAGATATTCTCCCCGTTGACCACGGTAAAATCAATGCTTTTCAGCTTCTTCAGCGGCGTGAGGTGGCGGCGCAGATGCTTCAGGCCGTCCTCGCTGGTCACGTCGCCGATGGCAAGAATGTGATACAGCATGGTGTCCTCCTTTTTACGAGTTCTTCATTCCCCGCTATTATGCCACAAAAGAAGAGGGAGCGCAAGAGCGCTCCCTCTTCTTTTATGATGTGTATTTTTCAATATCGCTGCGCCTTACACCACCTGAAACAGGAAAAACTTCAGATAATTCGTCTCCTCCACGCCCCAGAGGATGGGGTGGTCGGCGCACTGTTGCCGGGCCTCGATCTGCCGCAGCTGCACGCCCGCGTCGCGGGCGGCGCTGTGGAGCATTTTGATAAACAGCTCCTCGGTGGCGAAGTGGCTGCACGAGCAGGTGGCCAGATATCCGCCACGGGGCAGCAGCTTCATGGCCCGGTAGTTGATCTCCTTATAGCCGCTCATGGCGTTATGGACGGTCTTGCGGCTCTTGGTGAAGGCCGGAGGATCGAGGATGATGAAATCGTACTTCCGGGGCTGCTTCTCCAGCTCCGGGAGCAGGTCGAACACGTTGGCGGCCACGCAGTCCATGACGCCGTCCAGTCCGTTGCGGCGGGCATTCTCCGCCGCGCACTGCACGGCAAATTCCGATACGTCCACAGCGGTGACGTGGGCCGCGCCGCCCTTGGCGGCGTTCAGGGCAAAGCTGCCGGTGTGGGTGAAGCAATCCAGTACCGTCTTGCCTTTCGCCAGCTTGGCCACGGCAAGGCGGTTATACTTCTGGTCGAGGAAGAAGCCGGTTTTCTGGCCGTTTTCAAAGTCCACCGTGTAGACGATGCCGTTCTCCGTAATGTCCACGGTGGTAGTCTCCGGCGGCGTCTCGCCGGGCAGCAGGAACCAGCCCTTGTTCTGCTCCATGCCCTCCCGCTCCCGCAGGGCCACGTCGTTGCGCTCGTAGATGCCGTGGATATCCTGTCCGTCCTCCCGCAGCACCTTCACCAGCAGGGGAAACAGGCGGTCCTTGATGCGCTCCATGCCAAGGCTCAGGGTCTGGGTCACCAGCACGGACTCGAACCGGTCCACCGTCAATCCCGGGAACAGATCGGCCTCGCCGAAAATGGCGCGGCAGCAGCGGCTGTCGGTCTCGCCCATGACGGTCTTGCGATAGTCCCAGGCGTAACGGACGCGGCGCTCCCAGAAGGCATCGGAAAAGTCGTCGTTGGCGTTGCGGCTGAGAAGCCGCACACGAATTTTGGAGTGGCTGTTGTAGAAGCCGCAGCCTAGCCAGCTGCCCTTCCGGCTCACCACGTCCACCAGCGCACCGTCCTCCGGCGTGCCGTCCATGGCGGTCACTTCGCCCTCATAGACCCACGGGTGCCCGCCTGTCAGGGCAGCCTCCCCCTTGGGAGTGATGGTGATCTTGGGATAGGGACGCAGTGCTTTCATGGCGGTTCTCTCCTGTCGTGTGAATGATAAGCTATTATAGCACATTCTTTTCTTCCGTGCCACATATATATGAGGGAGAAACTCAAAAAGGAGGCCCCACCATGCCCAACATTTATATTTCGCCAAGCACACAGGAATATAACCCCTACATCACCGGCTCCGGCAGCGAGGAATACTGGATGAACCGCATTGCCGACGCCATGGAGCCGTATCTGCGGGCCAACACCATCCGCTTTACCCGCAATACCCCGGAGATGACCGCCGCATCCTCTATCGCACAGGCGGCACGGGGCAGCTATGACTTCTATCTGGCGCTGCACTCCAATGCCAGCAGCGACGGCAGCAGCGAGGGCCGGGTGCGGGGCATCATCGCCTTTTACTACCCCACCAGCACCAACGGGAAGCGGGCCGCCAACATCTTCGTGGAGAACCTGAAGGAGATCTACCCCCTGCCCGCGCTGGTGAAGGTCCGCGCCACCACGGCGCTGGGGGAGGTGCGCCAGCCCAAAATGCCGGCGGTGCTGCTGGAGATCGGCTACCATGACAACACCGCCGACGCGCTGTGGATACAGGAGAACGTCCAGAACATCGCGGAGAATCTCTCACGCTCCATGACGGAGTATTTCGCCCTGCCCTTCATCTATCCCATGACGCCCCGGACGGGAACGGTGGTCACGGAGGAGAGCGCCCTGAATGTGCGGGCCTACCCGTCCATGAGCGGACAGGTGGTGGGCAGCGTGCCCCGTGAGGCACAATTGACGGTATACGGCCAGTATGACGGCTGGTACAGCATCGGCTACGGGAATCTGGCGGGCTATGCCCGATCGGACTACATCCGGATATAGGCACATTCGACAAAATGTTTTTCCCATGCGGACAATTTTTTCACAACAGTGTGTTTTTGTGCTTGACAGTTTCCTGTAATGAGGGTAGAATTATGAAGGATTATTATCAGACGATTTAGGGGAATTGTCGGATTATTTTCTGAGGACAGCCACCATCCCCATCCCCGCTTGTCCCCGGATGGAGGGCGATTGTCCGGATACACCATATTTACAGGAGGAAACCATGATCAAGATCGTATACGCGGTGTTGATGATCGTGGCGGCGTTTGGTCTTGGCATCCTCACTTGTATTCTGATCTACCGGCAGAAGCAGAAGCGCGACCAGGGCAAGATTCAGGACGCCGAGCAGGAAGCGCTGCGCATCGTCAACGAAGCCATCAAGAATGGCGAGAGTAAGAAACGCGAAGCATTGGTGGAGGCGAAGGAGGAGATCCTGCGCTCCAGAAACGAATACGAGAAGGAAGTCAAGGAACGCCGCGCCGACCTGCAGAAGCAGGAGCGCCGTTTACAGCAGAAGGAAGAAAATCTCGATCACAAGACCGAGCAGATCGAGAAGAAGGAAGAAGCATTGGCCGCCAAGCACGCTGCCGCCGACCGTGAGCAGGAAGAGATCAAGCTCATCAAGCGCAGCCAGACCGAGATGCTGGAGCGTATCTCCGGCTTTACCGCCGACGAGGCCAAGCAGTACCTGATCGCGCAGGTGGAGTCCGAGGTCACTCACGAGACTGCCCTGAAGATCAAGGAGATCGAAGCACGCGCCAAGGAAGAGGCCGACACCCGCGCCCGCGAGATCGTGGCCACCGCGATCCAGCGCTGCGCCGCCGACCATGTGGCCGAGATCACCGTCAGTGTGGTACCCCTGCCCAATGACGAGATGAAGGGCCGCATCATCGGCCGCGAAGGCCGCAACATCCGCGCCATCGAGACGCTGACCGGCGCCGATCTCATTATCGACGATACCCCCGAGGCCATCACGGTGTCCTGCTTCGAGCCGGTGCGCCGCGAGGTGGCACGCCTTGCACTGGAGAAGCTCATCGCCGACGGCCGCATCCATCCCACCCACATCGAGGAGATGGTGGAGAAGGCCAAGCGTGAAGTGGATGCCGTCATCCGCTCCGAGGGCGAGCGCGCCGTGCTGGAGACCGGTGTCCGCGGCCTGCATCCCGAGCTGCAGAAGCTGCTGGGCCGCCTCCATTACCGTACCAGCTACGGCCAGAACGTTTTGCAGCACTCTATCGAGGTGTCCCATATCGCCGGCATGATGGCCGCCGAGCTGGGCGCCGATGTCCACGCCGCCAAGCGTGCGGGTCTGCTGCACGATATTGGCAAGGCGCTGGACCACGAGTTTGAAGGTACCCATGTGTCTCTGGGTGTGGAGTACGCCCGGAAGTACAAGGAAAAGGAAGAGATCGTCCACGCCATTCAGGCCCACCACGGCGACGTGGAGTGCAAGACGCTGGTGGCATGTCTGGTGCAGGCTGCCGACGCCATCTCCGCCGCCCGTCCCGGCGCACGCCGTGAAAACCTTGAGAACTACATCAAGCGTTTGCAGAAGCTGGAGGAGATCACCGGCACCTATCCCGGCGTGGAGAAGAGCTATGCCATTCAGGCAGGCCGTGAGGTGCGCGTGATGGTGAAGCCCGAGCAGGTCAGCGAGGATCAGATGGTCATTCTGGCCCGCGAGCTTGCCAAGCGTATCGAGAACGAGCTGGAATACCCCGGCCAGATCAAGGTCCATGTGCTGCGTGAGACCAAGGTCGTGGAATACGCCAAGTAAACAAAAACAAAGCTGTGCGACACCCTCCCCCGGGGTGCCGCACAGTTGTATCTAGGGAGGGATATGCCATGACAAAGAGAGTATTGGCCCTGCTGCTGGCGGCCTGTATGCTGCTGCCGGTGCTGACCGCCTGCGGCGGTGAAAGGCAGTCGGAAAGCACGCCGCAGGTCAGCGGTCAGGACCAGCCGCAGACACCGAAGGACGACGGCTTTTCCACCTCCGTCGACGGACGGGTGGAGGACGCAGAGGGCCTGGTAACGGAGGAGCAGAAGCAGCTGATGGCCCGGCTGATGACCGGCTGGTACACCGACATCGCCCTGTTTGACGAGCCGCAGCTGGGCGGGCTGTTCGCCGATGAAAAGGACGCCGCCATGCACGAGGCGTCCATCCGCACCCTGACCGCCATCCGGCAGCAGGCACTGACCGACCTGCGGATGCGGGACGTAAGCTATGTGCTGACCGTCACCAAGGCGGAGCCATCCGCCGAGGAGGACGCCGTGGAGGGACAGGTACATATCGAGGCCGACGAGACCACGGTGATGCACTTTGCCGCCACGCCCGACGTGGACAGCAAAATGTACGATGTGCCCCACATCTTTGAGCTGGTGCCTTCGGATGACGGCGGCTGGCTCATCAAGCATCACGAGGCAGACGACAACCCCTATTTCAGCCTGACCTATGAGGATGGCGCAGCCGTGGACGGACGGCTCCAGCAGCTGCTGCGGGCCATTGAACGGCGGCAGCTCCAGCGGCAGGAGACAGTGCAGGTGACGCTGACATGCGACCATCCCTATGACCGCGCGGCGGCGGAGCGATATATGCGGCAGTATGACCACCAGCGGAACGACCGGTGGTACGCCTATGACGACGTGGGCGGCAACTGCATGAACTTCGGCTCGCAGGTGCTGCTGGCCGGCGGCATCCCCATGGACGAGGAGGGCGGCAGCAAGTGGTTCTGGCGTGGCCAGAATGACCTTGACCTGTCGTGGATCAATGTGGGCCGGTTTTACAGCTACGCCCGCGAGAACCGGGGCTATGGCCTTGTGGCGGACACCGAAGCCAATTATTACACCGGCGGGGTGGGCGATATCCTGATCCTCGGCCCCGACGGCGGCCATAACCACACCACCGTCATTTCCGGTATCGTCCGGAACGAGCTGGGCGAGACGGTGGACTATCTCCTGTGCTCCAACACCACCAACTATACGGACTTTCCGGCGGGCGCGTACTATTACACCAGCCACCGGCTCATCAAGATTTACGGCTGGAATGATATGCCGGTGGAGCAAGCGTAAAAAAGCTTCGCAGGCTCCATCGAAGCAAGCATGTCTGGACGCAAATTTTTCAACCAAAAACCGGGCCCATCACGCGTGTGCCGATAAGACAGTAATTTGAGAAAACTACAAAATCGGCATCTGCCAAGC
>ENA-OROD01003344-OROD01003344.1-human-gut-metagenome-genome-assembly--contig:-NODE-3344-length-10641-cov-4.535896_pt1 | contig 10641 bp, 10 predicted proteins | sample MGYA00242123_ERZ509038 | MGnify/ENA primary metagenome ERZ509038 (study PRJEB26280, sample SAMEA2338719) | human gut metagenome | biome: human gut; feature: human-associated habitat; material: faeces... | reverse complement strand
GCGGCGGCAATTGCCTTGACATCGCGCCAATCATAGCAATAAGCCTGTCCGTTATTGCAGCCGATATATGACATAAGCCCGACGGAGGACAGCCCGAACGAAAGTCCGTTTCCTGCCGCGACTGCACCACACGGTACGGACGGAAGCTCGCTCGGCACGGGAAGAGGTGCGGGTGTTTCGGGCGTCGCCGAAGGTGTTTCGGAGGCGGGCACAGCAGGGGGCCCGGGCGGGGCGGGGGTCGACTCTTTTTTTAAAGACAGGCAGACGATAAGCCCGGCGGAAAGAAGAATTGCGCCTGCCGCAATCAATATGCCGCGTCGTCCGATTTTTTTCACAAACCCGCCTGCGGGGACAATGTTTCGGTGATTCGTATCTTTTTTATTTTTTTTCATGTAAGTTCCTCAGTTTTTATTGGATTGCACCCAAACTCAAATTGTTCAAAACCAATCCCAAATCGTGCGGGACGGCATCAAAAATGCGAACTGCGCTTTTTTTCGACTGCTGCGGCATACCGCACGGCATCGCGCACGGCATCGAAAGGCGAGTCGGCTGCTGCAAATATCTCATTGCGTAAAGACAAAAAGAGTTCAGAATCATTTGCGGCAAAGGCAATTGCTTCTGCGGTCAGTTTTCCGTTGCCGGTAAAATTTCGCCCGACAAGGCTTCGTGCCTGCGCAGCGTCGCCGGTGATGAGCCGTTTGAGATTAAAAACATCGTTCAAATTGATTTCGTCACCGTTTGCCGCACGAAAACTCTCCGTATCGGCGGGCGGAATTTTCGCGTTGCGCGGGCAGGCATATTGGCAAATTTCACATCCGATAAAAGTTTTCTGCATGGCGCGAACGCTGTCCGGATGCTGCGCGGTTTCCATTTGCAGCCGCATACAGCGTTCGGTCGTCAATCCGTTTTCGGATATTGCACCGGTGGGGCACGCGTTCATGCAGAGGGAGCAATTGCCGCATTCGCTTTGCCGAGTGTTCAACGAGGGAAGGACGGTCAGCAATTCGGAAAGTGTTTCGGGCGGAATTTCCCGAACCGCAAACGTAAGAAGAACGATCCGCGTTCCGAATTCGGGCAGTGCAATCAATGAGTTGCGGCATTTAATGCCGATGCCTTCCGCTTCAAGCTGCATTTTGACGGGAATATCGGTTTTTTCGACGTGAATTCCCGCAGCGGTCAGGGCTTCCGCCAGCTTTTTTGCACTGTGATAAGCGCGGTTGGATGCAATGTAGTATGCAGGTATACGTTCGTCAGCCGTAAACGGCGCATAGGGGTACACAAGCACCGCAATGCTGTTTGCCCATGGATATGCTGTCGGAGCATCGGCGGTAAGATTGAACCGATTGCGGCCGAGGTCAAATTTGCGCGGCGTTGTAAAAAACACCTGTAAGAATCCGTAATCGGCGGCTGTCGTTCGGAAAACAGTCCGCAAATCGCAGGGGGAAACAGCGTGGGGAGTGGGTGCTGACTGCATACGGTGCGCTCCTTTCTGTTCGATTTAATCCGTTTTGCGGTCGGTTCAATATGCGGACGGATTCCTCTTTCGTCCGTAAATTGCAGCAGTCAAACGCGCAGACGGACGGATGAAGAATATATGTCAATTGTACCATACGATACCAATATCGGCAAGAGGGAACGGAAAACGAAGAATGAAACAGAAAGCGAAACCTGTTCAAATTGAACATAATAATATATTTAACGGAAAACGGCAAAAGCGCGGGATAATCGGGTCATTTCACGATAACACAAGTGAAAGAAAAAATAAGGAGATACAACCATGGACACGAAAGAAATCAATGCAGCCGTTAAATGCGCAGTGGAAACAACGCAGCAGCCGCCCTCTTTTTTCATTCACGGTTCATCCGTGTTTGCACTGGAAACCGAGGCAGTTAAAACCGCAGAGACGCTGAAAAGATGCGAAAACATGTATTTTCGCGGAATCGTTAAGTATTTTTCAATCAAAATGCCCTATTTTTCGGATATGGCAGGTTCGGAAAAATTCCTTGCGCGGCTTGACGAGAGCATGAACACAGCGGCGGACTTTTACAGCGAGTTCAAAGGTGTTGTGATAATTGAACTTTCGGAGGAATGGGCAAAGAAAGGCATCAACGATGCATTCTCATGCCTGCCGGGCTATATCGGAATGCATAAATGCATTTCGTACATTGTCATTATTGAAGCGGAAAAGGAGTCGGCATCGATTGACGATATGAGGAGAGCTTTGAACGGAAGCACGATTTGGATCGATATACGCATGAAAACGGCGGAAATAGGGCAGTGCATAAATCTTTTCTTCAAAACGGCGAAGGAAGTCGGAATGACCGTTTCGGATGCCGCTTCAAAAGAGCTTAAAAAAACACTTGAAAATGCCGATGTTTCCGTTTTGCCGCTTGATCAGGTTGTTCTTCGAACGGTGCAGCAAATAAAGCTGAACAAACAAGTCAAGAACGCCAACCCTGTTATTGAAGCGGGCGATTTGGATATAATGCCTCAAAAAAGGACGTGTGAAAGGCGAGGCCGCATCGGATTTTCTGCAAAGGAATAAGGAGGAACACAATATGCTGAGTGATGGATTGAAGTATCAGGATTCAAGGATGGCGACTTGCGAAGAGATGAAGCAGGATCTTGCGCCGTTCGCATTGCATGATGCGGCTGCAAAGTCCAAGGGCGGGCCGGTGCTGCTGCGCGACGGCGACACGGTTTATACGGATCCGAGTGATTCGCATTCGCTGATAGTCGGGGATACGGGTTCAATGAAGACGCTGCGATTCGTGCTTCCTCTCATTTATTCCTGTGCGGCGGCGGATGAATCAATGGTTATTGTTGACCCGAAGGGCGAGCTTGCGCGGAAATCCGAAAGTTTTCTTTCCGCGAAGGGCTATAAAACAGTTATCATCAACATGAGGGATCCGCAGCGTTCGCCCGACACATGGAACCCGATGGGGCTTATAGAGAGGGAGTACAAAAGCGGGGAAGAGGGGCAGCAAAAGGCCGTTTTGCAGCTTAATGATATGCTGAACGACATTTTCTTTCGAAGAGTCGATACAAAGGATCCCTATTGGAACGAGTCCGCAGGGCAGCTTGCTCTGGGCATATGCCTGCTGCTGCTTGCATTGGGCGAAAAGCTTAATATGAAGAATCTGCTGAAATGGCGATACGAAAAGCTTCCCGACGGAACGCTTGAAACCTGCTTCCGAAAGCTGCCGGCGGACAGCGAGATCTATCAAAACCTTGCGGGTTATTTGGATATGTCGGCCGAGAACACAAAGTCCTGCATAAGGTCAACCTTCGATCAGCTTGTGCGCGTGTTCAAGTCCGCACCTGCACTGACTGAGATGCTGAATGATACGTCGTTTGATATTGAACGGATCGGGGAGGCAAAAGCGGCGGTTTTTGTCGTCATCCCGGATGAAAAACCACCCTTTCCTTTTCTGGCGACGCTCTTTATCAGCCAGTGTTACACAACCTTGCTTGAAACTGCGGAAAGGCACGGCGGGTCACTGCCGCGAAGGACGAATATCATCCTTGAGGAGTTTTGCAACCTGCCCGCACTCGGCGATATCGTTCCGATGATCACGGCGGCAAGGAGCCGCAATATTCGGCTGCATATGGTCATTCAGTCGTACGGACAGCTTGTTGAAAAGTACGGCGAAAATGTAAGCCGCGCCATTCTCGACAACTGCGGAAACATGATCTATCTTCACACGCGGGAAATGGATTTTTTGACGTATATCAGCAGACTTGCGGGGAATAACGAGTACGGAAGACCGTTGATTTCAACATCACGTCTGCAAAGACTGCAAAAAAACGAAACCATTATCTTCCACGGCAGATGCTGCCCGTATCTTGCGGAAGATGTTCCGCTGATTTTTGATTATCCGATAAAATTGGGGACGGAGCTGCGCTCTGCGCCGCAAAAACCGAAGAAAGAAAAAAAGCGCAGGCGAATCGGGGATGTATTGAAGCCGCCCGAACTGAGCGGAGACACCGATGCATGGGACTGATCGAAAAAGCGGTGCAGCGGATATTGAAAATATATTAACCGTCGCTGCCGGGAAAAAGCAATTGTTCCCGATAAATAAGGTGTAAGGGAAAAACAAATGCAAAAGCGTTTGATGCGCGGACGGATGACGCCGAAACGTGCAGCGCATGAGCGTTTGAAACACTCCCGAACCGAGGGACAGGATTTCTTCCCGCGGGCGATGAAAATATATCATTGAAAACCGTGGGGAAAAAACAAAAAAGCCCGATAAAGTAAATGAAGAGTGAGCAGAACTGAAAACTCACTAAAAACACAGAAACCGAAAGGAGAAAACTAAAATGGCAAGAACAGGACAAGCTTATTCAACAGCAATTGCGGACAGCATCAACGCCTTCCTTAAGGAGGACGAATGGCGTTTCGACTTTGACAGCGAGTGCGGCAGGTTCATTTTCAACCTCGGCCTGAGCTGCAAGCTCAAATCGGTTCGGTACATTGTTGATGTGCGCGAGAAAGACTATCTTATCTACGTTTTTTCACCTCTGGGCCCGGATAAAGGCGATGCCGCAACGATGAAGCGCACGGCAGAGTTCCTGACACGAGCGAACTACGGACTTGTTTTCGGCAACTTCGAAATGGACATGCACGACGGCGAAATTCGCTACAAAACCTTCGTTCCGTGCGGCGGAGAAGCCCCTTGCGCCGATGTTATCCGCCGCAGCATATATGTGCCGGCAATGATGCTTGACAGGTACGGCGACGGCTTGCTGAAGGTGCTGTATTCGGACATTGACCCCGAAAAAGCTTGCAGCATGTGTGAAAATGACATGAGAGACAGCGCGGACGACGACACCGAAGAATCGGGCAGCACGAACGACAGTACGGCAGACATCCTGTCGAGGCTTTCGGCACATTTTTCAAGCGATACAGAGGATGAATAATCCGTTTCGAACAGAACCTTTATCAGCGTCGCCTTAAAATAATGCCTGCAACGATACCGAGCAGCGCAATGCCGGCGCAGATAAGCACAAGCGTCCCGAAACTTGTCGTTTTGGCGGAGCTTGCTCCTTCCGCAAATGCCGTTGCACAGCACAGCGCGGAAATGACGGCCGCAAAGCAGCCGATGAATGAAATGAAATTGCGTTTCCTCATGTTTGTTTCTCTCCTTGTACTCCCAACCCGCATGTTCAACTTCATTCATCGTCTGCGAGCGGCAATTAACAGATTCAGCTTTGCTGAAAGCAGAACCCGAGCTTAAACAGCTTCATATGCATTATAACACTTAACCGACACATAATCCACAGCAAGTTTAATAAACACTTCAAACAGCATACCGATTCAAAGTTCATATCAGCCGATGCCCCCTTGCCGAATGCGCAGGGGGTATTTTTATGTAATCGTCCGGCAGGAAATAGGTGTTGACAGGAAATGCGCCCGCGTATTATATATTTATTTGATTTGTTGAACAGCGGTTGACTTTTTAATAAAATTTTTATATTATTGACCTGCACATGCAGTGCGCGGGCTCGATACGCGCTGATGAATGTGTGGGGGAATTTCATAAAACAGACTGCATCTTTTTGCGGTCGGTATGTGCCGACTGCAAATCAGGTGTTTTTTGTGTATCGAATTATGAAATATGAAAGGGACTTGCGGGACTCCGTAAGTCAACGGTTCTTAATGTCATGAACGAATTTGTCCTCACTTGCTGTTCAACTGCAGACCTTCCCAAGGAACGATTCGAACAGCTCAAAGTTTCCTATGTTTGCTTCAACTACACGATTGACGGAGTTACGTATCCGGATGATCTCGGGCAGAGCATCCCGTTCGACGAGTTTTACCGCCGCATGGCGGAAGGCGCAATGACGTCCACTTCGCAGGTGAACATGGATCAGTATTTGCAATTTTTTGAACCCTTCCTTGCAGAAGGAAAGGATGTTCTGCATGTTACTCTGTCCTCCGGAATTTCGGGTTCGTTTAATTCCGCATGCGCGGCAGCACAGGTTTTGCGCGAAAAATATCCCGAAAGAAAGCTTTATATCGTCGATTCTCTCGGTGCATCATCGGGGTACGGACTTATAATCGATAAGATGGCGGAGCTTCGCGATTCCGGCATGAATATAGACGCGCTTCATGACTGGGTGGAGGAACACAAGCTTAACATGCATCATTGGTTCTTCTCAACCGACTTGACATATTATGTGCGCGGGGGAAGAATTTCGAAATCTGCCGGGTTCATCGGCTCGATTCTGCATATTTGCCCGCTGCTGAACTGCGATGATTTGGGCAGGCTTACTCCGCGCGCCAAGATACGCACGAAAAAGCGCGCAATTAACGAAATCGTTCAAAAAATGGTCGAGAATGCGGAGAACGGACTTGATTATTCCGAAAAATGCTTCATTTGCAATTCAGCTTGCTATGACGATGCACGTGCGGTTGCGGATCTTGTTGAAGCGACTTTCCCGAAGCTTAACGGCAAGGTGCTGATAACTTCAATCGGAACAACCATCGGAAGCCATACGGGGCCCGGAACCGTTGCGCTTTTCTTCTGGGGAAAGAAGCGCGTTGACTGAATTTGATAACGGCTTTTAAAACAAAACGCATTGCCGCAAACAGGGGCAATGCGTTTTATCTTTTTCGTAAATAATTTTATGCAGCAAAAAATGCGTTATGCGCAAAGGCTTCGACTTTTATGACAGGAGCAGCTCCTTCACGCGAACTGCGGCTGCCACGTTGAATTCACATCTTGTATCCACCTGGTAATCAACGCATGCGCTTCGGATTATTTCGGGCGCTGCGTCAACGTTTTCGGCAGCAAGCAAAGCCGTTACAATACGAACGAATTCGTTAAGCTGCAAAACGGGCAGATCAACGACTACTTCAAAAAGACTCGGGAGCACGGGTGATTTTGAACAGGCCGCAAGCAAAACATTCATCGGCAGCAAAGGTTCTGTCACCGTTTCGCATGTATCCTCCCGCAGCTCATCGCAGAGGAGCATGAATTTGAGCGGCTGACAACGCAATTTTGCAAGCAAATCAATGCAATTCAGGCTGCCGTTGAGTGTGTAAACAAGGCGGAGTTGGGGCAATTCGTCCGTCAGCTCAAGCATCATGGTCGTTTTGCCCATTCCCTGCTGCCCGCAAAGAAGCATCGGATGTGCGCTTTCGTCCCGCATAAATGCAATCGCATTGTTCAACAGTATACGGTATTCCGCGTCCATCAGCGGAACAAAATCACCCGCCCGCAGCTCGTGAAGCGGTTTCAGCGCACCGTCAAAGATGAAGTTTCGGTATTTGAGGAAGATTCCGCTTCCGTACGAAGAGTGAAAATTCCAAAGGTCGTTCACAAGCTCGGACCAATCATCAGACTCGAGAAAACGCCGATACATGCCTTCAAGAGCAACGTCCGCATAATAACTGTCGCGAATGCCGAACTCACCGTATTGCCACACGGGCGGCGGGAATTCGGTTTTTGCAGGCGGCTGTTTGGGTTTGAATTCACGGGGCATGGGTGCAACGGGGGCGCCGCCCCACGCAGCGGAGGCAATCACGGAGGCGGCATCCTTTGAATTCTTTTTTTGCTTTTGTTCCGTGCAATTGCAAATTATGGAGTGCAAAACGTTTTCATCTGCCTCCGAAAGAGTTTTCAGCGCGGAAAGCTCAAGCTGCATTGCGTGAATGACGGCATCGTCCGCCTTTCCGGAAGCAGCGGCACATGAAAACACGTTGTCGGTCAGCAACACCGTATCAAGAATGTAATCGTGCCAGATATTGCCGCTTACTCTGCGTGCGCCGCAGCAAACAAGCTCCGAAGTCAAAGCGGAAAGTGCGTCCGCAGCGTTTTGCACGTTGCCGATATCGGCAAAGCGAAGAAGCTCGGAAAGTTTTCCGAGGGGACGAGTGAGCAGTTCGTTTCGGAAAATTGCAAGCCGGGCAATTGCAGCGGACAGCGTGCGAATGTTTTCCTCAGTTTGTGTGCAATCCATTTTTTGCTGCCTTTCTGTAAAAAATGAAGCGTTTGCGCCGCAGACTTACCAAGCGATAAGGTGCAGAATATTTTGATCAAGCACGATGAAAGCTCCGAGAATCGCTGTGTAAATCGCAAAACCCCAGAGTGAATGCTTTGTGATGAGTTTTATCATGAAACGCACCGCAAAATAGCCCGAAACGGCGGCAGCGGCAACGCCGAGCACGACCGAAAGCCAGTTTATGTTTGCTGCGCCTGCGCTGACCGCACCGGGAATTTCAAGCACCGCACCGCCGAGAATTGCAGGAATCGAAAGCAGAAAACTGAACTCCGCAGCGTCTTCTTTTTTCATGCTGCAAAGCGTTGCGCCCGTGATGGTTGAACCCGATCTTGAAATGCCGGGAAGGATGGCAACGCCTTGAACAAAACCGATAAACACCGCATGATACCACTTCATTGAAGGAACGGTAAGTTTGCATTCGACTTTCTGACGTATAAAATCGCAGAGCACAAGCAGCGCCGCCGTGAAAAGGAAACAGAAGCCGAGCAGACTGCCTTCGTTCGCCGCATCGATGACATCTTTGAATACGAGTGCCATAACCGCGGTTACGAGTGTCGCAACGATCATCCAGATCCAATACTTTGCCTGCTTTACCGGGTGGAGCAGCATTTCAATGATGCGTTTGCGGTAAACAACAAGCACCGCTGCCAAAGTGCCGAGATGCAGCATGACGGTGAAGAAAAGTCCGCCGTCCGATATGCCGAAGATTTTTTGAAGCAGCAGGAGATGACCGCTGCTTGAAATCGGAAGAAATTCGCAAAGTCCCTGAACAAGGCCCAGGATAATTGCAATAAAAGCGTTCATTTTTTGTTCGCCCCCGAACAGCGGAGGCTCTCCCTTCAACTTTGTTTGCAGACCCGCGAAACCTGTCGAATTGCCGAATCGGAAAAAACGGCTTAATCAACACAGGCTGCATTGAAATTATATTTATTATTTTCGAAACGATTCGATTTACTGCGAAAAAAGGTTGAATCTTCATCCTTTTTCGCGAAAATAAGCTTAAACCGGCGTTTTCTTCGGAAAACTGTCAATCTGACAGGAACTCCCGATTTTTATGTTTGACGGTTGAAAACCGTGAAATCAATAATAGCGGGGTCCGGAATTCCATGGGTTGTCAAACGCAAGAATAAGACCGGCGTACACGAAAATCATAAGAAGGGTCAGAACTGCACCGATTGCAATTCCCGCAATTGCAAGGCCGCGTCCTTTTTCCGAACGTTTATTACATTGACAAAGTCCGACAATGGACAGAATAAGTCCCACGATGCCGGGCAGGCCGAAAAGAAGGATGTTAGAAATAATTGCAGCGCAGGAAAGCGAGAAGCCTGCAATGCTGAGTCCGTTATAATTTGCGGAAGGCGCGCACGGCGTGCAGTCCTGCTGCGGCGGGGTGTAGTTGAATTGATTATACCACGACTGCTGCGAGTCCTGCTGCGAATTCTGCTGCGAGTCCTGCTGAAAATCCTGCTGTGAATTCTGCTGCGAATCCTGCTGCGAATTCTGCTGTGAATCCTGCTGTGAATCCTGCTGAGCAGAACTTTGGTCATTGCCTTGGGTGAAGCTGTTCAACTGAGCACCGCAGTTGGGGCAGAACGATGCGTTTGCATCAAGGATGTGGTTTCCGCAATTTGGGCAAAACATTTTTTGTTCCTCCGTGTTTGAATTGAATTCGAGTCACATGCAATGTGATTTAAATTCAATAATATTATACAGCACACACAGGGGATTTTCAAGGGGGCGGGGCATATGTGCAAATGAAAGGGGCTTTTAAACGAACCCCGTTTCGACGCAGCCTCTTGACAACCGTATATTACGGATTTAGAATATCCCTGCGGGGTAACCGCAGTTTCCGAAATCGCAATTTTTCGGGCAAAAGGAACATCGGCTTCCGCTTTTGCTGACAAAATTTTTGGGAGGATTTTGCGGTATCGCGGGGGCATTGCTGCTGACGGGAAAAGCAGAGCGGCGGAGAAAAGGTCAACGTTCCTGAATCGGCAATTAATCTGTTGTCGAAGGCAAAACAGACATTAAGTAGCGTTTGAATTTTTCGCTTGAAGAATGGCTTTTGCTTTTTTATACTTTTTGCGCCGTGCGGCAAGCTGCTCCGCATCGATTTCGGAACAGCCCGCGTAACGTGTTTCGTCCGAATTATGCGCAATGTCCGCAAGTTTGACGCGGACTGCTGTCGGATTGCTGCGGATTGCCCGGATGTAATCGAAATAGTCAATGCCGTCTTTATGCGTCAGCAGTTTTAACACATCGATAACAGCCGACGGAAATTCGGATTCAAGTTCAGAGAGTGTTATGTCCGTGTCCTCTGCAACGTCGTGAAGAAGTGCGGCGCAGACCGAAATTTCATCGGGCATTTGTTCCGCAAGATGAATGGGGTGAAAAATATAAGGCGTGCCGCATTTGTCAACCTGCCCGGCATGGGCAGCGTATGCAGTACGCATTGCCTTATTGGTGAGGAGGGTGTAAATCACGGTTCGAACGATCCTTTCGGATTTCAGTGTAACTCAGCATATTCAAGCTGAACATGAGTGCAAAAACACAAAAAACTCTCGAAACCTTCGAGAGTTTGGAGCGGGAAACGGGGCTCGAACCCGCCACCTCCGCCTTGGCAAGGCGGCGCTC
>ENA-OROD01003337-OROD01003337.1-human-gut-metagenome-genome-assembly--contig:-NODE-3337-length-10657-cov-2.430013_pt1 | contig 10657 bp, 2 predicted proteins | sample MGYA00242123_ERZ509038 | MGnify/ENA primary metagenome ERZ509038 (study PRJEB26280, sample SAMEA2338719) | human gut metagenome | biome: human gut; feature: human-associated habitat; material: faeces... | reverse complement strand
CGAAAGTATGATGCAAAATTAATTCTATTTTTCGAGAACGTGTGTCGATAATAATTTATAGTTGGTGCAGACTGCATATTGTGTGTGGTCTGCATTTCTTTTTCAAAATATGCTGTTTAAAAATACAAAAAAAATTTTTGTTTGACAAGGAAGAGAATATGCGTTTTATAATATTTAAACGGTTTTAAAACTATTCGCAAAACACGAGCTTTACGCAAAGAAAGTGATAAAAATAGCACTAAATAGAGGGTTTTACAATTATTTCGTAAATTTCGTAAAATTTTAATTTCATATTTTTATTTCGTATTTTACATGAATTTGATTTGGTTTTTATGCTGGTTTTCCGACTTGATTATCGACGGATTTGCTCGCGCGGTTTTAGGCTTTCATTGAATTTGGAATTTGTCGGTTGTTTTAACACTGTTATTTCGGCTGATTTCGCGTTTGATTTTACTGCCGATTCTTCGGTTAGTTTCACCATTATTTTTTTTAATGCGTTTCCTACCGATTATTCACTTGTTTTTACGGTTAATCCGCCAAAACGCCACTGATTTTGCCGTGTATTTCTTGCTGGTTTTATCGATTGATTTTCCAAAGATTCGGCGGAGTTTTATGGCTACGTTTTGAAATCAATCTGCAGTTATTTGTCGAAATTGAGCGTTTCGAGCGTGTGCAAAACCGCTAAATATGCGTGTTCGTACGTTAATCCGCCTTGAACGTACACGATATACGGTTCTTTGATCGGCGAATCCGCGCTCAGCTCGATTGACGAGCCCTGAACGAACGCTCCGGCCGCCATAATGACTTGATTTTGATATCCGGGCATATCCCACGGAAGCGGCTTTACGTTGCTGTCAATTGGCGAAATCTCTTGAATTGCGCCGCAAAAATCGATAAGTTTGTCCTCAGAACCGAGTTTTATGCTCGTAACGATGTCATAAGGTTTCATATCGTCACGCGGCAGCGTTTCAAAACCGAGTTTTGAGTAGGTTTTTGCAAATAAAAGCGAGCCTTTAAGCGCGTTTTTTACCGCCGACGGAGCTAAAAACAGACCTTGATAATACGGTAAATAACCATAGGCATACGAGCCTTCTTCCATGCCGAGCGACGGAGCTGTCAAACGATATGAAACTTGCTCGACAAGTGAGGATTTTCCTGCGATATAGCCGCCTGTCGGTGCAATTCCGCCTCCGATATTCTTGATAAGCGAGCCTGCAATAAGGTCTGCGCCGACGTCCGTAGGCTCGATTTTTTCGACAAACTCGCCGTAACAATTGTCGATCAAAACAAGCGTTTCGGGGCTGATTTTTTTGACGAATTTGATGAGTTTTTCGACGTTTTCGACGCTGATTGCTTGTCTAAGACTGTATCCGCGGCTTCTTGCGGCAAAAACAGCCTTGATTTTTTCGGATTTCAGTGCGTTTTCAATGGCGTCATAGTCAAATTCAGGCGTCAAATCGTGGTTGGTTTTGAGGTCGATTTTGTCGAATTTGACGCCAAAATCTCTCAAAGAACCTTTGTTTTCAGCCAAAATTACGTCTGTAAGAGTGTCGTAAGGCATGCCTGAAACCGCCAAAAGTTTGTCGCCCGGGCGCAAAACGCCGAAAAGCATTAGCGTCAAAGCATGAGTTCCCGAAACGATATTCGGAGAAACAATCGCGCTTTCGGCGTGGAAAATGTCGGCATAAAGCCTGCAAAGCGTATCGCGGCCGATGTCGTCGTAGCCGTAGCCGGTTGTGCCGAACATATGGCGCGCTTGAATCGATTGATTTTTGTATGCATCAAGCACCTTTTTTTGATTGTAAAGCGCAATGTCGTCAAGACGCGCGTATTGGTCTTTAAGCTCGATTTCGCACTCGGATACTAGATTTTTTGCAGAAATTTTGTCCATATTTATGCCTTTTAGTGATAATTTTTGTTTATTTCGATTGATATTTTAGTTTGTATTTGCTCCAAAATATCCTTTTTGCGGTTGTTATTTGGCTTTATCGTTATTGCAATACGGTTTTTTCGACGATTTTTTGAGAAATATAATCGATTGCGCCGTCGACGTCGTTTATATCGAACCATTTGACGAAATCGTATTTTCTAAACCACGTAAGTTGCCGTTTTGCGTAATTGCGCGAGTGCTGTTTGATTTTGTCTTTGATTTGGTCAAGTTCGGCATCGCCGACGACGTATTCGCCGTTTGCGTTCTTAACGAAGGTCGTGCCGCTCCAATCGCTCGTCTTTGCATACTCTCCGTTTGCACCGTACATTGCGTTGAATTTCGCAACGGTTTCGTAGTAAAGCATGCCAACCTTAAAGCCGAGGTTGATGTCGATGCTAGGCGAATTGCCGTAGAAGTTGATCGTGATACCGCTGGTGTCCTTGGTGTTGGTCGTGCGGAGTTTGGGCAAGAATTCACCGATGCTTTGGAGAATTTCGCTATCGCTTTCCGCAAGCATACCGATAAGGTCTGCAACGAGAGTTTCGTTGAGTCCGACGGTGATGAAGTCGTTTGCGATGAGCAATCTGCCAAGCACGACATTGAGAACGCTCCAGATGTTTGCGGGAATCATGCCCGTGTTGACTTCCTCGTCTGCCGCCATTGCCGCAACGGACGCTTGTGCAGAAGCGGTCGTCGCACTCGAACCGAGAATGCTTGAAAGATCGAGTCCCTCTATAACGCCGTAGGAGAAGAAGTCGCCCCAGCCCACGATGTCGCCGATTTCGCTTGCGTCGAGATTGACGTAGAGCTTGCCCTCTCTGATTTCCACCCACAACAACGCCTTGGGTTGCGCGTCGCCGTGGAAGTTGGTCACGTAGGTCAATTCGAGATAAATCTTTGCGCCTTCGAGTGCTTGCAAAATGCCGACGCTCTTGTCGCCCGCAATCATCTTGACGAGATTTGCCAGTTTGAGATACGCCTTGAGATCGACGTTCAAGCCGATAAGGCTCTCGAACTCCTTGTTGTTTTTAAGTGACGTCGCAACAAAGTAGAGGTACTCTGCAATCTGGTCGTTGTCAATGAATTTGGTGAATTGATACGTCCAGTTGATAACGTCGTTGAGCGTCATCTTGATGTTGAGGTTTGCACCGAGTTCAACGCTGTCAAGCCCCGCAAGGACGCTTGTCACGTCAAACTCACCGCCGCCGAGCAAATCGCCGAGATTGAGCGAAAGTGCCTTGGTGTAGTTGGTGAAATCGGTGACTTTCTTGTACACCGTGCCGGTGTTCCATATCGGTTTAGCCGTTGCCGTTTGCGTCGATTGCTTCGTACGTGCCGTCCGCAAGCTTCTTGTATTGCAAATTGCCCTCGCCCGTGAAGCCTTGCAAATTGTCCTTTGTGGTCTTGACGTAGTTGCTGTTGCTGTCAACGATATAGAGCGTGCCGGTGAACGTTGCAAATTGATTGGTCTTGACAAGTTCTCTGTAACTGCTGTTCTTGACGTTATTGTTGCCCGCGATATCGTTGAGTCTTTCGTGGACGGGCATATAGATGCCGTCAACGTCAGTGTAAACGATGCCGTCGTATGCGTATTGTCTTGCTTTTACGACTTCGCTATACACGGGCGCAGCCAACATATATCTGTCTTCCGGACCCGCAATCGAGCCGTCGTTGCTCTTGTAGATTGCATATTTGCCGCTTGCGTTTTCCGTTGCGGTGTACGTGCCGTCGCCGTTGTCGGACAAATCGTATCCGCCGTTTTCTTTTGCGTAATACTCGTTGCCGTCAACGCCTTTGTAAAGACGCACGTAATCTTTGTTTTGGAAATTCTTTCCGTAGTAGTTGGTGTAATCGTTGTTGTCGTTATCGCGATAGAAGCTTGCATAGTAGAAGATTGAGTTCGAGCCTTGTTGCGTTGCCAAAATGTCTTCTTTTCTGCCGAAGTTTATGGATGACGACTCACCTGCAACGCCGTTCAAACCTTGGATGTTGAGACCGAGGTCGAACATGGGGACGTCGCCCTTCTCGTTGAAGAGAATTGCACCGATCGTAATGTCGTACGGATTGAGATTTTGTTTGATATAAACCTTGAGGTTGGGCAACATATCCGCAATGCTTGCACTGTCGGGCAAAAGTTCTGCAAGCAAAACTTTCGCAAATCCGGACGTAACGTTTATTGCGATTGCGTTTGTGAATATGTTGAGGAACAAACTCGTGGATGCCGAGCTTTGCTTGTCGGGGTTCTTGTCCGTCACTTCGTCGGACGCCACGGATGCTCCGGATGCGTCGGCGTTATCCTTCTTGCCGATGCCTGCAATAAGCCCCGTAAGCACGTCTTCGAGCGAGTATGCGCTCATATCCACGAAGAGTTTTGCGTCTTTGCCGAGCAACGCTTCCGCATCGATATAAAGACCTGCTTTGCCTGTGTCTTTGTCGTTGTCGTAGTAGATGCCGAGAATGTGCGGTTTGGTTCCGTCAAGCAACTTGCCTTCATAGTTGTTTGCGTCTCTGTTTGCACTCGTGACGTAGTTGCCGTTTTCGAGCAAATCGTTTTGTTCGCCCCAAACGTCGATTGCGACGTCGAGGTCACGCACGTCGATGCTGAACGACGGAAGAATGTAGAGCTTGAAGCCGAGGTTCAAACGAAGCGAGAAGTAGATGTTGAAGGACATATCCTCTGCAATTTGGAACTTGCCCTTCATTGCGCCGAGGATGTTGCCCAACACATCGCCGAGCGCTTCGTTCACGCCGCTGTACTTATCGTCGAGTTCACCGTTGACCAAAACATACAAACCGTTTTCTTTGAGTGCGTCGAGGTCGTCCGAAGCGGATACTTTGACGTAGTCGCCTTGGAATTTCTTGTACGCAATGCTCTTGATTACATCGTCGGTGGGTGCAACTCCGCCGTGCAAGCTCTTGTAAAGCTCCTCGTACACGTCGTACGGGAGATAAATCTTGCCCGCTTCGAGGAAGAGTCTTCCGCTGAGCGTGAGCGAGATGTAGTAGAGGTTGTCGGTGTCAACGTACTCTTTGTATTGATAATCGGAGTACTTGGCGTCGCTGAAATCGGGTTGTTTGACAGAGCTTTCTTGTTGAACCTTGACGAAGTATTGATCATCGTCTTTGACGTCGTCGTGCGCAAGAAGCACTTTCTTTTCGGTGTTGTAGGTGTACTTCTTGTAAATGAACGTTCTTTGGATGCGCACGTATGCGGTGCCCGTCCACACGTAGTACTCTGCATTGCCCTTTTCCATCTCGCCGATGTAGTCGGGAAGTTCTGCTGCGCTTGCCGCCGCCTTTTGATACTTGCCTGCCGCGTCTTTGACGAACAAAGTGTCCTCGTCGATTGGGACGTATTTCGATTTATACTCGTAATAACGCGGAGAAGCTGCGTATTTTGCGGTGTCGAACGTGCCTGCGGTGTAATAATCGAACACCCAGTTGTCAGTACCGTCGGTCGCTTTGTCAACGCTCGTGTAGATGTCCTCGTTCGTGTTGACGTAGCGTGCGCCGGATGCGATGTTGGAAATGCCGTGATTTCTCATTGCGTCTTCGCCCGTGACGTAATTGAACTTGGTCACGCCGACCTTGGGTGCGTTGATAGCAAGCGAAACCTTGTGATTCCACAAATAGAGGTTGATCGAGATAAACTCGTTGCGCGATTTGAGCGGTGTGACAAGCCAGTATGTGAAATTGACCGCTTCGTATTCGCCGCTTGCGTTCTTGAAGTAGAGTTTGGGCACTCTGATCAAGTAATCGTTTTTGAGTTCTTCAACCTTTTCGCAGTTGCTGATTTGAGTTTGAGTTGCGTCCGCATAGAGAACGTATGCGCCGCCGTTTTGCAGTTTGACGAAAACTTCGACTTTCTTTACGTCGTAATAGCTTGCCGTGCCTGCAACGACTTTCTTGTCGTATGCTTCGCGCTCGACTTGGGACATTTCGGACTTTTGCACGTATGCGCCGTCCGCATCCTTATAATACACGCCCTTGTTTTGCGCGCCGACGCCGCTGTACTCGGTGATGTCGAACAAGTACTTGGACTTGGTGAGCGTGTTTTTGAGATCTTTTGCGAGTTTCTTGTATTCCGCAGAAGATTTGTCAAGTCCCGCTACACTGCTCTTGAACTTGTCCACGACCACGTTTGCCTGTGCATAGGAGTATCTCGTGTTGTCGGTGTAAAGCGTAACGTTGGATTGATTCTTGAATTCGTCCGCGTCGAATTGGATGGCGTTCTCGCCCATCACGAGTGAGAGAATGCTGTTGATATAGTCTGCTTGCGCAAGAACCTTGACGTATCTTGACGTAATTTGCAAACCGTATGCAAACGTTCTGATATATCCGAGGATAGAATCGTCTTTGACGAGCGGGAAAGAAATCTTGTCTTTCTTGTCTTCTTCGCCGTTTCCGTCGTTATCGTCAGCCGCCGTCATCGCTTCTTGGGAAGTTGCCGCGATGATGCTGCTCACGAGCTTGCGGATTTCGTTTGCGTCAATGCGCAAAGACGGGATGTTGAAGTAGCTCAAATCCACGAACAAGCCGCCGTTTTCACGCTTGTAGTTACCCTTTTCGTTCTTGTAGCAATAGCTTGAATCGTAGGAGTATCTTGTGCCTGCAAACTCGCTTGCGCTGATGTATTTGTACGTGCCGTCCTCTGCAAGATAGTAGCTGCCGTTCTTGGTTTCGAAATAGTGATCGTATCTCTCGCTCGGATCGACGTAGTGTTCGCTGTAAACGTTGTTTCTCTCCTCGTCGGTAAGAAGCGTGAACGTGCCGCCGACCATGTAGATGCCGAGCATATCGTGATATTCGCTGTCGTTGCCGCCCTTGGTTTGCAATCTGACAGAGAGATTGACGTAGCTTGCAATGTCTGCGATGAGGTTGACAAGTTCGGAAGGCTTGATGTTTTCGATGACCTTTTTGAGCAATTCGAGGACGGTAAACAAATCCATGTCGCCGTCAAATTGGTCATCGTCGCCTGCGTACTTGACAAGCTCCGTGCGCATGTAGTTGAGCAGTGCCGCAATCTGAATATCCGCGTCAACGACGAGTTGGACGGAACGATTTACGTCGCCGCCATCGTCCGCTTGCGCCTTGATGACGAGAAGTTGCTCGTCGGTGAGGCTGGGCAGGAACGCTTTAAGCACTGCGCTCAAATCGATGTCGTTTTCTTTGCCGGCCTTGAATTGCGTGGTGATGTCGATGGTTTCGCTGAGCGTAAATCTATCGACGTCGTCCATATTGGTGTACTCTGCAAGTTCGTCGCCGCTAAGCACGTACGTACGGGAGTTGGTGAATGCGATATCGAGGTTCTTGATCGCAAGGCCGAGCGTAAGCGTCGTGTCGTATTTTGCGCCGTCAGAAACGAAGGATTTGTTTGCGAGTGCGCCCGAAACGAGCTTGTAGATATATTCTGCGTCGTCGCCCGAAACGATAACTTCTTCTTTCGTCGTGCCGAGAACTTCGCTGCCGTCGCCTTTGCCGTTGTCAACGACTTTCATCGCATAGGGTTTGTTTGCGGCTTCGTCGAGCATAACTCTGTATTTTGCATAGCGAGTTACGCCGTCAAGGCTCATGTCGGGAGTGATTGCACGCACATAGCTACCGTTGCTTTCTTTGACGTAGTAGCCGTTTTCGTCCGCTCTGAACACGTAGTACGCTGCGTTCGTATCTTTGAGCTTGCCGACAAGAGCTTCTTTGTCTTGTTCGGATGCCGTATAGACGGAATCTTTGTTGTATCTGTCGCCGTCGAGTCCGAGAGCCACGTCAACGGAGAGGTTGATGCTGTCGGACGTGTTGAGTTCGACTTGCACGCCGCCGTTGATTTCCTGATAGAACAAGTCTTTGATATCGAATCCGAGCAAATCTTCGGGGATGTATTCGAGGATCGTGTCGAAGAGTTTGTCTCCGAGCTTCAAGGTGAACAAGTCTTTATTGATGAGCATTGAAAGCGCAAGTTCCTTGTCGCTGAGATTGATATCGCTCGTTTGTGCGTCGCTTGCGACAAACGCCTCGTCGGTGGACGCCGCTTGTGCGGAAGATCCTGCCGTGAAGAGAGCTTTTTCGGTGTCGAAGTCGATGATGTAATCTTTGAGAATTTCAGCGATATTAAGTCCGCCGATTGCAACCTTTTGGATGTTGAACGCATCTTCGAGGTTGAGGTAGATCGTGTTGTTGACGTAATATGCGCCGAGCCACAAACTTTCGTAACCGGTTTCGGTGACGTTGATAAGCTCGATTTTGAGTTCGGACTTGGTGAGGTCGTAGATATCCACCATGAGCGACACGTCAAGTCTGAAGTGTGCGGAAGAATAACCCTTCGTCGTAGAGGGCATTTCAACCACGATACCCGTGAGGTCGCCTATAATAGAACTCAAAATTCTGCCGAAATCGAGCGTGCCTTCGGTGATGCCGAGTTCGAGTTCGACGGAGAAACCGACGGTGATGACGGTGTCGTAGAACATGTTGGTGGGCACGTCTTGATACGCCGCTTTTTCGTCCTCGGTGAGAGCGTCGGTGTATTCGATTTCTCTGTTTGTGCCGTCGCCGTTGTCAACAAGGCGAGAGTGTTCTTTACCGTCGCGTATGTATGCCGGCAACAATTCGTTGCCTGCGCCGAATCCGATGTCGATACCGCCGAGTTTAAGTCCCATGTTGACGCAACCGATTGCTATGTCGAGACCGAGATAGTATTCGTTGATTGCAGAATAGAGGTTGACGGTGCGATAGTACTTGCCGTTTATGTCTTTGACGTAACCGAACTTGCGAGTTTGCACTTCTTCGATCGGACATTCGTTGCCGTTGTAGCGGATGTAAGTGTCGCCTTTGATATACGTATCGGTGACGATTTCGTTGCCGCTTGCGTCCTTTCTGTACATTCTGTAACTACGCAAGCTGATAGGTGTTTCGCTCGTAGCAATCTTCGCATAGTAGTTTGCGTTGGAGTGCACGTACTTGCCTTCCGCTTTGTTGGTGATGTTGTGATATTCGCCAAGAGAAAGCACCGCAAAGGTCTTGCCTTCAGTGAGGTTGCCGTTCTCGAATCTTTGCTTGTTGCCGTAGGACGTACCATCTTCACTTGCGATAACTTCGTAAACGTCGGTGGTGCTTGCCTCATAGTATTCGCCGTTTGCGACGTAGTAGACGTCGTTTGCGATACCGTCGAATTTTTCGTTCTCGTAGTAGGTGTATCTGTCGTTCTTATACTCGTTGTCGAACTTCGCTTTTTCGGTTGCGTCCGTCAAGTCGTCGATCAACTTGTAGACGGGTTCGCCGAAGTCGATGCCGAGCGAAATGTTGAACACGTCAAACACGTCTTCGAGCGAGCCGAGGTCGGGCATGAACGTTGCAAGCACGAATGCGATCAACGCTCTTGTGATTTGGATTTGGAATTGAGCGTCGCTGTAAGCCAAAAGGAGAACCGCGTCGCGTTCCGCAGAGCGTTGTACATCGTCGCTTGCGGTTTGTGCGCCGTTCTTTTCTTTGTCGTCTTTCTTGCCGAACTTATCTGCAACTTTCTTTGCAAAGTCAACAAAGTTTTCGATCTTGGAATAGTTTTCCGCAGTGGATACGACTTTGGTGAGGTCGAGATAGAGCGTACCGCCGCTCAAATACAGACCGCCAAGCACCTTGTCGTTTCCGTCTTTCGTGCTTCTTGCCGTGTCGTATTTTGCAAAGTAACCGTCTGGGTTAACTTCGATAAATTCGATTGCGAGTTCGACCTTGTTCAAATCGCTGTTTTTGATGAAATCGTCAAACGAGCCGCCCGACGCAAGGCCTTGCAAATCGAGAGCCGCAAGGTCGATGTTTGCCGACACCTTCAAGCCGATGCCTGCGTTGAATGCGGACATGGTTTGCAGATTGATGATCATATCGCGGAACGCGCTGGGAAGCAAGCCGCCCGCGTTTACGACTTCCGCACTTGCGGAATTGAAGTAAATCAAACCGCTCACGCTCAACGAAACGTTTTGATCTTGATAGGTTTCTTGACCGCATCTTGCATAAAGTTTGACTTCGCTTGCAAGAGCGTTGCGCGTTGTGGTGTTGCCGGCCGCGTCGGTTTCCGTGATTGTGATATTGTCGTCGACTCTGGTGTAATACTCGGTGCTTATGGGAGCGTCCGCGTCGTTACGGTTGACGTAGAGATCTCTTGCGGAGTCGTAAACGTATTCGCCGTTGGGATCGAGGTCGTATCTGACGGAATACGCATATTGTTTGCCGTCTTCACCCTCTTTTACGGTTGCGAAAGAGCGAGAATACATCTTTACGCCGGTGAGGCCTTCTTTGGCGTAGCGTTTTGTTCCTTCAGGCAAGACCTCGCCGTCGGCAATGAGTCTGTATTCGCCCGTCGTTTCGTCAAACACGTACGCACCCTCAGCGTCGATATTGAAGTTAGGCTTGCGATACATGCCGGTTTTGAGCAAGTATTCGCCGTTTGCGTCCTCTTTGAAGGTGTAGTAAATGCCGTTGTTCTTCGGTTCGGTTTCTCTTTGATAGCTTTCGCCTCTGAAGCCGCCCAAAAGCGCGACTATGTTTGCGATATAGTCGTCAAGAGAGATAAATTCGAGTCTTTCGTCGTTGTCGAGGAGCGTTTGATACGTATCGACGCTTTCGAGGTCGACTTTTGCGTCAAGACCGAGGTTGAGATCGATGGTGTATTGTTTGTTCGTGCCGTCCTCGTTCTTTTTGATCGGATCTTTCTTGTTTGCAAGAGCGAGTTTAAGTTGCAAC
>ENA-OROD01003335-OROD01003335.1-human-gut-metagenome-genome-assembly--contig:-NODE-3335-length-10658-cov-4.536641_pt1 | contig 10658 bp, 6 predicted proteins | sample MGYA00242123_ERZ509038 | MGnify/ENA primary metagenome ERZ509038 (study PRJEB26280, sample SAMEA2338719) | human gut metagenome | biome: human gut; feature: human-associated habitat; material: faeces... | reverse complement strand
AAAGCTGCTTTTGGATGGATGGGTACCGCTCGTCACCTTCTTGGGCCGTCTTTATACAGGAAATCTGTACAGGTGGTCTTCGCGCATCCTCCGCATCGCTGTTCCATTTCTGGCTCATCCGCTTGATGTCATTCAGTCGCTGGATATGTACTTTTCAAGCTGCACGAGGGGGCTTAAAAAAGATCCCCTCATGTGGTAGGCAGCGAGAACGCGCTTTTTATGCAGTTTTCAATTATTTTTTCAAAAAATTTTTTAAGCGTGAAATTCTCCGAGAAATTTTGTACTGTTTTCCATATCCCATCTGTTCTAAATCAGACTGTGTGAAGCCCTGAATGATAAATTGTGTCAACAGTTCAAGATCTTCTTGTGACAATTCCTTTAGACGTGCTGCCAATCGTTCATCCGTAATATCTTCAATCCAGCCTGTACTTGTGCTTGCCGCATAATTATCCCACCGACTGATTGCCGACAAAAACTTTTTAAAAAGCGGCGATTTATCCTCCTGACTGTTGCCGTTGTCATATTGGGCTTCTCTGAATTCCTGCGTGTGAATAGCGTAAATCCGTTCTTTCTTGAAATTTTCCCAATCGTAGTCGTGCAAGATGTTGATCTTTTCATTTGACATGCCAGCCTTTTCATATTCGACACGCAGCTGCGTCCATTCTCTTTCAAACTTTGCCTTTTCGATTGCATAATTGAATCCCATTCTGGATTCCTCCAATCTTTTGAAATTTTGAGAAAACCAAAATTTCAAAAGCGGAGGGGCACGGGGCAGACAGAAAACAGCCATTGGCACATTCCTGCCGTTCTCGGCAAGAATACACCAATGGCTGTTGGTATTATCCCCTAATGGTTCATGATAAAAAACGGTATAGTTTAAACCGCAGTGTTCCGGATGCCACTTGTGTGTAGATCGAACTGCGATTTGCTGGGTTGCTGGTCACCATCGGAAGCAGTCCGCCTGCTTCCGGTTTCTTCTATCAACCATACGCACTCCATCTAGAGCAGACATAATTATAACGATGATTGCATTGACGTACTTTCAAAATGGCAGGTTGCAATTATTGCTGTTTCACAAGAAAGATATGTCCTAACAGTGGCTGCATTTTGCCACCAGTGGAACATTTTCCGCAAACTGCCTTTCGTGTAGAATAAAGGCGTTGGAGGTGATCTTCTGGTGGAGGAATTACATGATCCGGTTTCAAAGCGAGTTGGCAGAGTTCTGCGAAAAATCCGCGAAGAACAGGGTCTTACGCGCGCGCAGCTATCCGAAAAAAGCACCGTCAGTGAGCGACAGATATCTGCCATTGAGCTCGGTGAAAAGGGACCAAGTCTCAACTCTCTGGAACTGCTTCTTCGTAGTTTGGGCGCGTCTGCCGATCAACTCTTTTATCCGGAACTGTCCGAAAATGATCCCATGCTTGCACAGATCGTGCATCTTGCCGGAGCCTGCAATGCGAGGCAAAAGCGTATGATTGTTGCATTCATCCAAATGCTGCAGGCTGAAGAATATGGAGAAAATAAATAGCAACCTTCGGTGGGAATGTTGCTACATTGCTTTATAATGAAATGGTAAATGTGAAGGGGCGGCTGAATAGCCGCCCCTTCTGTGTTGCTATGTGGTCAACTGGGAAAGATGCTCAGAAGTCTGCGTCAGCGCAGCTTCTTCCATGTCTCATGGGTACCGGATTTCGTGTAGGTGTGGCTGTTGGTGGCCTCCTGCACATCGAGGTAGTACCATGCGTTGACGTTTGCGTTGTCGCGCCAGGTCTTCATGCCGGACAGCAGATCGTCTGCCGACTTCGGCGTGCGGCCCAATGCGCGGTTGATCATCGCCATCATTTCGGCGCGGGTGATCGTTGCGTCGGGACGGAACGAGCCGTCGGGATAGCCGTTGATCCAGCCCATCTTTGCGCAGACAGCGATTTCATCAGATGCCCAGTGTCTTGCAGAGACATCGTTGAAGGAGTTTGCAGCGCTCTTGATGTCCGCAAACTGCGCCAGCATTGCAGCAAGCTCTGCGCGCGTGATTGCCTCATTCGGACGGAACTTGCCGTTCGTTCTGGTGTCGACGATCACGTCGGCATTTTCAAGCGTTGCAACGTAGAGGTTGAACCAGTCGCCGCGGACAACATCGCTGAACGAGCATCTGGTCGTTTCATACGTCTTGACACAATCTGCGTCCATGACGCGATAGAGAATTGCTGCAACTTCTGCGCGCGTCACATCGCCGGTGGGCTTCACTGTGCCGTCAGGATAGCCGTTGACGAAGGCGAAATGATCTTCTGTGTTGAACTTCAGAGAATCATCCTTCTTCGAAGGCTTCACAGGCGTCACGACCGTGCCGCCGCCACCGCCGCCATTGCCGCCAGTGCGCTTGGTGAACTCTGCCGTGGCAACTGCGCTGTCAATGTAGTTAGCCTTGACTGCGATAGCCTTGACTGTAGTGCTTTCCTTGATCTTGAATGCCCCGGTATACTGCTCGCTGCCAATCGTCGGAGTCGTGCCATCCAGCGTGTAGTAGATGTTGGCGCCTTCGGTCGCGCAGGTGATCTTCACAGTCTGACGGCCGGTAAATCTGCCGCCGTTCGGGTGGATAACAGGTGTCTTGACCGTATCCTGTGCCGTCTCAGGGAACACCTTGGTCAGGGTCAGCGTGCCATTCTCGTTAAACTCGCGCGCCCAGTCGTTTGTGGCTTTTGTGGTGTTGTCAAACTTGTGGTTGCTGTCCGGTGTCAGAACAACCGTTGCGGTATAAACCGTGCTATACTGGAACGTTGCGTCAGCAGGATTCCAGGTGATCGTGCCGGTGTAGCCGTTGCCGTTTGCAATCGTGCTCTGGGCGGCTTCACAGGCAACAGGAGCAGTCACAACGGGATCAACAGATGTGATCAGCGCCTTGTGGATCGTGAAATCAGCCGTACCTTCGCAGGACTTGTAGTTTGCCGATTCCGCAACAACGACCTTAACGGTGTAATCACCGGCGTTGACCGGGACTTCCATGGTGTAGGTGCTCTCTGCAGCGTCCTTGACCTTGTAGAAGTAGGTGTAGCTTTCTTCGCCGTCGGTCTTGCCGTACAGGTCAACAACAGGAGTCTTTGCTGCTTCGCCGTAGGTCCAGTCGTCCATCGTCACAGTGCATTTTCTGGGGGCCTTGTCGATCACGAGGGTGATCGTGCGGATCTCGGAAACGAACTTGTCGTCGAGATTTGCAAGACGGACGTTGAACGTCAACGTGTCTGCGCCATTAGCCTTACCGGTGATCGTGCCGTCGGCATTCAGCTTGAGGCCGTGGCCGAGGTCGGTGGTACTGAGCGCATGGCCTTCGCCGTTGACCAGAACGAACTTCACGCCGCTCGTGATCTCAGCGCCGGTGGCGTCTGTCTTTTTGGCAGTCAGCTTGTAGCTGTAGTCCTCCTCATGCACCGCGTGCTTCAGATCGGCTTCAACGATGTAGGCATCGCCGACCTGAACAGCCGAGGTCCACTGCGCCGTCAGGACGACGTTGCCGGCGGGCATGTTGAAGGTGTCGCCGTTATGAACGATGGTGCCGGTGGAAGACAGGAGCCAACCAGTGAAGGTGTGACCGTCCTTCGTCGGGTCTTCGACCACGATGGTGTAAATCTCGTTGGCCTTCTTGCCGGCAGCGATCCGCGTGACCACGCCGTCAATGCTGGTAGAAACCGTGTAGGTCGCCTCTTCCGGCTGCCACTGGGCGGTCAGGGTCACATTGATGCCCGGCATCTGGAAGGTGTCGTTTGCCTGATAGACAGTGCCGCCAAAGCTGGAGCGCCAGCCTGCGAAGATGAAGCCGTCCTTCGTAACAGCCGCGTCCGTGACGGTGACGAATGCACCCTCGACATATGCATTGCTGTCCGAAGCCGCGCCTACGCCGCCGTTCAGGGCGTAAGTGACGGTGTAGGTAGCCGGGTCAGCCTGCCAGACAGCGGTCATCTTGACCGTGGTAGCAGGAATCTCAAAGCGGCTGTTTGCCGGGTAGATCTTGCCTTCGCCGACGCTGGACTGCCAGCCGACAAAGGTGAAGCCGGTCTTGGTCTGTGCGGGCTTCAGCGTGATAAAGCTGCCCGCAATGCCGGTCTCCTGATCGATGAGTCTGCCGTCGACAAGGAACTGGACCGTGTATTCGGTCGGGTCCTTCTGCCACTGGGCGGTCAGGGTGACGTCGGTATCCGGCATGACGAAGGTGTCGCCCCGCTGATAGATCCGGCCCTCATGGCTGGATCGCCCCAGCCGGTGAAGGTGTAGCCGGTCTCCGACGGGTCGTTCTGCATGACATTGACGATGCTGCCGACCCCATATTCGACCGGTGCCGTCGTCACAGTGGTCTTAATGCCGTACTGATAGGTAACATTGTGCTTGACAGCCGGGACAATCTCTTCCCAGACAGCCGTCAGGGTGACGTCGGTGTTGGGCATGACGAACTTGTCGCCGGGCTGCATGACTTCGTAGCCGACTGCGACGTTGCTTCTCCAGCCCTTGAAGATGTACTTCGTCTCATCAAAGCCCGCAGGCGCGTTTGCGACGACAACTTCGCTGAAGATATCGACATCCGCAGCGTCCGGGGCATCGCCCTGTGCGCTGACGTAGGTCAGCTTCTTCGTCACGTGCTGCCACTGGGCATAGAGCGTGATCTCGCCCTCGCTCTCAGCAGTCAGGTTGCTGACCTCCTGCTCGTCGGTATAGGCTGTGCCGGAGCCGTCAGCCGCGGTGTTCCAGCCGCCGAAGACGTAGAGCTGCACGCCGTTCTTCTCGTCGGTGCAGGCGAACGTGTTCGCGTTCAGCTTGGCCTCGACATCATAGGTGAAGGTCTGATCTTCCATCGTACCGGTGACGTTCTTGCCGCCGGCGTTGGCGTCAAAGATCACTCTATATTTGATGGGCTTCCACTCGATGTTGTCATACGTGTGGTCTTCCGTCACGTTTGCAGTCGGATCAAATGCATTGCCGTCTGCATCGAGCCACTGGACGAAGGTATAGCCTTCGCGGGTGGGCGTAGGAACCTCCACATTGTTGGTGATCTCCGTGGTGTTGTACTTGTACTCCACCTTGGTGTCATCGACCTTCACGCCAGACTGATCATAGCTGAACGTCAGAACGACGCGGTGCGCCACCTGGCACACATCGTCCGTGTCTTCCTCGACAGGCTCTGCCGACCAGACGTACTGCTTCTCTGTACCTGTGTCGGTGCTTACTTCCGCCTGTGTTAGTTTGAATCTCCACTGGACAGGATTCTGGCTCCGCACATCGTGAGCGCGCGGGCTGTCCGCGAAGCTCTTGCTGTTGCAAGCCTTTGCGCAAGCTTCAGCAAACTGATCAACCTTGAGCGTAGCAATGTAGCTGCCGCGAATGGGCTCTCCACTGCTGGCCTTCTCCTGTTCAACAGACACGACGTGGTCTGGGTTCTGGAACGCTACCATGAGACCATAGGCGCACATGTTGGTCTCACCGTTCACACAGGATGTCTTGATCACGTCGGTGCGTCCGTCAATAAATTTCGTGACCTCATCGAAGGTGGTCGGCGCGTGGGTGACAAGCACCACATCGTCAACGTCGCGGTCCTCCGGCGCAAGATTCCACTTGCTGCCGTCGTAGGTGAGCTTCCAGTTCAGCTTATCTGCGCTGTAGAGGCTGTGCCCGTTAACGGCAAACGCGTCTGCGTCATACGTCACGGAGTATTCGGTAGCGCTGCGCTGCTCCTTTGTGTATTTTTGGGCCGCCGCAATGAGACCATATTGGACATCATTGTGGGGCACAGGGTTGAGGCACTTAGGGTTGAGGCACTTAACGGTGACCAAGCCATCCGTAAAGTCAGCATCGGTCGGCTCGGGGATATGATCCATCCATTTTGCATAGTAAGTCTTACCAGCTTCAACTTCTTCAACTTCGGTCACTTTGTCGCCGCTGAAATCAGACTTCTCATACCAGCCCTGGAAGAGGCAGCCATCTTTTTCCGGCTTAGCCAGCTTGCCTGTTTCAAACACGGTGTCAGCGGGGAAGGTACCGCCGTTGGTGACAGCGTAAATGAGATTTCTATTGTTCTGCTGGACCAACGCAGCATCGGCTGCATTTTTTGTGTATACAATGGGTGCGTGCGTATAAGGAGTTTCATAATTGTCGTCAAAGCCACGACCGCTGAGCAATCCAACATCCGTCAGGCCTTCACAGTGCGTCATGTCAATGACTTCCAGTGCGCTCTGGCAAAGGAACACCTGATCCTCGATCGTGGACATGCCCTTACCGAATGTTACCTTCTTTAAGGTAGGCGCAGCAGCACCGTCAGAGGAAAGGACCTTAAATGCCTGCGCTCCAATGGTCGTCAAACTATCTGGGAACGTAATCTCCGTCAGACTGGAAAGGTTACTGCAAGCCTGCACTTCAATGGTCTTCAAACCATCCGGGAACGTAATCTCCGTCAGACTGGAAAGGTTATCGCAAGCGTGCTTTTTGATTGTAGTCAGCGTCGTGTCCCCGAAAACAAGAGACTTCAGCTTAGACAGTCCAGAAAATGCGCCGCCCTCCAGCGTCGTGACCGTTGCGTTGAACTCGATTTCCTCAACCGTGGAACCGCCGAACGAGAAGCTGGGGAAGCTCGTCACACTGCTGGGAATGACGACTTTTTTCGCGTCAATGCCAACAAATGCGCCAGGGAGAATGGTCTCCACTGTGCTGGGAATCACATACTCGTCAACAGCGTCCTTGCCGCCGGGATAAGACACCAGCGTCTTTTCGTCGGCGCTCATCAGAACGCCGTCTTTGGTAACATAATGGGTGCTGCCATTCAGGTTGTAGGTCGTGGCGTTCTGACCGCAGACGCCCCATTTGCCGATATTCTCCACCGATGCGGCAATGTTGTACTCCTTGACCTGGCTCAGACCATCACAGGCAAAGTTGCCAATGTTGGTCACGCCTTCTCCCACAACAACCCTGGTGATTGCAGTGGGCTTTACGCCGGTCATGCTTTCCCGCCAAGGCTGGGTAGCATCGTCCCCGGTAATATTGCAGGTGTAGTCCGCCATAGCGCCCTTGCCGGTGATACTCAGGGTGTATCCATCACCGGTGTTTGCCAGCGTCCAATAAACCTCGTCCTTGTCGGTGGCACCGCACGAATCGCCATATGCGCCCTTCGTCCACTGGACATAGTAAGTCTTTCCAGTTTCCGGTTCCCCTGTAACCTGGGTTCCTCCCTCTTCATACCACTTGGCGGTAAAACCCTCCCAGGACACCGCACCAAAACCAGCAGTTGCTGCTGTTACATCTACTGTGCCGCCGTTGACAATTAGAACGATACCCTTCTTGCCAAGGTTGGATCTAAGCGTCTGAGCCGCCGCGGCATCCTTCGCATAGATTACACAATTTTCGTTGAACTTGTTCGGGTTTTCCTTACTGGCTCCATAGCTGTCGCTGAAATCATCCCCAAAGCAGCCCGAACCAACTGTGAGTGTATCAACAGCAGAGAGATCCAGCCAGTTCAGACTGGTGCAACCCATGAACATTTTTGCGTGGAGTTTTACGGTAGTACCAGTAAACTGTGCCGTCTCTAAGTTGAAATTAGAGCGAAAGGCAGCTTCTGTCTTGCCTTCATTATCAGAAACTTCAGCTGCGGAAACGACCAAATGCTTGATAGGCGTTTTTCCGGCAAACTGATAGCCGCTAATGTTCCAGTTATCGCCGTTGATGACCAAATTTTCAAATCCGGACGGCAATATGTTTCCATACCATGTGTTTTTGCCGTTGATCTTTAGGCTCTTCAGCGAGGCCAGAGTGGAAAAATTCAGCGTATCTACTGTACCGTTGATTTCGATATTCTCCACCGGAGCCTGTGCATAATCGGTTTTATATGGGCCAAATGCGCCGGTATTAAGTCCATTAATCTTAGAATCTGCCGAAGTGACAACTGTACTCAGCGCACTACAACCTGCAAAGGTATTATTGTTATCCAGCGTCAGTCCTGCCGCATTTATCGTTACCTTCGTCAAGGAAGTACATGCCTCAAATGCGTGGCTTTCAACCTTTTTCACGCTTTCCGGAAGCACCAACGCAGTCAATCCGGAACCCTGGAAAGCGTAACCATTGATCGTCTGAACATTTTTCAGGTCGATTTCTTTGAGTGCTTCAGTGTTGCGGAAAGCGTACATGGCAAGCGTGGTAACAAAATCCGCCAGAGCAACCGATGACAGCTGTTCACAGCCGTTGCACAGACCGCTGGGGATCGCTTCAATCCCGTCTGCAACGGTCAGTGACTTTAGGCCGGAACTGTTAAAAGCATTGGATGCTTCACCGCGCAGGCCAAGCATAATCTTATTAGATAGAGTAAAGGAATCCAGATTAGGCATACCGGCAAAGCCATATGCGCCAATATAGGTCAAATTACTCCAATCGCCAAAATCTACAGCGAACTGCGTTCCACGGAATGCGGCACAGCCTACGCCGGTAAAGCTGGCAGGGAGCCAAGTCGAAAGCTCCTCGCCGCTGCCGAGACTGGTACAGCCGTCAAACATGCTGGTAGGAACATATTTTCCGCTATAATTATTGTCTTTAGAATCAGTATCGGTAATCACAGGTGCATTAAAACCGCTGGCCCACTCGACCGTAGTCAATGCAGTATCGCCCCGAAAAATGTGATCGCCCAGACTGGTAATGCTGGCAGGAATGTTCACTTTAACTACGTTTGTTAAATAGGAGAAGGCCCAGTCGCCAAGGCCGGTGACGCCTTCCTCAATTTTGATTTCCGTAATGGAATCCTTCAGGGCATACCAACCCGTAGGATCTGCTACTGTTTCTCCCGCTTGACTGGTATAGTCCTTCATCGCACCGTTGCCCGAGATGGTGAGGGTATAGGAACCGTCCCCATCGTCATCAGTCAGCTCCCATGTGACATGATCCGCTTCCGTCGCGCCACAGTTTCCGGACAACTCACTGCCGAGCCCTTCGCCCAACAGCTGCGGAGTATCACTGCCATCCGGATTTTCCGAATCATTCAAGTCATCCTGATTTTCCTGGTCACCCTGATTTTCCTGGTCACCCGGATTTTCTGGATTCTGCTGCATAACCTGCCCGGGACCTGCGGAAGTATCCGGGCCTTCGCCATCCGCAGCCAGTACCGCCGTCGGCAAAAGCGAGAATACCATGCAGAGACACAAAAGCAGGGATATAATTCGCTTCTTCAATTTGCGTTCCTCCAAAATTAAAAATATCTATATGAAGCCCACCAATGGCAGGCAGTATTTTATTCTCCGTACACGCGCCGCCAGCAATCGCGGCAGAGCTGCCCGCTGCCTTCCACGTAGCAGTCTCGCCGGTCGATGGGAAGATCAATCGGAACGTCCGTTTTCTTCCCACACAGCACACAACGCTCACAGGTATTATTCCGCAGCACCTCTTTGCGTTTTCGCTGCAGCAATTCTTCAAACGTCAGCTTCATAGGGAAAACGCTCCTTTCCAAAAGATTCACCGCCGTATTAGGTTCTTTTTCCTGCACAGACGGGGCAGCCGCATTTTTTTGCGCCGGTTCTTGAATAGATGGCAGCCTTCCAGACATGCCCCAGCGGACATTCCCACCAGACCTTTTTTGTGCTGCCCGCTGTGACCATCTCCGGCGTAAGTGCGCCATTGAGCGTCGGGTGCCACTCGGCGGCGATGCGCGGCTCGACGGCAGCCAGATCATTGAATCCGGCGAGTACCTTTTTGTTCGTGCAGTACGGACAGCCGCTGCCGTTGACGCGCGAGGCGATGACCGCCTGATAGCTGTGTCCTTTCTCGCAGATCCACCATGCCTTGCGGTTGCTCGTGGGCGTGACCTGCTGTGCCGTCAGCCGCCCGTTTTTCTCCGCGTCCCACTGCGCGGCAAGCGCCGGGTTCTGCGACGCAAGATCGTTGAAGCCCGCCAGCACCTGCCTTCCTGCGCAGATCGGGCAGCCGCTCCGGCTGTGCGTCCGCGAGGAGACCGAGGCTTGCCAGTGATGCCCGTGCGCACAGACCCACCAGACCTTTTTCTCCGTCCCCGGTGGAACGTCTCTGGGCGTAAGCTTGCCGTTGCGCCCGAAATCCCACTGCTTCGCCAGCTCCGGATCCACCGTCGCAAGGTCGTTCTCTCCAACGAGAATCTGCCTCCCGGCGCAGACCGGACAGCCGCACCCGGAAGCGCGGGACCGGATAACTGCCCGCCAGCTGTGCTCCTTTTCGCATTTCCACCAGACGGAACGCTGGCTCCCCGCGCTGACATCCGCCGGAACGAGCGGCGCATTTTTCCGGTAGTCCCACTGCCGCGCCAGCTCCGGATGCTGTGTCGCCAGATCGTTGAAGCCAACCAGCACCTTTCGCCCCGTGCAGTAGGGGCAGCGAGCCCCGGCGCTTCTGGTATAGATTGCAGCCTTCCATTCGTGCCCGTTTTCACACCGCCACCATGCAGATTTGTGACTGCCATAGGTGACCGTCTGCGGCGTCATTGGGAGATTGTGCGCCGTGTCCCATTCGCGCAGCAGCGCATCCTTGTGATATTGCCTGCAATAGTCAAAGAAACTCTGTCTCATGTGCGCCTCCGTTCCGATTCCGTCTGCGATGAAAAAGACAGATGTCGGTGCTTCTGGCTGACATTTCCGGCGCAGACGGGGCAGCCGGTGCGCTTCTTTGCATTCGTG